>Ga0105355_10005317_pt1 | contig 10883 bp, 13 predicted proteins | sample GOMGulsemesocosm_2_FD_83508 | JGI IMG/M metagenome (GOLD analysis project Ga0105355, IMG submission 83508) | Methane-oxidizing microbial communities from mesocosms in the Gulf of Mexico - GOM9C Gulf of Mexico | ecosystem: Environmental > Aquatic > Marine > Cold seeps | place: Gulf of Mexico...
CCAATATGTACTGCAACATTAGTGTGTCCATAATAGTTTTTTTCAATGATAGAAAGCGCTTAACTGCGCTTTTTTTGTATCACTTTAGCGAGTAATGAACGATAAGCGTGCATCAAAATATGCAGTTCTGTACGTTCAAAATGAATTAAAACATAACATACAAAAAAAACAACTAAAATTAAAAACTAAGTCTTACTGTATTGTACCTAATACATTTCACATGTAATATTATTTTTTATTTAATAACAATGGTTTAAATTAATTATGACAAGATTGTTAGCAATAGCTTTAGGGTTACTCTCTACTCAAGTAAGTGCCGATTTAGGTAAAGCTCCAAATGATAGTACTATCGAAAAATCAATTCAATTGACAATCATGGGGTCTGATTATATCCAGAAAGATATTAAAAACTGGGGGTTATGGAAGAGTAGTGATTTATCTAAATTTCCCGATGATATAAACACATACGTTATACACCCCGTTTCAAAAGATAATACAAAAGTCTCGTATGGTGATTGTACCACTACTTGTACAGGTGCAACTTTAGAATATATCAAACGCGTGAAATTACAAATAGATGAAATTGAAAGTGATAAACGTATTTATGTTGGAGTACCTCATGCTGTGGAGGCAAAATATGTCCCTACAAGAAAGGAGATTCAGAATTTCTTTAAAAAGTTATCAGAAACAGTATATTTACCTAAAATAGAAGGTATATATTTAACTGACGAAATTTATTACGGATTTATCAACAAGAGTCCTAAATACTTTAACTATTTTAGAATGCTAAAAAGTGTTATGAAGGAATATAATTATTTGGATGATATGCCCTTATTATGGATGCCAAGATTTAAAGACCAAAGAAATGATGCTGACCAAGACGGTAATCCAGATAATAAATTATCTGATTTATTGCGCTGGCAAAAAGAAAACCAATACACCATCATTGATAGAATGGTAATTCAAACAGGTTTTTATAACCAAACACAACCTACTGGAGTAGGTGAGGGTAACAAAGCTGATATTGCATTAGCACATATGAAAATATGGATTGAAAACCAAGCAATTGATGGTGTTAAGGCCGGTAATACAAAAATTGGAGCTATGATTGAGGTGAATGCTGCTGTGGATTGGTGTGCTACCCCTGCACAGTTGAAAACAGCAAATGACATTTGGCGAAGAAACTATGCATTAAACCATAATAGTTTCATTTCATTGTCTGATTATTATGATATTAATTACTTCCTTGATTACAATTCTCCTGAATGGGATATGCACACATTAGATGCTGAAATTACTTATGAATATGGGAAAAACCCCTACGGTCTTGTAAAGATGTTTTTCAAAAAACATTCAATACTAATGCATGATAACCAAAGTGATTTTAATCAACAAAATACATGCCCTTCCTACTAGAATGTAATTATTTTAAGTATCAAAATAACCAATACTGATTCACCAAAAAGCGCATTACAGCGCTTTTTTGTTTCACTTTAGCAAAAGTGATACTTTAACTTTCGTTTAAGTCAGTTTGAAACCTTTAATAATCCATTTTATCGTATAAATAATTAAATAAACTAACAACCATACTAATAATGGAATAATAAAAACTATAAAAAAAATTCCCAAATAATTTGGTGATTTTTCATAATAATACTGTATGAAATATTCTTTATTAAATTGATTAACACCCTGACAATCTTTTTTTATAATATCCGTATCAACACCCTTTAGCGAGACAGAGTTAAGTTCTTCATCTGTGAAATACGCAATAACTGGTTTATCTTTGTTATACAAATAATCAAATTTTAGGCTTTTAATTTTGTCTTTAATACAGTTGTTTATTTGATCTTCAATACTTAAGTAAGTTCCTTTAGGTTTTTTGTATATCACAATTTCATTGCTTTGCTCAAAAGTCACTTTATTACGTTCACTTTGGTACTTTTCAAAGATTATAAAAGAAATGAGAGCTATGTATATAACTGTTAAAACAACACCTATACGTTGCCAACCATTTAATTTTTTCATTGTAATTAGTTAATCTAAGATTTTAAGAAACATATTATTAAATAATCACATGGCATATACAAGCACCTGATTTATTTACTCTTTGATTGTCGTATTAATATGATACGAAAGTGAAGACTGATATATTTTAAAACCGCACAAAATATGCCGTATTGCTCGGGTGTCATTAGGGGAGTGAGCAGAGCGCAGCTGTAATCCGCACTCTACTCAGTAAACCGCCAACACCTATGCAAGCAATTTACGCTCAGGATTATACAAAAATCTGACTGCAATGCTTAAGTAAATTCCCCTGTTAAATTAATTATAGTAAAACGCTTTACATAAAGTAAAATACTATACTAGTATAAGGCTATCTAATATTTGCTAGGTTGGTTTATGACATTACTGGAATATATAAAAGTTAATTACAAAGGAAGTAAAAGCGATTTTGCAAAATCTCAAGGTGTAAAACTACCTCAAATTACCCAATGGCTGAATAAGAAGTTTATTGTTGTTGATGGCGTTTTACACTCTCCAAGACGCGATCTAGATAATGGCGATAGCATTAAAACAGGTAGCACATCAAAAAGCGTAACAATGAACTTTTTAAATAATGAACTCGAATTGTTACTTGATACTATCAGCATGTCTGAAAAATACTTGCAGCAACCAGATCAACCGATGGAGCCATACAATCTACATAAATTAATACGTAGCAATCTTGATAAAGTAATTGAACTTCATGATGTATTATATCAATTAGGCTATACAGACGATGAATTTAGTCACTTTAAGTGTTTTGATTGGGACTTTAGAAATGACCAAGTAAACAAAGTTATTCATCATGGTAATGAAGCCGATAGACTTAAAAATGCAGAACCAACTTTTAAACAAATCAAAGAGGATTCGAGCGCTACAAGCAAAGAGCAGCAAAGTAAAAGAGATTTGATTAAGCAATTCAGAGAACAAGTTAAAAAGTTAGACCCTTTATCAGAAAAACCAGATATTCTTCAGCTCCAAGAGCGTGATAAAGAGGTTTTCTTAATGGCTGAAAAGTTACTGCTAGATAATCCTATATTAATAAATTCAGATTGTTGCGGTAGAGGCATGCCTTCATATAAATATGTATATTTATCGCAATTTTGGCAATTTAAAATTAATGATGAATTAAAGGAAGCTTTGGTAAAAATAGATTATCTAAGCAAATTATTTAAAGATGAAACTTTAGAAACAGAATAACTAAGTCTGGTCGGTTAATGTGTTGACTTTAAGAGCTAGTGAAAATAACTTATATAATAACAAATTATAAAATTGAGTGTAAAAACAAGGAAAATTATTGTGGTTGATTATTTTGATGAAAAAATACAACAAGTGGAATTTAAGGATGGGATGAAATCTTTTGGAATAGAGATAGAGAGCCGTTATGAAAAAGCTTGGGAAATAGCAGAAATGCTTAATTTCACGACAAATGTGGCTATGCATGAGCTTCATTCATATGTAGAGTCAGTTTACTATGACTCGAAAGCTAACATTTGCTCTTTTAAACTTAGTTCTAACCTAGAGCAATATAGCGAAGCCGCTGAAAAAATAAAACTTTGCGCTAGAAATACAATATCTCAGTTTGAGATGTTTGGTTATATTGATCATGGTCTTGAATACAAAAAAGAAATGGGATTATAAGCGCCCAGAATAACTAAGTCTGCTCGGTTATTCCGAGCAAAACATAAAAAGGACATTTACATGAAATATTTAATTTTACCTTTAATTATTATTTTATCCGGTTGCGCTCAAAACTCAGGCATTATTCCTATGGGCGGTGAAACATATATGGTTTCTCGACAGGCTGCTACAGGTTTTTCAGGGATGGGAACGCTTAAAGCAGAAGCCATGAAAGAAGCGTATGAACAATGTCAAAAATCACAAAAAATAGTAAAAGTAATAGAAGCTATTGATGCTAAACCTCCATATATTTTTGGAAACTTCCCTAAAACAGAAATTCGTTTTAAATGTATTGAAGAATCTAAAGTAACTAAATAACCAAGTCTGCTCGCTTTTGCCGAACAAAATATAAAATTAAGAAAATCCCCACCATTGAATACAAGATTGTAAATGTGTCTTTGATAGGCGGAATTATTCCGTCTATCACACAAAGTGAAATTTCATAATACTTATCAAAGTCTTTGATAAAATGAGAAAATAAGAGTATTTTATCAAAATTAAAAATCATGATAGACGGAAAAAATCCGTGTTTAAACACAGAATAAATCCGCCTATTAAACTGTTATAAGCCTCGGAGGTTTAGGTGAGCGGAATAATCTCTCGAATCCATCAGGGACGATATGATACAGAGAAAGAGCTATTGAATTTAAGAACCAATGCAATAGATAAAAAACGCACTGATGTTTTAGATGCGGTAAATCAAAGGCTAAAGAAGTTACACCCTAAAATTTATCAACGAATTGTAGGTCCTTTGGAAATAAGGACAAGAGGCGGAAAATATAAATGTTACTGCAATAACCCGAGTACATTGCATGAAGTTTACAAAGATATTGTAAATAATAGTGTTCATCATCACTCTTTAACATGTGACGCTTGCTGGCAAGAAGATTTAGCCAAAACGTGGGGGTATTATGGTTGGGCTAGTAAATTAATATCTCAAGAGGTTTGGGACGCTCTTTGTGAAAAAAGAGCAAACTATAAGTTTGTCGAATAGGCTTATAACAAGCGCATTAAGCACGGGACTGCTAACAGTTTGCTCGGTTCCGCTCCGCTTCACATTTTAGCAAACTATTACCAGCCCCTTATGCGGGCGTTATAAATCACGGAGAGAATAGTGAAATTTAGATATATTTGCGCAATCATTTCTTCACTTGGAGCAATTGGCTGGAGTTTAGTTTTACTTGTAGAGTTGCTTGATAGAGGTTTTAAAGGAAATGCTATTTTATTTACGCCATTAGTATTCTTGCCTGCAGCAACAACTTTATACTTAATATACTCTCTGAAGATTTTTTCAAATACTGCTGCAGAACAAATAGAAGAGGAAAATAAAGTTTTGAAACTAAAAATAGAGCAGAGAAAGCTAAAAGATAGTCTTGAGAAAAGTGATTAATAATCGGGTAGCCGGAGGTCTCTAACCTCCAGCCCCCACACCACCCATCATACGAGCCATTTAATAATCTAGGATAATGCCTCCAAAGTGAACCGTACAAAATACCCCAAAGTGATGCAAAACTGGCTATGTTTTGATTCACGTACCTAAAAAGTCGGCTCTGTAGGCCGCATTCTTTCGTTTAGTAAACTCTGCTTTAGTGCTCAAAACCGTGCAAAACATATATATTTTGATTCATTTCTGAAAATGGTTTAAATAAAATCCTTATATATCAATTATAGCTGTTCTATTAATCTGTGTATTTATGAATCACTTTGTAACTTACAAAGTAATTCATAATTGGCTGGTAATTAAATTTAGTCACTGAGAATTGATTGTATGGGTTATGATGGATCATTAAAAAGTTTAAAATAAACTCTAGAAACTCACGTGTTGACCTATTGTTCGATTTAAATTACATAAAAATAAACAGGAATAAAATGCAACGTCCTACTAAGGAACAAATAAAGGAATTACCTTTATATTCAGGTGTTAGCCTTGTTGATATAGAAATTATTGAAAATGAACACGATGCAGTTGAGGCATTAAAATATTTAAGACAAGAACGCTGTTTAGGGTTTGATACTGAAAGTAAACCTATTTTTCGTAAAGGCGCAGTTAGCCCTGGCCCTACTTTAATTCAGCTTTCAACATCATCAAAAGCTTTTCTGTTCCCTACTAAGTTCCCTGCAGCACTCGCAGCAGCGAACGAAATACTCGCTGATCCTGATATAAAAAAAGTTGGCTTTGGACTTAAAGGAGATAACAAAGAACTGCGATCTAAGTTCAATATTAATATATTAAATACGATAGATTTATCGGTTAAATTAAAGAATTTAGTGGGTGATAAAAATTGTATTGGAGCGCAAGCTGCTGTTGCAATGGTGCTTAAATCACGTTTAGCAATAGGAGCGCAAATGTCAAACTGGGGCGCTTATCCTTTAAATAAAAATCAAATTCTATATGCAGCAAATGACGCGCACTCTGCTATTTGTATTAAACAATCATTAGGTTCTTTAATAGATTAAAAACAGTGTAGATTGTTTAGCTAAAGATAACTTATTGCTCTACTCGACTAATGTTGTATATACTTAAACTCCAAACTTTAATAGTTGTTACCAACGAGATTTATATTGTTTAGTAATAAGTATCTCTATTTATTTTTATTTACATCAACGTTTGTAAAATCAGAACCTCTGACCATAGCTGCTATAGATTGGTGCCCGCAGCTATGCCCAATTACGGATGAAACAATACATACAAACGATAAAAAGCCTGGTTTTATTATTGATATTGTTAAATCAATATTTGAAGACTCCGAATTTGAATTAAAGATTGATTACTACCCTTGGTCTAGAGCGATAAAACTTGTAAGAGAAGGGAAAATTGATGTATTACTCTCCCCTGCGAAAGCCGAAGCCCCGACTTTAAAATACCCGATAGAAGAAATTGGCATTCAACGTATGTGCTTTTTCACATCAGCTAATTCTAATTGGCATTATAAAGGGGCCTCATCACTTGCAGGTATGCAAATAGGGATCGGAAACGATACTTCAATTGAAGAGTTAAATGATTATGTTCAAACCCACCCAGAGCAATTTCAATTTCAGCCTTATCTAGGTCGCTACATAAAACAAAGCATTGGAAAAATAGATAAAAAGCGCATAGATGCTTTCTTATTTACATACAATACAACACTGTATGAACTCGATAAAATGAATCTTAAAAATGAATACAGAAATGCTGGCTGTGTAAATACTACAAATATTTATATGGCCTTTACTCCGAAAGAGAGTAATTCAAAAGCAGAAAAGGCAATGCGTTTATTTGATAAAAAAATGGCTGAACTTCATAGAAAAGGTGAAATTGAAAATATTATGAGCAACTACCAATTATCAAGTTGGCGTTAAGTGTCATTCCAATCCTAATAGCTAGTTTTTACTCGACCAAATGCCTTGCTATATGGATACAGCTATTTAGCTCTATTCTAGAACAATAAACTTGTGCTTTAGAAAAATTGTCCTCATTAATTTTTGCTCTCTAACTTAATAGAATTGGTCTAAAACCTACTTTATTTAGAAACGAAAAAAGGGCCTTACGGCCCTTTGCTCTTCGTTCAATAATTGTCTACTGCCTTAACCCCTTAAGACACCAAACAGTCCTTTAAATTGATCTGTCCTTTGAATTTATAAATACAATTTATGTAAGCACAAACTCAATTAATTCTTTTTAATTTCTAACTATTTTACACCAAGCTCTCTTAAACGTTCGTTTAAGTATTCATCTGCTGTGTAACGCTCTGATAAAACAACATCTGGGCGCGGGTGTAAAAACAATGGTAATGAAATACGAGATTTAGATGATGCTTTACCTGTTGGATTTATCACACGATGAATCGTTGATGGAAAATAACCACCAGACGTTTCTTGTAACATGTCACCAATATTAATAATTAAATTACCAAAGTCACTTGGTACATCTAACCAAGACTCATCTTTATTAAGCACTTGTAAGCCAGGCTCATTAGCTGCAGGTAATATGGTTAGTAAGTTAATGTCACCATGTGCTGCGGCACGAATTGCACCAGGTTCTTCATCACCTGTCATTGGCGGATAATGAAGAATACGTAATAAAGTTTGCTCTGAATTTGCAATCATATCTTTAAGATCAATCGAAAACTTATCACTTACTTCTTTAGGTGCATACTCTTGAACCCAAGTTAACAGCTGAGCAGCAAACTCATTTGCTAAACGGTAATACTCACGTATTTGCTCTTCTAGCTGTGCTGGTACACGACCTTTAGGATATACATGGTAGTACTCTTTAATATCTTTAACTTTATGACCCTTGGCTATTTCTGATGTTTCAGGGCCAAAGTAACCATCTTGGTTTTCTTTACTAAAAGGAAAATTTCTTTTCTCTTCAGAATTAAAAAATGCTTGCCAATTTTCATAAATTGACTCAACCAATTCTTTTGGAATTGGGTGATTTTTTAATACACCAAAACCCGTATTACGTAATGATTCAACAAATAATTCTGCTGCGTTATCTGCTTTATAATCTACCGTTGTTAATTCCATGTAAGTCGCCCTTTAATTTTAAAATATCAATTTTAACTAATTGATAAAAAGAAGCCGGCAATGGCAGCGCTCATAAGATTAGCCATGGAACCTGCCATAACTGCTCTGAGACCTAGGCGGGCGATATCCTTACGACGACTTGGAGCCATGCCACCAAGTCCACCTAGTAAAATTGCGATTGAAGATAAATTAGCAAAGCCACATAATGCAAAAGTAATAACAACTTGCGTATGTTCACTTAATTGATCTCTATAATTTATAAAATCAAGATAGGCTACAAATTCGTTTACAACCAACTTTTGGCCAATAAAGCTACCCGCAGTGATTGCTTCACTCCAAGGTACACCTAAAAGCCAAGCAACCGGTGCAAAAATGTATCCTAATATTTGTTGTATTGTGATATCAGGCATGCCAAACCATTCGCCAACACCACCTAAAATACCATTTAGCATTGCAATCAAAGCAACAAAAGCTAAAAGCATAGCGCCTACATTAAGTGCTAAATGCATGCCACTTGAGGCGCCACTAGCTGCAGCATCAATAACGTTAACTGGTTGGTCATCTTCATCTATCTTTATTTGGTCCAAATTTTCCATAGGCGTTTGTGTTTCAGGCACAATCATTTTTGCCATTAAGAAACCACCTGGTGCCGCCATAAAGCTTGCTGCAATCAGATATTTAAGGTCGATACCGATTGCAACATAACCTGCCAAAATAGAACCAGCAACGGTTGCTAATCCACCTACCATCACTGCAAATAACTCGGATTGCGTCATCGTTGGAATAAAAGGTTTTACCACTAATGGCGCTTCAGTTTGACCAACAAATATGTTTGCCGTGGCTGATAACGATTCTGTTTTTGACGTACCTAATAATTTTTGTAAACCACCACCTAAAATTTTGATGATCCAATTCATAATGCCTAAGTAATAAAGTACCGCGACCAAAGCCGAGAAAAATACAATAATAGGTAAAACGTTTAAAGCAAATACAAAACCCATTTTACCCGATGCTAAATCACCAAATAAAAAACTTATGCCATCAGTTGCATAACTGATCACACTTGATACTTTAGTTGATACAGCGACTAATATATCTTGGCCTGGTGGAAAATATAAAACAAAGCCACCAATTAATACCTGTAAACCAAACGCACAGCCCACGGTACGTAAATTAATTGCACTTCTATTGGTTGATGCGATAAACGCCACCAATAGTAAGGTAGTCATTCCGACCAATGTCATGATTGTTGTCATTAAAATATCCTAAAATTCAATCTAGCTTTTTAGCTCTTATTATTGTTGTAATATTTGTGTAATTTTACTTTTAATTAAATCAATCGCGACTCTATTTTTACCACCACGTGTCACTACTAAGTCAGAGTTTTGTTTTGAAGGTTCTATAAACTGATAAAACATAGGCCTTACTGTTGCCTGATATTGCTCTATAACCGATGGTAAACTACGACCACGTTCTTCAATATCTCTTTGCATTCTGCGCATTAAACAAATATCTAACGGTGTATCTATAAATACCTTAATATTAAATTCTTCACGTAATTTTTCGTCAGATAATAATAATATACCTTCAACAATAATTACTTTCGCCGGATTAATACGTCTAGTTTTTTCGCTGCGCGTGTGTTGCGCATAATCATAAATAGGTACTTCAACCGCATTACCTGCACGTAACTGCATTAAATGTTTACACATTAATTCATGTTCAAACGCATCAGGATGATCATAGTTAGTTTGTGTACGATGATCAAAAGGCAAATGTGATTGATCACGGTAATAAGCATCTTCTTCTAAAATAGCAATGGCGCCAGGCTCTAATTCATTAACTAACTCATTATAGATAGTTTGGCTAAATAACGACTTTCCTGATGCTGATGCACCAGCTATAGCAATAATGGTTCTAGTCACAAAAAATTACATCCAATCGAATAACAAAAGTAGCCTACGATAACAAAAATATTAAAAAAAATCTCTGTGGCTAGATAGAAAAGCGTCAATTTACCCGCTTGCCTCACCTGCAAACAGGACAAATGTCCGGTGGACAAACATATCTGGAAAACAATACCTACAAATTTAGAATAAAACGCTTTATTAGATAAAATTATCATTTCTTTTCCATTTAATGATAATTATTTGATCTAAATTAATAAAAGACAAAGTGGAAATTTCAAATAGCAATAATTTCCATCGACATTCTCATCGACTCAAACTCGTATATTTTAAGGGTTTTTTCATACCATGTTCAAAACTTCATTTAGTTTATTCGCTTTACTGGTAGCAACTAATTTATCAACCAATACACAAACGCCCTCTTAAGTTATATATTTTTATTGCAAGCTTAATACTCATTGTTGAAATGCTTTGTGGTTGATATTTATTCAGGTGAGATATTAAAAACCTACGATGCACAGAATGCTTCCATAGCGTCTCAAGTTTGGCATTTTAAGTATAAATTTCATATTGGTGACTTTATCGGTTTACCTATTCGTATACTTTGGTTATTTTTTTCGTTACTACCATTATTTTTCGTTATTACTGGGGCTTATATTTGGTATTTTAAGAAAAAGATTAAGATCAGACAGTAATTTTACGGACAAATGTCCTTTGTTATAAGCTAAATATAAACTTAAA
>Ga0105355_10005318_pt1 | contig 10879 bp, 9 predicted proteins | sample GOMGulsemesocosm_2_FD_83508 | JGI IMG/M metagenome (GOLD analysis project Ga0105355, IMG submission 83508) | Methane-oxidizing microbial communities from mesocosms in the Gulf of Mexico - GOM9C Gulf of Mexico | ecosystem: Environmental > Aquatic > Marine > Cold seeps | place: Gulf of Mexico...
CTATATCAGAAACTTTTATCATACCCAAACAACTTACCTAATTAAGTGGTTACAAAGATACGATTTGTTAATTGCATTTAGAACAAATCTAAGTTGGATTTATTTATCAGGGAATAGACTTTCTTTATTCAAAAATCGATAAATATTATTTGGATACCAAATTCTATAGATGAGAATACTGTTTCACAATTGATTTTCCTCTACAAAAACCACAATCCAGTCAATTGTAACTTAAAAAATCTAGCTTTTTTTCAACATCAGAATTAATTCAAAACACTGAACATATTACATATATTCTCCAACAGGAGTATGTTTTTTTCACTTTCACTTTTATCTACAAAATCCTTTAGATTGATAGCATTGGCACTGTCAAAAACTTTATTAACTTTTGCCAGAACCCTTATATGATTTGAATCCGTATCCTTAATCATCAGTGGTGTCGGAAAATTCACAACAATCTCTTTTACTTCATCTTCAGAAGAATTATTATTACCATTCGTATAAAGATTGTACTGTTTGTTATCCCCTTCAAACAAGTAATCTCCCTTTATAGAAAATCCTTTAAAAACTTGATCTTTCCGAGAAACCAACCCTTCTTTTTCTGCAACTGTAACAAGCCCTTCATTTTCAAGTTGATTTTTATCTACAAAACCAATCTTAAAACCTATTTTTTGAATTCTAACCTTAGGTAAATTTTCAAAAACAATTTTCTTCGACGCTTCAATACTTTCATTAATCACAAAATAAGATTCATTTCTAGGATAGACATATACATTTCCTTGTGCATCATACAACACAACATCAGAAATAATATACTTCAATTCAGATATAGAAACATGCTCACCACTTAACGTATTTAAAACTGATGTATTCAATTCTAAATCGTCTATGGTAGATATATGATTATCAAATTCAATTGTAAGAGTTCCTCCTTCTGGGAATACCGTATCCTGAGTGCACGAAGAGACTAGAAAAAAAGTGACAATAACGTAACAGAGTTTTGTAAAATTCATCGTAGGGGTATTTAGGGGTTGATATTCACAAAGTATAAAGTTACTCATAATAAATCTAGAAAACAATAGACCTAACCTCTTTTAACACATATTTTTTGGAATTTTAAATCTATAACTCAAAAAAAAGAAGGATTTTTGCAATTCCAAAACAATTACAAATGATAGAAGACAAAGCTCCAAACAAAACAAGTCTTGCAGAATTGGGAGAATTCGGATTGATCAATCACTTGACTGAACACTTTAAAATTTCACATTCATCTACGATAAGAGGTGTTGGAGATGATGCTGCCGTATTAGATTATAAAGATAAAAAAACACTAGTTACTACAGATTTATTAGTTGAAGGCATCCATTTCAACTTGACATATATGCCGTTGAAACATTTAGGTTACAAGGCTGTTATGGTAAATTTGTCTGACGTGTATGCAATGAACGGAACGGCTTCTCAAATTACAGTATCTATTGCTGTTTCAAACCGTTTTCCACTTGAAGCTTTGGAAGAACTGTATGCTGGTATTCAATTAGCTTGTACTACATATAACGTTGATTTAATTGGTGGAGACACAACTTCTTCTCAAACAGGATTGTTTATTAGTGTTACAGCACTAGGAACTGCAGATGAAGAAAATATAGTTTACAGAGATGGTGCCAAAGAAAATGATTTATTAGTTGTTACTGGAGATTTGGGTGCTGCTTATTTAGGATTGCAAGTCTTAGAAAGAGAACGTCAAGTATTTGATGCAAACCCAAACGCACAACCAGACTTAGATCAATATACGTATTTAGTTGAAAGACAATTGAAACCTGAAGCTCGCAAAGATATTTCAAAATTGCTTGAAGACTTAAAGGTAAAACCTACCAGTATGATTGACATTTCTGATGGTCTTTCTTCTGAAATTATTCACTTGTGTAAAAATTCTAATGTGGGTTGTAGTGTTTATGAAGATAAACTTCCACTAGATCCCCAGGTGATTTCTACCTCTGAAGAATTTAACATGAACAGTACCGTTGTCGCTTTGAATGGAGGAGAAGATTATGAATTGTTATTTACGGTTGCTCAAAGTGATTTCGAAAAGATTAAAGGAAATCCCAATTTTTCTATCATTGGTCATATGACAGAAAAAAATGACGGAATTAATTTGGTTACCAGAGCCAATCAAAAAATGGAACTGACTGCCCAAGGTTGGGACGCCATGCTTAAAAAAGACTAAAACTCTTATTTCTTATAAGACCGAAGAATTGTCTTCCCATTGGGTTTCAAACTTCGGTCTTCTAATTTGTTATTTTTTTATTGTAACAACAGCACCGTTACTTGGTGTCCAAATATCTAAATTACTTGGAACACGAAACGTATTTTTATTACTTACTTCTTTTACATCTGCCGCATTTGCAACCTTAATAGATCTACATTCTATCTTTTTTTCACTCACAAAAACCCATTTTATTTGATTGAATTTTCCGGCATCTCTTGTCCATGGCTTTCTATCATCACTATCTCTTAATGGTGCTCCCCAACACCCTTCGCCGACATAAACAGTTCCTTTTACATCATCTCTAACAAAGCCTTCTGAGTTTCCTGCTCCCGAACTAGGCTTTATAGGCCAAGTAGATTTCACTGTATGTGCATCGCACTCTACAACAAAACGAACATCATTGTCATAAAACAATTTTGCCCAATTGTTATATTGATTGTTTCCTTCTTTTTTTCTACCAACATGAGGACGCATAGGTCTATGATATTGAGCACTTTTCCAAATAACTTTCTTTGCATGTTTTTTTAAATCTCCTATCAACCAATCTGTCTGTGCACCTTGAACAGATATCTCACTGTTTAAAGTATAAGTTCTAATTAAATTCTCACCAAAAGTCACCGCATAATAAATACTTTCTGAAGGGGTATCAAATAAATTACAAATAGATTTATTAGATCTTTCATGATTCCCTCTAGCAGCTATTATAGGAAACATTCTACCATCTTTAGCTATTGTAAGTTGCCAATCGTCCATCCAAACATTCCATTGCATGTCATTATCACCAGAAGTCATATCTCCTCCAAAAAGAACTGCATGCGGTTTTAGCTTAGACACCAAAAGATTGGCGTTTTTACGAGGAGTTCTATTGTTTCTAGAATCACCTCCAGCGATAAATGAAAGTCTGTCATTTTTATCCGGAGCCGTTTTAAACCAAAAACGTTTGCTTACCCCTTCACTATCCTTAATAACAAAATAGTAAGCTGTATCTGGTTTTAAATTTTCAATTCTAGCGAAATGATTGTTCATACTTTTAAAAGCAATAATACGATCAGGTTTGTGTGAATTCTTGTACTTTGAAAAAGCATTTCCTTTATCTTTTGTACCGTAATAAACCACAGGATTATTTCCTGAAATTTGATTCCACCCAATAACAATTGAAGTTGCAGGATTATTGCGAATCATTAATCTGTACTTATCGGTATTCGCATTTGCCGTTGCTGCACACATTAAAAAAAGCAGTGCATAAATAAATTTCTTCATAAAGGATTGAATCGTTTGATATTTGACTACAATATTAAGAAAATTGTAAATAGAAATAGAATAAAAAACAAACCAAAGAAGCCATCCCTTCCTATTATAATTTAATAAATTCGTTTTTTCCATAAGTATCTTTTAGTATTCTTGCATATAATTTCATGGCGTTCTAATTATGACAACAGAAAAAAAACAATCCTTACTATTGAGTGTTTTAAAATTTTCAGTCTTTTTTATCTTTTTAGGTAGAGCTTGGCAACATTTATTTTGGGATGCACCCTACAGAACTATTCTTTGGGATGAAGACTTGTTAAAACCCATAATAGAAACTGTTTTAGGAATTCCTTGGTTTGAATATGTAACAAGTCAAGCAACAGATTCTGCAATCCAAGGAATTATTTTTTCTACTGGAATCGTTTATTTATTAGCTGCAATTTCTACCTTGCTTTACACTCGTTATCAGAATAAATTATTGAAATACATCATTTTATTTGGAGGATGGAACTTGGTATTTCTCGCCTTTTTATTAATGAAAGAGAAATTTTACCACAGCGCAATGTTTTTTGAACACAGCATTCAATTCGGTTTGCCTTTTGTATTTATTTATTATTGGAAAGAAAAATTTGTGTTTCGAAATTTCGAATTCTTACTAAAGATTTTAATTGCTATTGTCTTTATTTCTCATGGACTGTATGCAATAGGGTACTATCCGGTCCCTGGAAAATTTGTAGATATGGTGATTCACATTTTACATGTATCTGAAAAAACAGCAAAAATATTTTTACATACGGCTGCCTTTTTAGATTTCTTATTGGCTTTTTTAATTTTTGTTCCTAAGAAAATAGCTCGATATGCATTGGGATATGCATTTGTATGGGGTATCCTCACAGCATTTGCAAGAACTGCAGCCAACTTTCAAATAGATTTCCCAATTCAATCTCTCCATCAAGAATTGCAAGGCACGCTATACCGCTTGGCGCATGGTTTGGTTCCTTTAATTGTTTTACTATTGATAAAAAACAGAATGCAGTCTGCTAAAAAATAATTATTTATTAACCTTCAAATAATAGCATTCAGTAATATATATCAAATCTTCGTTCTTTGAAACAAGATTGATTTATACAGATTACATGTACTCAAAAAAAATAAAAGCAACCGATTTTCCTGAAAATTTTAACTGGGGAGTTGCTACCTCTGCCTATCAAACTGAAGGCGCTTGGAATTCCAATGGAAAAGGTCCTTCAATTTGGGATTCTTTTACCAATGAAAAAGATTTTTCTAACGGAAACGGGAATACCGCAACGGACTTTTACCACAACTACAAGGAAGACATTAAAAGAATTAAAAAACTCAATTTAACTTCTTTTCGATTTTCTATCTCATGGGCTCGAATTTTCCCAAATGGCATTGGCAAACCAAATCAAATGGGGGTAGATTTTTATCATACTATTATAGCAACTTGTTTAGAAAATAATATTGAGCCTTGGGTAACTTTATATCATTGGGATTTACCACTAGCTCTGGAAGAAAAAGGTGGTTGGACGAATAGAGAAATTTTGAATTGGTTTTCATACTATACAGAATTTTGCACAAAAGAATATGGAATTCAAGTAAAAAACTGGATGGTTTTAAATGAACCCATGAGTTATGTCGGGCTTGGTTATTTTCTGGGAATGCATGCTCCAGGGAGAAAAGGCTTGAAAAATTTTTTATCCGCTGCACACCATACAACCTTATGTCAAGCTATTGGCGGAAGAATTATTCGTAAAAATGTAGGTGATGCATTTATTGGAACCGCATTTTCATGCTCACATGTCAGTCCAAAAAACATCTACAGAAGAAATGTTAAAGCTGCGAAAAGACTGGACGCATTGCTCAATCGTTTTTTCATAGAACCGGCTTTGGGCTTAGGCTATCCTTATAAAGATATCCCTGGGTTGAAACGTATTGAAAAATATTTTCTACCTGGTGATAAAGAATTAATGCAATTTGATTTTGACTTCACTGGCGTGCAATACTATTTTAGAGTCGTAGCACAATACAGCCTTTTTCCTCCAATATTATTTGCTAAAGAAATTCCTGCTTTGAAACGCAATGTAAAAACGAACAATATGGGCATGGAAATTTACCACAAAGGATTGTATAAAATGCTTAAAAAATTTAGCGCTTACGATGGTGTAAAACAAATTTATATAACAGAATCTGGTGTTTGTTTTGATGATTTTAAAAAAGATGGTCTTATCAATGATAAAAAACGCATCAAATATTTAAAAACGACTTTTAGGTTTACGCTAAAAGCAATCAAAAATAACGTAAAAGTTAAAGGTTATTTTATATGGACTTTGGTTGATAATTTTGAATGGGCAGAAGGAACCAAACCAAGATTTGGATTGATTTGCAATAACTTTGAAACTCAAAAACGAACTTTTAAAAAATCTGCTTATTGGATTCAATCTTTTTTGAAGAAGAAATAAAAAAAGCACCAGTTATAAAACTGATGCCTATAAGTACACCTACTTATTTACAGAGAAAATTTCTTTCAATTGCTTTACCATATTTCCATTTCCTGAAACTGAGATTTCTCCAACTTTATCAGCAATTTTTTCTACATATTCCATTTCTTTTAATTTGAATAACATTTCATTGTCCTCCATTAACTTGGCTGTATTTAATAAATTCCTAGTAGAAGCTGTTTCTTCTCTTCTGGTAATAATATTGGCTTGCGCTCTTTTTTGTGCTACTAAAACCTGATTCATGATTTCTTTCATTTCTCCTGTTAAAATCACATCTCTAATTCCGCAGTTCAACACCTTTACGCCCAATTTCTCTACTGTTGTTTTTACTTCATTAAAAACCGCTTCGGCAATCATATCTTTTCTTTCTAACATTTCATCTAAAGTGAAATTCCCAATAAAAGCTCTTAATGCCAATTGCATTATTACATACAATTGTTTTTCAAAATCTTTATTTTCTAACAATGCTTTTTCTACATCAATCACTTTATATTGCATATCAAAATTGACTCTTATCGTAGCTTTGTCTTTGGTCAACAATTCTTGTCCTGAAATCTCCATTTGCAATTGTCTCATATCTACTTTAGAAATTTTAATTGTATCCTCATTTTTCCAAAATCTATAAATACCTCCTCCAACAGTTTTTGTGTAATTGTCATTGATCAAAACAACTGCTTTTTCATATGCTGCTACTTCAAACACTCGAATGAATTTTGTCAACTCGTATTTGCTAAACAAAGAATTGTCAATTTTCTCTGTAATTTCTGCTTTCGTCAAATCTACTTTCACAAAATCTCTCTCAATCAAATCTTTCCAGTAAACATATCTTCCAGCTGTTTTTACAGCTTTGAAATTTCCATTTTCAAATACCAAAACCAACTCGTTGTCTTTTACTTCAACAACAATTATCATTTTAACCAATTTTTCATCCTTCAACAAAATTTCTAAAGCAATGGATGCTTCGAATTCTTGTGCTAAATCGTATACTATTACATTTTTAAAAAATCCAATCCAGTAAACTCCTTCCGTAATTACTTTTTTGTAGTCTCCATTTTTAAAAACCAAGCCTACTTTTCCTAAATTAATTCTTACTTGTTTCATTTTCTTTTTATTTAAACCTTTTTCATAGGTTGATTTTACATTCCTCATTTTTTTATGAGATTAACTCTCCGACCTGCATCGAAGTTATTTATTAAACGAAGCGGATAAATCATTTTACTGAAACGGAACTATGCATATCAATTTTTAGCCACCTCCTCTGTTTTAATTATGGACTCTTCAAAAAAAATGAAGTGCTGACAACTAAAAAATTGGTATGTCTTAAAATTAAAAATGAACAATTCAAGTCTCTATAAAACTGTTATTTCCGAAAAAACAACTGACTTATACGCATCATTTAAATTTTGGTAATCAGTTTTAAAAGATGATTTGCTTTTTCCATGGATTTTAAGTCCATTAACTACAACCTAAATGTAGTGCAGTGCTCTGCCACTGAGCGACAATAACCAAGAAGGAAAACCTTCACGTTAAAGACGGGATTCGAACCCGCGTAACTACCTGTTGTTCTAACCCAACTGAACTATCTCAAATACATGAGAGTGGGATTCGAACCCACGACTTACAGAGGTGAATTATTTTTTGGCTAACAATTCAAAAAACCTTCAAGTCAAGTTGTATTTTAAAACGCAATACAAATTGCAACGTATAAAACAGTGGTGCTATACAGAAACACCTCACATGACCCACTTGATATTTTTAATATTTTTTTATTTATAACTTTTTTCATAATGACATTCTCTTTTCAAGGCTTGCTAAACCCCCATCACAAATTAAATTACAATGAGGATTTATCTGCCCTCCCTTTTCATAGGATTTATTACTACCTGACATAGCTTTCAAGTAGTATGACACAAATATGAAACAGTCCTACGCAATGAATTTGCGCAATAAAGTTTATCATTTCTTTTTTTTGTTCTTTTTCTTCTTTTTTGGCAACTTTCCCTTAATTCGTTCTTTTTCTCCGATTAATTCATTCATAAATTCAGTACAAAAGGTATTTTCTTTGGCTAACTTTATATAGTTCAACGCTTTTTTATATTTTTTTAATTGCTCAAATAAAATGGCTTTTTTCAAATACAAAACTCCTTTGTCCGATCCTTTTATAGTCAAAGCAAAATTTATTAGCTTTTCTACCTCATTATAATCTTCATTCCACAATAGCACATTTACATAATGTGGATATACCTGCAATGCATTTACATTTTCTGCCAACGCTTCTGTATAATACATTTTGGCTTGTTCATAATCTTTTAAAATTTCAGCATGTACTCTACCCATCAAACACAAGGCTGTTGTATTTTTTTGATCATAGGACAACGCATAATTTAAAGATTCCATCACTTCTTCCATATCATATGGATACGCATCTAAAGCCTTAAAAACATAATTGTTTATTAAATTTCCCATTATTCTTTTAATTGGTTTCGCAAATCATTTTTTAAATGACTCCGATTTGTTTTATAGGATTTCTCCTTTTTTTCTTTTTTAAAATCTGTTCCTCTAAACACCTTTATAGGATTTCCTCTTTGCAAATTGAAGTGATTTTCCCATTGATCTGAAATGCTTTCTTTTAAGCGTTCTGTATTACAAAGTGTTACCTTTTCTAACAATCGTTCTTCAGCAATTTTCTTATTTTGATGCTGAGACCGACTGTCCATTACCAACACTTGAATTCCTCTTGGTACATGTGTTGCTCTTACCGCAGAACTCACCTTATTTACATGTTGTCCGCCTGGACCAGAACTTCTTGTTGCTTGGTAACGAATGTCTTTTTTATTGATTTGCATTGTTTCTTTTGCTTCAACTTCAAAACACCCCACAAACCAATTTTTACGTTTGTGGTATTTTCGAAATGTTGAAGTTCCTATCCATTGAATCGCTCCTAACCAAGCTTTTAAAAATTCTTCCAAATTATTTCCTTGCAATTGCAGTGAAACGGATTGAATGGTTCTGTTTTCTGTACCTTTTTCTTTTTGTAGGATTTGATACTTAATTGCATTTCCCTCCAATTCTTTTAAAAAATATTTTAAAACTTGTGCAACAACCCAAGAACATTCTACTGGACCTCGACCGGCTGTAAATTGTATTATTTTAGTTTTCATTTTTATACGTTTTTATTTAGTTTCCACTTTACTACTTGTCCATTCGAACAATTTTCGGCGTAAAACTCCCTAGTACTTCCACCAACTCTTGCTGGTTTGCCATTACTTTATTAATATCTTTATACGCCATTGGCGCCTCATCTATACCTCCACCAATCAATTGCACATCGTTTTTAGCTAGCAAATGTTTCATTTCACTTTTTGTAAATTTTTCTTTACACTTTCTTCTTGAATGCAAACGACCTGCTCCGTGAGAAGCTGATTGTAAACTTTCAATATTTCCTAAACCTCTAACAATATATCCTGGCGCCAACATAGACCCTGGAATAATTCCCAACTCACCTTTTGCTGCTGGCGTTGCTCCTTTTCTATGCACAATCAATTCTTGTCCATTTATCGCTTCTTTCCAAGCAAAATTATGATGATTTTCTACCTTGGCTACCGCTCTTACTCCTAACAACTTCTCAATTCTATAATGAATATCATCATGACATGCCTTTGCATAATCTCCTGCTAAATTCATAGCCAACCAATATTCTTGACCATCATGCGTATTCAAATCCAACCAAGCCAAATGCTGCACATTTTTTGGCAACGGACATTGCTTGGTTGCCAAATAAGTATAATGCTTGGCTATATTTGCTCCTAAACCTCTTGAGCCACTGTGTGATAAAACACCTATGTATTCTCCTAAAGGCAATTCAAATTCATTATTGATATCTGTAATAGTTACGACGCCGAATTCAACAAAATGATTTCCTCCACCTGAAGTTCCCAATTGTTTGTATGCTTTGTCTTTCAATCTTTTTATCAATGGAATTTCTTTGAATTCTTTTCGTTCAAAAATTTCATGATCGTGCTTTTTCGCGTGTTCTTCTCGCATTCCAAATTTGGTATGTTCAGACAAAACATTCACCAATTGATGTTTCTTTCCTTTCAAATAACTTGCATTTATAGGGTAGATTGTCAAACACATTCTACAACCTATATCTACTCCCACACCATATGGAATTACTGCATTTTCTGTCGCTAACACTCCTCCTATGGGCAAACCATAACCAACATGTGCATCTGGCATTAAAGCTCCTTTTACCGCAATTGGTAATTTTAATGCATCATACAATTGAAATTTTGCTCTTTCATCAATTTCATTTTCTCCATAAATAGAAAACGGAGCTCTTGTATTTTTTAATTGATGAAATTTAACTTCTACAGGTTTTACCAAACCTTCTGCTACTTTGCCCCAAATTGCATTCTTTTCAAATTTTTCAGGATTTAACAACACTTCTTTGGCTTCCTCCAAAATGCGTTCTTTCTTTTCTTTTTTACGACACCTATTTATTTGCCCTAAAGCAATATTGATACTATTGTTCTTAGGAAAACCCAATTTTATGAGGTCTCTTCCTTTTAATTTATTTCCCATGTTATTCACTTTAGAAAACAGTGATTTTATCAACTATTTTCGAATTAAGGTGTAGCATTCCTCTCGAAAAAATTTTCGATTAAATAGAATCTACTTTACTTATACTATTGATAAAGTCTCGGAAAATAATGCGTAAACGGATGGCATAAAAAAAGTCCGAAACTTACTGGCTTCGGACTTCTTTTCATATACTTGATAAAGTATTATTTATGATAAAGAAAGTCTCGAAGAAAAAACACAAAAGAACCTTGTTCCTTTTTTA
>Ga0105355_10005322_pt1 | contig 10872 bp, 11 predicted proteins | sample GOMGulsemesocosm_2_FD_83508 | JGI IMG/M metagenome (GOLD analysis project Ga0105355, IMG submission 83508) | Methane-oxidizing microbial communities from mesocosms in the Gulf of Mexico - GOM9C Gulf of Mexico | ecosystem: Environmental > Aquatic > Marine > Cold seeps | place: Gulf of Mexico...
AGAATCATTGATATCACCTTTATCAATTTCCGCACACATTGAAACACCCAATAATATATCTTCTAGTCGCCTATCCATTGGAACTCTATTTTAGTGAACTATTTATAAGAATAGCCTTAAATAATCAACTTCGCAGAGTTATTGTCATTGATACAACTGCATGATCGCTACTTTGGCTATCTCGCTCATATGAAGGGTTAATTAAATGCCTATCGTAAACTTCATATTCACTTACCTCAAATAAGCTACCTTGATATCGAGCGTCAAATTCATTAGTTAATAAGATATAATCTAATACGGAACCTTTAGCGCCATAATAATGGGTATTTTGACGAGTGTATGCCTTGTCTGGTGACTGATTGATTAACAGTTCCCTAGCATCGCTTAGACAATAAGTACGAATTAAATTATCAATGTCTGAAAAATTTTTGTACTGATAATTTTCGGCGATCAAATGTGATATCGCGCCATTTGAAAGTTCATCGTTAAAATCTCCCAGTAGTATTGCTGGAAGACCTACTTGTACGCGTCTAGTAATAATTTGGTGCAACAACAATGCTGCTTCACTTCCTCGTTGAATACTCGCCCCCCAATTACCCAATAATTGTAGTTTGAGTTTATTAATAGCATTTGTCTTGTTAGAAAGCGCATTAATCTCATCATATTCATGTAAAGATCTCTTAGACTTAAAATGTACAACATAAAAATCGCTGCAACCTACATGAGGCAATTCAATGGTGGCTCTTAGCACTTTACGGTTAAAACTAAAATTCTCCTTTATCCCTATTAGTAGAGCGAGTTCTTTATCAACGACCAAACCTTTAGTCGCGGTAATAGGATATTTAGAAGCGATAGCAACAACCGGCTGAGTATAGATAAAATCATCAACAACATTAGGTTGATCGACAACTTGAAAGTACTCATAACCAAGCTTTGATGTTAGTGTTTTCAACGATTTAATACTAAAAACTTCTTGAAAGCCAATGACATCAGGCTCAACCCTTTCAAGATAGTCAACAATCCATTGTTGTTTCTTTAGCCATTGTTCTTGACTATAAATTCTGTCAAAGTCATAACAAGCATTAGGTGGTTCAAGGTAATTAAATAAATTGAAGGTCGCCATTTTTATTTTTGAATGAGGTACTACTGCAGAACAGGCAGGTTGATGTTCAAGTGTTTGACGAGATTTTATTTGGGATTTATCAGACAATCTAGATGCTCAAATCAATAAGTTATCTTAACTATACCTTAAATAAGAAAAGTATGATTCATATCATCACTTTCATTTCATTTTGAACAAGCAAACCCATCTCAAATATTCATAGTTAAGTTGCCCTTTTATATAGAAATATTAATATTTCTTGGTACTATTAATTTGAGCAACTATAGGCATATACATATGAATGATTTCCATACCAAAAGAAGAATAGTTTTAACGGGTGGCCCTGGTGGCGGAAAGACTACCGCGCTAGATTTATTTCGCCGCGAATTATCGGGGAAAATAGCGTCGGTTCCTGAAGCTGCCACTATGATTTTTAGTGGTGGGATTGATCGCTGTGATGACCTACAAGTTACTAGAGCCCAACAAGTTGCCATTTTCAATTTGCAAAAGAACTTAGAATACATTCAACGCAAAATGCATCCAGATTGTTTGATCTTATGTGATAGAGGCAGTATTGATGGACTTGCTTATTGGTCTGGTAGTGATGATGACTTTTTTAATATCATGAATACCACTATGGAATATGAATTAAGTCGGTATGATGCTGTCATATTTTTTGAAACTGCTGCACATTCTGGTGCAGAAATAAAAAGTAATAACCCTATTAGAAATGAATCTCAAAAGGCTGCGATTGACTTAGATAAAAAACTACAAAGGATATGGTCACAACATCCGAACTATAACTTTGTCGCAAGCTCAGAATCTTTCATAAAAAAAATTATGTTTGGCATAAAGACCATTGAAAGTGTTATTGAAAAAATATAATTGGAGCAAGCGTGACGATGTACCCGTTAAATTATGTAGAACCTGTATTTCGACCACCTAGTGAATGGAAAAGTTTAATTTTACAAGTCACTAACGGTTGCTCTTGGAATAATTGCACTTTTTGCGATATGTACACAGATAAAACTAAAAAGTTCAAAGCTAAAAAGATCGATCTCATCGAACAGGAAATTCGCTCCATTGCGACATCTGGCTTAAGTGTTGGCCGTGTATTCTTGGCTGACGGTGACGCAATGATGCTCCCCTTTAACCGTCTTAAGAAAATCCTCGAGCTAATTAAACTACATTTGCCACAAGTTACACGTGTTTCGAGCTATTGTCTTCCCCGTAATCTGAAAAACAAGACCATTGAGCAATTAATTGAGCTAAAAGCGCTGGGATTAAAACTAATGTATGTTGGCTGTGAGAGTGGCGATGACGAGGTCTTAACATTAATCGATAAAGGGGAAACATATCAAAGTTCACTAATTGCTTTACAGAAGATTAAAAAGTCGGGTATGAAGAGCTCGGTGATGATATTAAATGGTTTAGGCGGTCCAGAGCTTTCCAAACAGCATGCCCTAAATTCAGCTAAGTTAATGAATGAAGCTCAACCTGATTATTTATCGACGTTAGTGGTTTCTTTTCCTTTGGGGGAAGAACGTTTCGCTAAAAAGTTTGTCGAGCTTGGTAGACAAACGTTGCGCCAGCCTTTCAGGCAGTTAAACCAAAGAGAGCTATTTGTTGAAATGGAAATTCTCCTAACTGAATTAACGCTAAAAAAGACTATTTTCAGATCTGATCATGCCTCCAATTATTTAGTATTAAAAGGAGTGTTAGGGCAAGACAAACAAGTATTATTAAAGCAAATAAAAGCCGCAATAAATAAACCTGAATCAAGCCCTATACGTCAAGAGTGGCAACGAGGTTTGTAATTAGACATGACCTAGACTAGAAATAAATTGTCGAGGTAAACATCGACCTACTCAGTGCAAAAGCACCTGTAGATCGTTACTAGTTAAGTTAAATGAAGTGAAGTGAAGCTCGATAAAGCACTAATCATTTAGCAAATAAACCCAAATAAATATTATTTAGATATTTTGGCCCACGTATCACGTAAACCAACAGTACGATTAAATACTAACTTACCGTTTTTAGCATCTTGTGCACTAATTTTATTATCTAAACAAAAGTAGCCTTGTCGCTCAAATTGATAGGCCATTTCTGGTTTGGCTGTAATTAATGAGGGCTCGACTTTTGCGTTGCTAATGGTTATTAATGATTCGGGATTAATCACAGTATGAAAGTCACTTTCTGCTGCCGGGTTTGCTACGGTAAACAAGCGATCGTATAAACGAATTTCTGCATCTAAGGCATCATTTGCACTTACCCAATGAATAACGCCTTTTGGTTTAGTACCATCAGTAGGGTTCTTCCCTAACGTTTCGTCGTTATAAGTACAGTAGACAGTAGTCACATTCCCTTCGGCATCCTTGTCACAACGAGTCGCTGTTATTACATAAGCACCACGCAAACGTACGGCTTTATCAATAACTAAACGCTTGTACTTTTTATTTGCTTCTTCACGAAAATCTTCGGCTTCAATGTAAAGCTCTCTGTTAAAAGGAACGATGCGCGTGCCTTGAGATTCATCATTTGGGTGATTCTTAACAGTTAATTGCTCAACATCCCCTGGGTGATTTTCTATAATCAATTTAATAGGATCTAAAACAGCCATAGCGCGAGGGGCATTATCGTTTAAATCTTCTCTAATACATGCTTCTAACACGCCCATTTCAACCGTATTTTCCATTTTGGTCACACCGATACGTTTAGAAAACTCGCGTAATGAACCAGGGGTATAACCACGGCGACGGAAAGCAGAAATAGTTGGCATACGAGGATCGTCCCAACCGTTGACTAATTCTTCTTCTACCAAAGTTAGTAACTTTCTTTTGCTCATCAAAGTATATTCAAGATTCAATCGTGAAAACTCGTATTGATGAGGTTCGGTTTCAATAGAGACATTTTCGATTACCCAGTCATATAAACGACGGTTATCCTGAAACTCTAACGTACAAATTGAATGAGTGATCCCCTCGATTGCATCACTTAAACAGTGAGTAAAGTCATACATAGGGTAAATGCACCATTTATCGCCAGTTTGATGATGATCAACAAATTTTATCCGATAAATAATAGGATCTCGCATACACATAAAGCTTGATGTCATATCAATTTTAGCGCGCAGCGAACACTCGCCTTCTTTATATTCACCGTTTTTCATTTTAGTAAAATGATTAAGGTTTTCTTCAATAGACGTATCACGATAAGGGCTGTTTTTACCAGGTTTGTTTAAAGTACCGCGATATTCACGCGTATCTTCACTATTTAAGAAACAGACAAAAGCTAAACCTTTCTCAATAAGCTCAACGGCAAAACCATGTAGTCTGTCAAAATAATCAGACGAGTAATGAATATCTCCTGCCCAGTCGAAACCTAGCCACTTAACATCTTTCTGAATAGCGTTAACGTAGTCAATATCTTCTTTTTCAGGATTGGTATCATCAAATCGTAAGTTACATAAACCTTTATAATCTTGGGCGATACCAAAATTTAAACAGATTGATTTAGCGTGACCTATATGTAGATAACCATTAGGCTCCGGAGGGAAACGGGTCTGTACACTGTTGTGTTTGCCACTTTCTAAATCTGCATCAATTATTTGACGAATAAAATTGGTAGGATGGTTTTCAGAATCCGACATTTAAGGTAAACCTCTAAGAAAATATTATTAAAAATTGTTATACCCATAACATTTATTTTTATGTTTGGTATTTAATTGGCGAAGTATAGCAAGTGTTCAAACACTCGAATAGCGACTTACGTGAGCAAAGTAATTTTTTTTACAAAAAACGACAATTAATCTACCATTTTAGGGCCTTTTAGCAATGATATGACCAAAATATTAATTTATTAGACGAAAAATTATCTTTCTAACCTTCACAACCGTGTATAAGTAGTTTATTTGTAGTTTAATTTGGGCAACATAGCATTTTAGTTTTAACATATAATAATTAGTCATTAACTAGGCAGTAGTTACCATTCATTCCTGAGCGCGTTTTTAGCCGCCTTATTAAAATTACCTTGACCATTAAGGACTTGTGTAGCGACTTCATCAACATAGTCTATTTCTTGAAATGACATCACTCGATCGATATCAAACATACCAGCAGTTGTTTCTGCTATACGTTCACAGTGATTTTGGGTGATTAATAATATTGATAGGTTTTCACCTGAGGCTAAAATTCTAGAGCGGATCAAGCGAGATAAACGCCAACCATCGACATCACCAATTTCAACTTCAGTGATCACTAAAATAACTTGACGTGAGCGTAAAAAGGTAACGGCTTCAATGCTATTTGAAGCGAGAATAACGTTAAATCCTGCAGATTCAAGTTTGTCTGAAACCTGACTTCTAATACTCTCGCATTGTAGTATTAACAAAACTATCAAAGTACTGCTCTCGGTCTAATTTAAAAAAATCCTCCCTAATTAAAATTAAACTCCTTGAAACGACATATACTGTTACTTATTTTTAAACAGAAAAAAAAACGCTTGGATTCGTTTAATCTGTTCACTAATAACAATTTTACATTTGCTCTAGTTGTGCAAAGTACATATTAATATTTGTTTGTTCACAGTAGATGACCAATAATGACAAATCATTTATAACGCTTTAGTGAATATTACACATCATGGTAAAAAAACATCTCGGCTTTTCTCTAAATATCATTGCCCTCTTTCTTTTCATTCCTGGTATTTTGTTACCTATGTTTTCATTATCTATGGAAATGACAGCAAAACTCAGTGGCTCTAGCTTATCATCTGATTTAATTAATAAAGAATTGTCATTACTGGAGACAATACAGGAATTGTGGCAGGACGAGAGAATCGTTGTTGCCATACTTATATTTGTATTTTCTATTTGTATCCCCTTACTGAAGACCATCCTAGTAAGTTTGGCATATTATAAGAAAAACAGTGATATTGAGGCTAAAACACTAAACTTTGTAGCTAAAATAGGTAAATGGTCGATGGCTGATGTCTTTGTTGTCGCCATATTCTTAGCGATATTATCGACCAATCACGCAGAAACAGTAGACAGACAACAAATGGCAGTTTTTGGATTTAAAATTGATTTACTCATAAGCAGTGAGACGCTATCTATGGTTGGGGTTGGTTTCTATTACTTTACTGCCTATTGCTTAGTTTCTTTACTGGGTACACATTTGAGTCAAAGCAGTTTAGTGAAATCAACTAAGAATGTTCACTAGCGAACAATTAACCATTGAAGTCATGTTTAAAGGAGAAAAAATGTCTTTATCTAGTTGTGAACACTGTCATCATCAAGTAAAAGGTGTCAACCGTATTTGTCCAATGTGCGGTGGTTCAATGACGCAGAGCGTGGAGAAAAATGAAAGAAAGTGTCCTCGTTGCCGAACCTCTTTAGATATTCACTTTTTTAATAAATTTGAATTAGACAAGTGCCCTACCTGTGAAGGTCTTTGGTTGGAACCTCAGGAGTTTAAAATACTAACCAGTGAATTTGATGTTTATCGTGATGATAATTCAAATCCTGATTTTCGACGTAAACCCTTAGCTAAAGCCGAAGGATATCTTCCCTGTGCATCTTGCTCAAAACTAATGACGAGACAAAATTTCAAAGCTATTTCAGGTGTATTAATTGATCTGTGTATTAATTGCGGCATTTGGTTAGACCAAGGAGAATTGAAGCAAATTAGGAGTTTTATTGCTAGTGGCGGCTTAGATAAAGCGCAAGATAAAAAGTTAAATAATCAAGCACAACAAATTCAAAAGCTAGACGACAGGCTCTCTGATGTTGAATTGATGGAAAAAATGCTAAATAAATACAGTTTAAAAAGGATATTTTTTAGAGGTTTTTAAGCTAGACATTCACAAGTTTTTATTGCATTAATAACTAAGCCTAGCTGTCTAACTTAGCTATCTAATATAAAGGTTAATGCAATAAAATTTCAAAAATTAGAGTGCCCAATAGGCTTGTTCTAGGCTATCTTCCCTTTCAGGTAAACCTCGCGACAATCTAGGTGAATGTTGCACTAACACTTCATAGCTTACTCTATTAGCATATTTACTAATTTGTGATAATGATGAATAGGTGAGTGCCTTTTGTAAATGCTTACTTGAATTTTCGACATTCTTGTGATGATAAACATTTGCGCTTAAATCGTGCAATACCGCTGCAAGTGCAACGTCTCCAGCGCCGTTAGTATTTTTGATATTGTCAGGGCCGCCCATATAGGGTGCCGTATGTGTGTAAACTTTTATTGGTTTTTCGCACTCACTAAACAGCATAGGTCGCGAATATTCATATTGATTGAAGTCGCTTATATATCCTGGAAGCAGTGGATATTCAGTTTCTCGTTTAAATTTATCGTCAACAAAGCCTGCCATGAAAAGACCTTCAGGTCCTGCTGTACAAATAACGAGATCAACCCAGTCTAAGCACTTATCGGCCGCTTTTAACGGGTCCTCACAACCTGTAATAGCAAACGCTTCTTCTTCGTTCATCGCCAAAATATTCACATGGTCTTTGACAAATTTTTGCCAAAATCCAGGCTCTTTTTCGATAAGAAACTTTGTGCCTAACGTAAGTACCACAGGTACGTTCGCAGCGTTAGCCACTTTTACTGCCTTAATGGCAGCTTGCGTCATAGTATCATCATTTTCTGTACGCATTAGATAAGAACTGATCACTAAAGCAGATGCGTTTTGTACAAGCTTTTCATCAATAGATTCAGGTTTTAGTCTATTCATTAAACCAGGATTTATCGCAAAGGTTCGTTCACCACTGTCATCAATCAACGTAAAGCAACGCCCTATTGGGCCATCTACAGGTTGTAAGTAATTTAAATCAACCCTAGAAGAGGTATTACTGATAAAACGATAAGCATAGCCGCCAACTTTTATGTTTTCGCACATAACACCAAACAGTACTGAACGATCGTCTGCTAATACCGAATAATTGTGCATGGTATTGCCAATCGTTCCGCCCGCAAACTCATAATTCACTAAGTTGTCGTTCTTTAATCTTTCATATAAACGCTGGGTTACTTCATCAGGAATAACTTGTGACATGCCACGTTTCAAGTCGAACTCTGCTAGAAAACTATCCTCAACCTTAGCTTCAATATCAACCAAAATTTGCTCAATACCAATAACATAACTGCGCGCTAGCTTAGGCTCTGTATTAATTTGATTGGTAAGAGGGGTTTTATTTTCGACTGGAAAATAATGTTTATGCTGACGGCGACCAGGAAATTTCATTATTACAAGGGTTCAATTGATTAAGACCGGCGGATTATAATATATAAATTGGGAGCAGAGTAAACTTTCTCAGTTGAATTTCAGTAAAGCTTGAAAAATTAACGGATAAATTCACATTGAATCAACAAAGCGATACTCTGAGTATATTAAACCAAAATAACATGAAGACATGGACCATTTACTCAGTCAAATTAAGCAATGCCAATTATGTGAAGATAAACTCCCTTGCCTGCCTAAGCCCATTTTACAAGCAAGTAAGCTGAGTAAGATCCTGATCGTCGGCCAAGCACCGGGCATTGTAACCCATGAAAAAGGAATTCCATTTGATGATAAAAGTGGTGATAGGTTAAGACAGTGGCTAGGGGTAAACAAAGAACAATTTTATAACGCCAAATTATTTGCCATCATACCTATGAGCTTTTGTTACCCTGGACGAGGTAAATCTGGCGATCTTCCTCCTATTGTCAAATGTGCAAGTACTTGGCGAAAAGATCTATTAATGAAACTTAATAGCATCGAGTTAACCATTATTTTGGGAAAATACGCTATTGAATGGCATATGAACTCCAAAGCACCGATAACAGAACTAGCTCAACAATGGCGCACACTATTAACAAATAATAAAATTGTATTGCCTCATCCTAGTCCTAGAAATAATATTTGGCTAAAGCGAAATTTGTGGTTTGAAGATCAAGTTATACCCGGTTTACAAAGTCGTATAAAATTAATTCTCGATAGTTAGATCCCTTAAAATTAAAGCATCGAACATTCGTTTAACTTGTAGGTCGCCAAAACTATAAATGGCTTCTCGTTGACAAAATAGACGAAAGACCACAGCAAATTCTTTGCTATTTAATTCATTTATGATTGCCAGAAGAGAACGTTGAGGTCTACCTAAACCTTGTGCATCTGGTAACCTTTCTATCTGAGCTTTTATAGCTGGTTTTAATATAAATTCGTAATTGGTTAATGCTGAATGAGTAATGTCCAACATTTTTGAATAATTTTCTTGTTGAAATAATGGCCAAAGTTTAGCTATTTGCGCGAAATCATCACCTGTAACTAAAATCGAGTTCTTATAGGAAAGCACAAGTTGAGACTCATTCATAAAGCCAAAACTATATTCATTGCCTCTATTTGGACGGACTAAAAAAACTTCATTAACCTGAGTATAGTTAGCGAGCAAATAAATAACGAACCAATAATTTACTTGGCAAAACAAATCATCTTCAAACCAAACAAATATTTTGTCATCTTCTGTTAACTTCAACATCTTTTCGAATTCAGGCACACTGCTTTCATTATAGGTTCCATGAGCGACCTCTTGATAGCTCTCTATAAATTGAGCTCGGTTTTCAAATAAAGCCTCTAGAGAGTCGCCCTGGACATTACCGTCAACTAAACACTCTCTAGCGACAATAACATTCCCAGAAATTGAAGATGGGAGTTGTTGTCTAAGACTATCACCATTTAAAATGTGGGTTACTTTCATTTGTTAATCTCTTATTATTAAACAGTTATAATCTGATGTTTTAAGTGCTTGATTAAAGCCCCGCGCATGTTTATTATTGGTAACGCTTTTATCCAGTATGGGTAATATTTCAATTATATTTTAATAAATAATCTGATAATACTTCGTTTATTTGCGATCCAAAATTTGAGTTATATTTATGAAAAAAATACTATTTACCACTTTAATTACCCTGGCCACATCCCATTATAGCGTTGCTCAACAAATATATAAAATTGTTGATGCCGATGGCAATGTTACATTCTCTCAAGTTGAGCCAGCTTTACAAGAAGACGATCCAGCTCAAGTGGAATCACTAAAGGTGAGTAACGCGAATAATGCTATGTCGTCGGTACGTACTGAGCTTGGAAAACAAATGTGTGGTGATATTCAACTTCCTTATAACCGAGCCAGCAGCCGATCTAATACAAACCGATCATCAAAATATTTCGTGCAAACAATAATGCAATCAAAAAAGAATTGGAAATCATCACTTAGTCGCTTAAGTAAACAGATGGTTAAATCATCAAAATACAATTTAGATGCTCGAAAGTATAATCAATCGTCATCGTATGCTAAGCAAAGAAACAGCCAATATCAGAAGAGTTTTGATGCTAATAATGGCCGAATACGTGATTTACGCTGTGCAATAAACTGGGCTGAGTCTAAAGAAGGCTTTATTAAAGATACAAATCAATCAAACCAAAGCGAAAAAATGCGTTTAATTGCTATCAGCGACAAATTAGAAGCAAGTATCAACCGTAAATGTGGTGAAGAGCCTATTTATGATCCCTCAAGTGGCGCTAATAAAGAGTATAATAAGAAATGGAAATCTTGTAGTTATGCTGAACGACGAGATTTAAGAAAAGTTAAGAGTAAAATAGCTAGACTATAATCGTTTCTCTGACCGTTGATTTGATCATGTTATCAAATCAACAGTTATTTCCCCTAGGTTGATCACTCTCATCCACTTATCATCACGGTTTTAATAAACATCGCACTTATCTAA
>Ga0105355_10005324_pt1 | contig 10871 bp, 5 predicted proteins | sample GOMGulsemesocosm_2_FD_83508 | JGI IMG/M metagenome (GOLD analysis project Ga0105355, IMG submission 83508) | Methane-oxidizing microbial communities from mesocosms in the Gulf of Mexico - GOM9C Gulf of Mexico | ecosystem: Environmental > Aquatic > Marine > Cold seeps | place: Gulf of Mexico...
GTAAACCCAAGTATCAACAGCCGAAAAAATGTGAAATATCAATCGAAAGAAATCGATGGTATTACAATCATTGGCACCACAGAAAAACAAATTATAGTGTCTGATATGGTGCCGGGTGAAGGCCGGTTTTTAATGGCGTTTGATATTGAATATAAAAAGTCGGTGGCCGTTATAGGCTCCGAACTAGCCACAGATCTCTTTGGCCAAAGCGGCGCCTTAGGCAAAAAGATAAAAATATCCCATCATAAATTCACCGTTATCGGCGTAATGGAAGAACAAGGCAGCAGCTTCTTTGGTGGTCCTAATTTTGACCGTCAAATATTTATTCCCCTGAGTACCTTTGGTAAAACACTAGGCCATAATGGCGGACGAGCAAATGTAGGTGTTGCCATAAAAGCCCCCTCTGCAGAAAGCATGGAAGATTTTGAATTTCAAGTCATCGGTGAGATGCGTAAAATTCGTGGCTTAAAGCCCGCTGAAAAGGACGATTTTTCGATTAACAAGCTCGATACCTTACTCTCAGCTTATAATAATATGATGGGTGCTGTGGTAGCTGTAGGCCTGATGATCACCAGTATTTCGCTCTTTGTGGGCGGTGTAGGCGTCATGAATATCATGTTTGTATCAGTGACAGAGCGCACTAAAGAAATAGGCATTCGAAAAGCGATTGGGGCAAAGCGGCGTAGTATCTTACTGCAATTTTTGTTTGAATCTTCAGTTATTTGCTTATTTGGCGGTATAGCAGGTTTGCTCATTGCCGGCGCAATAACCCAGGTGATAAACGCCACATTAATGCCGGCAAGCCTGTCATTACCCATTATTTTTATCGCGTTAGGCGTATCCGTGTTAGTAGGCTTAATCTCAGGGTTAGTACCCGCCTATCGCGGTGCGAAACTTGATCCTATTGAGGCTCTGCGTTATGAGTAAATTTCTTTTTGTTGATACATTTATCATGTCACTCGGTGCGATCAGAGTGAACAAATTACGATCCTCACTTACCCTCGTAGGGATCATTTTGGGGGTTGCTTCAATCATTGGTGTCATGACTGCTATATCCGTCATTCAAAATACAATGGAAGAAGAAATGACGGTCCTTGGCTCTCAAACATTCCAAGTACAAAAATGGCCTAATGGGTTTAGTAGTGATGCCCAGCGCCGCGAAGCGATGAAGTGGCCTCCGGTCTCTGTCGAAGAAGCGCAGCTTATTCGTGAAAATGTTAAATCGGTGGACTTAGTCGGTACTGAATTTTGGGACAACGGCAAATCAGTGACCTATAACGGTTATACCACTGAGCCAACAATAACCCTCTGTGGTGGGTCCCCCGAATATGCTGAAAACAATACACATTTTATTGAATATGGCCGAAACTTATCTCGCATGGACATGAAAACAGGTCGCAAAGTTACTGTATTAGGCGCTGCGCTCGCCAATGAATTATTCCCTTTTACTGATCCCATTGGAAAAATAGTACGGGTTGATGGCCGAAAATATGAAGTCATTGGCGTATTTATCAAAAAAGATTCAGCCTTTGGTGGTCCTTATGAAACCATGGCGCTTATTCCTGGTTCCTTATATACAAAAATTTATGGCACAACAGATGCTCGCGGCTTTGAGCGTTCTGCCAATGTCACCATTCATTCGAAAACACCAGAATTATTGGAAGATGCTATCGAAGAGACCCGCCAAGTGCTGCGCCGCGCTCGAAACCTAAAGCATAACGAAAAAGACAACTTTCATTACTTTACGAGTGCCAGTCAAATTGACAATTTTAATCGCACCACACAAGGCGTAAAAGTGGGTGCGTTCATTATGGGCGCCGTTTCATTAGTCGTTGCAGGCATTGGCATCATGAACATTATGCTAGTGTCTGTAACAGAGCGTACTAAAGAAATAGGTATTCGTAAATCTCTTGGCGCCAAACGACGTAATATCTTGCTGCAATTCTTATTGGAAGCCGTCGTCTTATGTAATCTTGGAGGAATATTCGGTATTCTGATCGGATTTGGCCTCGGCAATGCCATGACATTATTTAGCAGTTTTGAGGCAAATATCCCCTTGGAATGGGCCTTATTAGGAATGGGATTTTGCAGTGTTATAGGTATCACTTTTGGTATGGTGCCCGCAATAAAAGCATCAAAACTTAACCCTATTGATGCACTAAGCCACGAGTAAAAATTAACTTAAAGCATCCATTAATTATGTGTGCCCTTTTCTTTACAGGGTACACAGTAATTGCTTACATTTTATTAAGACTAGTCCCCTTGTTATTATTTCACTGTCCCTTTAGAGTATTTAACAAATAATAAAAGGGATCACTATGAACAATTTCAAAAAAGTATTTGCCTTAAGTGCATTAGCGCTAGCGATTACAGGCTGTAACGTTACTGGCTCAACATCAACCGCACCTCAGGTTGAAGCAACCACCAATGCAGTTAATTTAGATATCGAAAAATTCACCCTAGCTAATGGCTTAGAGGTCGTGCTTCATCAAGATAAGTCAGATCCCGTTGTTGCTGTAGCCATTCAATATCATGTGGGTTCAAATCGTGAAAAAACAGGCCGCACTGGCTTTGCTCACTTTTTTGAGCACATGTTATTTCAAAACTCAGAGAATGTAGGCGCTGGCAAATTCATTAAAAATATCGGCGCCATGGGCGGAAGCCTCAATGGCGGCACATGGACTGATGGCACCATTTATTATGAAATCGTGCCTAATGACGGTTTAGAAAAAGTATTATGGATGGAAGCCGATCGCATGGGCTACTTCATCAATACCGTTACTCAAGAAGGCTTAGAAAACGAAAAACAAGTTGTAAAAAATGAAAAACGTCAAGGTGTCGATAATCGCCCTTACGGTCATGAAAGTGGCGTAACGTTAGCTGCACTTTATCCTGAAGGACATCCTTATAGCTGGTCTGTTATTGGTTCATTAGAAGATCTACAGAATGCGACTCTAGGTGATGTACGTGAATTTTATAATAAATGGTATGGCGCAAATAACGCCACATTAGTACTTGCTGGTGATTTTGATAAGAAACAAGCGAAAGCCTGGGTTGAGAAATATTTCGGTGAGTTTAAAGCGCGCGGCGATGTTACCCCATTAAAGCCAATGCCAGTAACATTGGCTAAGAGTAAATCTTTATATCACGAAGATAACTTTGCTAAGGTGCCTCAATTAGCAATGACTCTACCCACTGTTGACCAATATAGCGAAGATCGTTTTGCGCTGGAAATGTTAGCTCAAATTTTAAGTGATGGTAAAGATTCAGTGTTATACCAAACGCTGGTTGAGGAAGACAAAGTTGCACCGCGCGCTTCTGCATATACAAATCATGGCGAGCTAGCCGGCACCTTTAAAATGATAGTTCGCGCCTTTGATGGCAAAAAACTCGACGATGTTAAAGCAAGTATCGACAAAGCATTAGCGAAATTTGAACAAGTAGGTGCTACCGATAAACAAATTGCACGTATTTTGACAGGTAAAGAAAACGAATTTTATCAAAGTATTAATAGCGTGTTCTCTAAAGCTTCAGCACTAGCAAGTTACAACGAATTTTACGGTGATCCATCACTCATCAGCTCTGAAATAAAGCATTACCAAGCTGTCACTAAAGACGACATCATGCGTGTGTTTAAAAAGTATGTGCAGGGTAAAAACTTTGTAGCAACCAGTTTTGTACCTAAGGGACAAACAAATCTAGTATTAACAGGCGCTGTAAAAGCAAACGTTACTGAAGAAAAAATTGTTCAAGGCGCTGAAAAAGTGATGGCGGCCAATGATGCAACAAAAGTGCTGACACCAATTGCCCAAGAAGTATCTTCATTTGATCGTTCAATCGAACCACAATATGGCCCAACACCAACCGTTGAACTGCCACAAGTGTGGGATAACAAACTTGCTAATGGGGTACAAGTCTCTGGTATTGAGCACACTGAATTACCTGTTGTGTCGTTCTCAATTCGCGTGATGGGCGGTCATCAACTCGATTTAGCAGGCAAGCACGGCGCAGCCAATCTTCTTACCGATATGTTGATGGAAGGTACTAAAAATAAAACCCCTCAACAATTAGAAGATGCGCTAGGTGAGTTAGGTGCACAGCTTCGTTTTACAACAAGCGATGAATACATCACATTAAGTGGTAGCACGTTAAGTAAAAACTACGCAGCCGTTATGGCGTTAGCCCAAGAAGTATTACTAGAGCCACGCTGGGATGAAACACAGTGGGCCCGTGTTAAGAAAGAAACATTAGCCGGTATCACGCAATCTGCAGGTAACCCAAATGCGATTGCAGCCAATGTATACAGTAAATTACTATACCCTGACAGTAACTTAGGCACGCCAGTATCTGGTACGGCGAGTGAAGTAGAAGCGCTAACATTAAGTGATGTAAAAGCGTTCTATCACGCTAACGTTAAAGCTAATGTGACAAGTGTTCAGGTTGCTGGCGATGTTACGCAGCAACAAGTGAGCGAAAGTCTAGGCAAACTAGCAACACTTGCTCAAGGGCACGTTATGTTGCCTAAATCGAATAGCCGTCCAATGTTAGATAAATCGAAACTGTATTTTGTTGATATACCTGGCGCTAAGCAATCGTTCATTCGCATTGGTAGTCGTGCAATGATAGCAGATTCTGCTGATTATTACCCAAGTGTAGCGGTTAACCACAATTTAGGCGGGAGCTTTTCTGGTAAGTTATTCCAGATTTTACGTCTTGAAAAAGGATATACCTACGGTGCATATTCAGGCTTTAGCCGCAGTAACCAAGGCGGCGCGTTCACAGCACGTTCAAGTGTACGCTCTAACGTGACATTAGAGTCGTTGCAGACCTTTAAAACTATCTTTAAAGATTATGCCAACAACTTTGATCAAGACGCTTTAGACAGTGCCAAATCTGTATTAGCTAAGCAAGATGCAAGAGCATTTGAAACACCAAACAGTCTAATGGGTGTTTTGCAAAACATTAATACATACTCACTGCCAAGTAACTATGTCGCTAATCAGCAACAAGCACTAACAAACCTTACACTTGATCAAGCCAAAAGCGCTATGAACAAGTATATGGACAGTGACAAGATGATTTACCTAGTGGTAGGTGATGCAAAAACACAATTACCTCGCTTGAAAGAGCTAGGTATGGGCAAAGTGACTGTATTAGATAAAGATGGTAATACAGTAAAATAACCTAATTATACGAAATGATATAAACGCCATTAAGTTTACTTAATGGCGTTTTTTTTGATTCAAATTTAAGCTAAGTACAACGAGAAATTACAAATAGTACTAACAAAATTAAATAATGGATGCTATCCTTTATTTAATTCCTTTGATGATTAAAACGACTATGCCCCGAGTAAGCCAACAGCAAGCTAAACAAACAAAGCAACGAATCTTAGATGCGTCACTCGACATTGTCTTAAATGACGGTGTTACTGCGCTGACTTTTACAAATATTGCTGATAAAGCTCAAGTGGGTCGTTCAAATATTAATAATCATTTTAAAAAAAAGAATGATTTACTCACTGAACTTCGCCCTCAGTTGGCTCAGATTATTATTCAGTCATTAGATTTTAGATCCACAGAACATTTCTACAATTCGTGGGTTGATGCTATTCAAACGAAGCAGCAATTTTGCCGCGCAATTGATACTGCAGAATCATTTTTTGACAATGAAAGTGGTATTGATGGTCTGAAAAAATTATTCCCTGTGGATGAACTCAATGTGGAAAATACAATCTATATGGCCATTGGCTACGCACTCGTTAATTTACCAAAATACCTAACCCCCCCAGCTTTGGAGAAATTATGAAAAACTCGGCACAAATAACTTCCCTCTTGATTATGTTGTCAGTTGCATTACTGTCAGGTTGTGGGGAGAGCAGTTCACCGGAAACTGTAGAGACAATAAAAAATATTGTAAGGCCTGCCAAGCTTTTAAAAATAGGTCAGATTAAGCATAACAACTTACTCAATTATCCAGCGGTCATTGAAGTTAGCCAACAATCACAGCTTGCATTTCAAGTCGGTGGCAAAATAGAAAAAGTATTTGTGCGCGATTCAGATGACGTCACACAAGGTGACGTGCTGGCACAACTTGATAAACGGGATTATCAATCAAAACTAAATGTTGCCAAAGCACAATTTGATAACGCTAAGGTGGAATACGAACGCGCTAAGCAACTCATTGATACTAACGTTATTTCACGTAGTGAATTGGCCAAGAAAAAAACAGAATTTGAAATCAACAATTCACAAATGATTAGCGCTCAAAAGGCGCTAGATGATACAACACTTCGCGCTCCCTTTACGGGCAACATAACTAATGTGCTCATTGAACCACAAGAAACGGTACAAGTTGGCGCCAGTGTTATTACTATTTTATCCCTTGAGAAATTAGAAGCAAAAATTAACATACCATCATCTGTTATTTTGCGCGCACCTAAAAATCCTTCACAACAGCCTAGGGCATTTATCGTTTTAGATGCTGAGCCAAACCTTCAGATAGACGCTAAGTTTAAAGAGCTTAATTTAGAAGCTGACTTAAACTCCCAAACTTATCAGGTCGTATTTGGTTTTGATGCTATCAATAATCTCAATATATTACCTGGTATGAGTGCAACACTTTGGCTAGAACCACCAACTAATGAAAAAGCATCAAGCAGTATTGATATTCCTTTAACTGCAATAGGCACCTTGGGGGATGCGACCTTTGTTTGGGTCGTTGATGAAAAGACAATGCAAGTTAGCAAACGCAATGTAGTGCTAAAACCCGGTATTGGTGAATCATTAGAAGTTATCAGTGGATTAAGTGTTGACGAAACAATTGTGGCAGCAGGGATCTCAGCGTTAGCTAATGGCAATAAAGTTCGTCCTTGGATGAAAAAATAATGTCATTGACCTTACCTGTTTTTCCACGCTTGATTCAAAGTGAGAATGAATTATGAATATTGCTGAATTTTCAATAAAAAACCAGATATTGAGTGTTATCGTAATACTCATGTCTTTAATAGGTGGTTGGTCTGCCTATCAAAATATGGCACGATTTGAAGACCCAGAATTTACCATTAGAACCGCTGTAATATTCACCCAGTATGCCGGTGGTAGTCCTGAACAAGTCGCTCGTGAAATTACTGAGCCGTTAGAAACGGCTTTGCAGCAGCTGCAAGAAGTCAAAGAAGTCCGCTCTAAATCATCTGCAGGGTTATCTGAAATTAGTGTTGATGTGAAATATCAGTTTTCTAAAAATAAAGATGATTTGCAACTGATTTGGACCAAGATTCGTAATAAAGTTAAAGATGCACAACGGTCTTTGCCCAGCCAAGCATCAACACCAGTAGTTAATGATGACTTTGGTGATGTCTACGGCCTTTATTATTTTGTAACCGGCCCTGATTACTCTCCAGCTGAACTTCGCCAATATGCCAAGGCGCTTCAAAAAGAAATTTTACAGATAAAAGGCGTAGGTAAAGTAGCGCTAGCTGGAGAGCAACAAGAGGCTATTTTTGTTGAAATTTCTCGTGATACAGCGGCTGTCTTAGGTGTTTCAATTGCTAAAATTTACGATATTTTAGGCGCCCAAAATGATGTCATTTCTTCTGGTAATGTCGTCATTGGTGATCAACGTATTATCATTGATCCTTCTGGTGGCATTGACTCTATAGAATCGATTAAAAACTTACTGATATCGACTAGTGGCGATGGGAAAATAACTTACCTTAAAGATATAGCCCATGTGTATCGTGGTTATACAACACCCGCTTCAAAGCTTATTAGGTATAATCAGCAATCAGCGATAGCCCTTGGAATTAGTAATATCTCTGGGGGAAATGTCGTTGTTACAGGTAAAGCCATTGATGCAAAATTAGCAGAATCATTAAGCCGTCGCCCTATTGGTATGGACGTTCATGAATATTACCATCAAGGAAAAATTGTTGAAGCTTCTGTTGATAATTTCGTCCTTAATGTTCTCGCTGCACTGGCCATCGTTATTGTTACTATTTTTCTATTCATGGGCATACGCAGTGCCGTTGTGATTGGTTTTATTTTGCTCCTAACTATTGGCGCAACTCTCGCCACCATGAATATGATCAACATACCTATGCATCGTATTTCATTAGGCGCATTAATCATTGCATTAGGCATGATGGTGGATAATGCGATTGTTGTCACCGAAGGCATTCTTGTCGGCTTGAAAGCCGGTGCGAAGAAATTACAAATTGCTAAAGACATTGTCACGCAAACTAAATGGCCATTACTTGGGGGCACACTAGTGGGTATTATTGCGTTTGCACCTATTGGCCTAGCCCCGGGGGAAACCGCTGAATATACAGGCGATCTGTTTTGGGTTGTCATGATCTCACTATTATTTAGTTGGGTATTTGCATTAACGATCACCCCATTAGCTTGTTTTTGGCTCATGCAAGAGCCTAAAGGTGACGTTAGCACTACAACTGAAAGTAAGTTAACGCTTCGTTATAAAAAATTAATGTACAACATTCTTAACTTTCGTTGGAGCATCATTGCCACGGCAATCATTTTATTTGGCGCTTCAGTTTGGGGAGCCAAGTACATGACGCAGGGATTTTTCCCGCAATCAACTAGTCCACAAATGGTTATCGATTATTGGTTGCCTCAAGGCACTAAAATAGAACGAACAGCACAAGATATTCAAAAGATAGAGCAATATGTTACTGAAATGTCCGGCGTTAATGCGGTTCAAAGCCTCATTGGCGGTGGTGGCATTCGATTTATGCTTACCTATGGACCTGAATCTAATAACAGTGCTTATGGGCAGCTTTTAGTTCGAGTTGATGATTACCATACAATTAATGGTATGTTGCCTAAAGTCCAAAACTATATCAGTAATAACTTCCCAGAAGCACAAGCTAAGGCATGGCGCTTTGTTTTAGGGCCTGGTGGCGGCTCAAAGATTGAAGCTGTTTTTAATGGTAATGATCCTAAGGTATTACGGCAGTTAGCAACACAAGCTAAAGATATTATGGCAAGCGATCCAGCAAGCCTTTCAGTAAAAGATGATTGGCGTCAGCCTGTTAGTGTCATTGAGCCTATTTACTCTGAATCAAAAGGACGACGTGCCGGTATTTCGCGTCAAGATTTAGCCAATGCCCTATCAGATTACTATTCAGGTAAAAATGTCGGGGTATATCGTGAAAATGAAGATTTAATTCCTATTATTTCACGTATTCCTAATTCACAAGATGCCACTATTGATAGTATTAAAGATATTTTAGTTAACAGCTCTGTTACTGGGCAATCTGTGCCTATTGCTCAAGTGACTAATGGATTTAGGACTGTTTGGCGTGATGGATTAATTCGCCGTAAAGATCGTATATTTACCATTACCGCCCAATGTGACCCAATTCAAGGAGTACCAGCCTCCGTTTTACAAGCACGACTACAGGCTAAAATTGATGCTATTGTTTTACCCGATGGATATTATCTCACATGGAAAGGTGAAGCCGGTAACTCGGCAGAGTCATCTAATGATTTAATGTCAACCATACCAATGGGCTTGTTAGCTATGGTCTTAGTTGTGGTTATTTTATTTGGGAAATTGCGTCAACCATTAGTGATTTGGTTAGTTGTACCCTTAGCTTTTATTGGGGTTGTCTTCGGTCTGGTAGTCACCAATATTCCACTTGAATTCATGGGCATATTAGGGGTGCTTTCACTATCAGGATTACTGATAAAAAACGCCATTGTACTAGTGGATCAAATGGACTTTGAAATTGACAATGGCAAAGCTCGTTTAGATGCCATTGTAGATTCAGCCACTAGTCGTGTGCGTCCAGTCATGATGGGAACACTCACGACTGTACTGGGCGTTATACCATTATTTTTTGATGCATTTTTTCAATCTATGGCAGTGGTATTAGTCTTTGGATTAACCTTTGCAACGTTGTTAACGCTCATTCTAATTCCTGTGTTATATACCATCTTTATGAGAGTTAAATTGACGGAATCAACAAGGTAGTTATATTTAACAACTCAAACAAAAAACGGTTTAATTACAATTAATTAAACCGTTTTTTTCGCTTTTATATATTTAAAATTAAATATTTTCAACGTATTTGGTATCAGCATTCATTAATACAATGGCATTACGGCCATTGGCTTTAGCTTGATATAAACAATGATCAGCAAGTTCTAAAATCGATTGTTCAGTCATCTTAAAATTATTAATGTGTGCAACGCCAATACTCACTGTCAAACCAGCGAGAGATGAGACTTGCATTTCGACTCGATTCTTTATTCGATTAGCGACATCCATAGCCTGCTTTGCTGTCGTGCTCGACATCAAAATAATAAATTCATCGCCACCAAAGCGAATACAAAAGTCTGTATCTCTCGACTCTAATTGCAACAATTGTGCAATAGCAACAACCGCTTTATCACCAACCGCATGGCCTTTGGTATCATTGAGCTGTTTAAAGTTATCAATATCTAGCATCATCAATGAAAACTCACCACCATAGCGTTTACTACGTTTTAATTCATGAGAGAGCTCTCTGTCTAACACTCGGCGGTTATATAAATTCGATAAATCATCAGTCTGACTCAGCGCTTCTAACTGACTATTTTTATCTTCAATTTTGTGCTGTAAATCTTGACTCACCTTCAGTGACTTTCGCAGTTCAAGTAAGGCCACAGTCTGCCTAGCTAAGGCTTTTAAAGCTTTTATTTGAAAGTGATTTAATGAATTAGGCTTGGTATCAACAACACACAAGGTGCCTAAAGCAAAGCCTTCACTATTAATTAACGGCACGCCAGCATAAAAACGTACATAAGGAGGTTTAGCGACCATCCCAATGTGACAAAATACAGGATCTAAATGCGTATCTTCGACAAGTA
>Ga0105355_10005326_pt1 | contig 10870 bp, 14 predicted proteins | sample GOMGulsemesocosm_2_FD_83508 | JGI IMG/M metagenome (GOLD analysis project Ga0105355, IMG submission 83508) | Methane-oxidizing microbial communities from mesocosms in the Gulf of Mexico - GOM9C Gulf of Mexico | ecosystem: Environmental > Aquatic > Marine > Cold seeps | place: Gulf of Mexico...
CTGTATTGCAGGAAATGGGTGTTTGGCCAAACATCATAGAAGCAATAATTTCTGATAAAACGGAGGATTACCGTTATGTCGCTATTGTTTTGGCTGAATTAAATAAGCAACAAGAAGTAAGGCGTAAAGAGCAGCTCAAAAAAATGAACATCACGTACTTCCAAGGGATAAATGATGAATAAGAACGATTATATTTCGGTAACAAGATGGTTGAATCCTGAGCAGAAGTTCGTTCATGTCGGGGTATTATTTAGAGATGATTCTTTGAATAAAGCAAACCCCATTGTAGGCTTTAAATATGACAGTGACTATTTGGCAAAGTACCCATCTCTGTTACCCGAATCTTTCGAAGATAACTTTAATGAGGGTACGATTATTGGAGATACGGACTATAACAGTCTAATACCGAGTTATTTTAAACAGTTTTTGCCTAGTGAAAAAAACAAATCTGTTTTTCGTGTTATTGATTCTGAATACTTAGAAAAAGACCAATTCCAACAAGTTCAACATATAACCAAATTTAAGAGTGCGCTTGGTGCAATTCAATTGGATTATGATAATGGCAATGACAACAAATTCAATGTATCAACAGACATGAGTGAAGCGATATCTTTATTAGAGCAGGTTTGCAAAGGTGATTATGCATCTGTGGATGAAAAGGGATTAAATGCACTTTACCATCCAAACTCAGATACGCATGCTGTCAGTAGCTTTATAGAGATAAATAAAAAGTTTTTCCACTGTACAATTAAGCCGGCTTCTGATGAAACGTCAGTGAATAAACAGCTCATGTATCGGCATATAATGAATGCTTGTGGTGTTGAATGTTCTATAACCATGAAGTTAGAAAAGAATAGTGAGTTTTATTTTGGTCAAACGACTGGCGAACAAGTAGTTGATTTCGAGAACAATAACCATTTAATGTATAATACTGTTCCTGTTTCTGCGCTAGTGTCCGATAGTAGAAAAACATCACATTACGAACCTGTCACTTACAAACTAATTAATGAAACGTTAAACGATGCGATTGATGTCAAAGATAATGCGCAATTACTAAAGCGTGCTTTGTTTGCTCATCTATTCAAGCAAAAAAACATGACAGTTCAGCATATTAAAATAAAAGACCTTGGAGAAGGACGTTGGAGATTATCTCCACAAGAAATTCTGGAACCAGTGTACGATGCCAACATTCCATTTAAGTTGCCTTTTTCAGCCACAGTGTCGGCTTATGATGATTTAGTTTTCGATGTTAGTTTTATCAACATGATGGTTACTAATTTTGAGTTAACTAAAAATGAAGTTCACGAAGTTCTAGGCCAAATGGAGAAGGTCTTAGATAATATCGTCATTCATGCATCGCAGTTTGATTTATCTATGGCGGATAATGAGAATGCAATTGCGGCAATAAATAAAAGCGAATTAAAAGATTATTTAAAAAAGTCTAAACAGGAAGAACGTGTGATTGAAGATAAAGATAATGGGCCTTTGTTGTAATGATAAAAATCCTGAATATTCTTATTATTGTAAGTACGCTTTTTGTTATTAGTGCAGAGGCGAGCCAGTTAGAGCAAGAGGTTGCCAAGCTAAAGAAAAAAATGGATCAAAGGCAGAGTCTCGTTACATCTCTTAAAAAATCTTTACTTAATTTAAAGAGGCTTAAGGTGAATGCATTCGACCCTCCAGTCACCATACAAAAGGCTAGTGCTACTGCACTAGTATGTAAGATAGGTTGGTTCAGATGGGGTGGTAAAAAGCCTGATGTCGAATATAAGGACTGTTCATACAAGTACTCTCCAACGAAAAAAGAGGATGTTGACCGTTTAGCCGAATCCATTAAGTTGCACATGTTTGAAGGGTGGGAGATAGACCGTTCTGAGTTATTTAATCAGAATATAATTACTCCCAATAATATTATTAATATTGATAGATATCGTTATATTAGAAATGTAAGGAAGTAGGGAATGAAAGCAGAATTTTATCTTGTAGGTTGCTTGGGGGCCGCAATAATAGCATGTTGTTCAACGGTTTATTCAAACATGTTAATACCCGAAACCATTGACATATCCGTAGACAGGGCCCTGATTGAGTCAAATAAAAACCTTGTTGTCGCGTTTGAGCAATCAAAACCAAAAACACACCAAGAAAGACTGATGAAAAGCCAGAGAGTGTTTGAACACAGTGTTTATTTGGCTGATAAGTTTTATGGCGGTGATTTGATGGTTGAACCATTAGTGCGTTATAGCGATAAAGCATATAGTAACATTATGGCCAATGCTTATAATTCGATGTTTTACACTAAATTAGATGATTTGGACCGGTCCGACTTAGCCATCAAAACCTATACAGATATCAATGGTGAAAAAATATTCACTAATGATATGTCTAAGGTTACTGGAGCTGTGATCCAAGGGAAATATAATATTGATTTAGCTGCCGGTTCAATATTCACGCAAGTAATAGCTTCCGGTGGGATTAATTCTTCTTATCTATATATGGTTAATGATTTTGTTCCTCATCCAACTTGCCCCAACGGAGGGTTACCTGTTGTTGTGTTTGGTGAATTATATCCGAATGATTCCAGACCGTTTGGTGCAACAACTTCTCCTGAGGCATCAGGCTGGCGGGTTGGCTTTAAAGATGTGGAACCGATGAGTGAAATGGCTCTGCAGAACAGAATTATGCTGCAGACAGCTTGTCGTGTAGTAGAGCAGGAGACAGAAGTATTAAGTGATTAGTCTTATTCACAATCCTGGCATTTATATAGAAAGATATGTTGTTGTCAGGAAATGCTCTCGTAAGCCCACCTCATAAATGGGGATTCAATTCATTCGTAGGTTGTAATGTATCATTGGGGCATCCCATGCCCTTTCGATATATCGGTACCGAAACCCTATTAGATGTTTGCTTGTACCGCTACTTCATAATTTCCATCTTCCAATTTTGTACACCTTATTACTTTCCCAGTTACTTTGATTGGCGGTAACGGCAATCCATTAGTTTTAATATCAGCAGTGATGACTGTATTAATTCGTAAGGCGTCTTTTGAACAGAATGCAAAGCCCGTTTTACTGATGTCTTTACAGTCGCCTTGTATATCGATTTTTTTCTCTCCGTGAATAAACCCACTCATTGGATTGTGATTTTTCATCCTATGATTTGTTCGTTCCTCGTTCTGTAACATATCGAGTCCTTATAGTAAGCAATTCACAAATATTAGCATCGGTGATAATCGACACACCTGCGGATTTCTAATTAAATTATTGCTTATCTGAAGGAGTGGTTGTTGTAAACGCTGATAGCATTTTAGTAATTTTAAAATACTACTAAAGGCTATCAAAATGAATGTTTTATATCATCACCGTACTAGAGGAACTGGGGCCGAGGCTGTTCATATAACTGGAGTTTTTGATGCAATAGAAAAAATTGGCCACAAAGCAAAAATGCTTTCTTTTCCTGGGGCAGTAGCAGATCTTAAAAAAGACACATCACCATCTAAAGTTGTTTTAGGTGATAAGCTATCTTTGAATCCATTGAAATTTTTAGCTAATAACACTAAAAATCTGCCGGCGTTTGTTTTTGAGCTGTTTGAGATGGCATATAACGTAATTGCACTTCCGCGCCTAATAAAAGCAATTAAGTTACATAAATCGGATTTGGTTTATGAGCGTTACTCGCTTTATATGTTCGCTAGCATCATTGCGGCAAAAATAACAGGAGTTGATCTTGTAATTGAAGTGAACGATTCCGTGTTGGTTGAAAGAGTTAGGCCACTGAAGTTTAAAAGGCTTGCGACCTTTTTCGAAAAATGGATATTCTCAAACGTCGACGGAATAATCTTTATATCAACTTATTTTCAAAAACTAGCAGAAGCAAACTACCCAAACATTGCCCCATCTAAGGTCTGTCCAAATGCCGTAAACCTAGATCACTTTATTATTTCTGACATGGATAAATCAGCTAGCAAAGAAAAATTAGATTTGTCTGGGAAAACGGTCGTTGGGTATGTTGGTGCCTTTGTTGATTGGCATGGGATTGATTGGTTTGTTGAAGGCATTGTAGAACGGCTAAAGGATCATCCTGATTTAGTTTTGTTGTTAGTCGGTGATGGGGATAGTTACGGCTCTGTTGAACAATGCATTAGAGATGCTGACGTAGAAGATCAAGTCGTCTTGACTGGGCGAGTGCCTCATATACAAGTACCAGAATATTTGAAGGCAATGGATTTCGGTATCTTACCTGATTCTAATTATTACGGTAGCCCAATGAAGCTATTTGAATTCATGGCTATGAAAGTACCTATGGTAGCTCCGGACTTTTCACCAATAGCTGAAGTGGTGACAGATGGTGTAAATAGTTGGTTGTTTGAAGCAAATAATCATAGTGACTGTATAGATAGAGTTCTTTCATTGGTTGACCAATTCGAAGAAATCGAACGAGTGGGTCTTGGCGCTAGAAGGTATATCGAGGAAAAGGGGCAGTGGATACATAATGCCCAAGCAATTATGGCGTCAATTCCTGACCATCCTATCCAACGAGCTGAGGTGGTTTAATATGTTGGAATTACTATTGATATCTATTGCCGTGTTGGTTTATACCTTTATTTTGTACCCTTTATTAATTCAAAAACTAGCCAGCCGAAAAATCACAGAAAAGGTAGTTGAATTATGTGATAACGAATTACCAGAAATTACGGTTGTAATGGCAGTGTATAATTCTGAGCCCCTTTTAGAAGCTCGAATTAATAACATTTTTCTGTCTGACTACCCATGTCATAAAATCAATATGCTGGTTGTTTCTGATGGTTCAACCGATGGCTCTGATGCCGAACTTGTTCGACTGTCAGGAATACATTCCAGTCTGAAGAGTATTCATTACAATAAGAATCAAGGCAAAGCATCTGCGATTAACCGTGCATTACTGAATGTTGAAACGGAATACCTAGTCTTTTGTGATGTAAGACAAGAGTTTGATGTCCAAGCTATCCGCAAGCTAGTTAGTACGTTGATGAATGATCGGGTAGGGGCAGTCACGGGTAACCTAATGATCGCTGCGGATGCAACTAATCCAACAGCTGATCCTGGACTGTACTGGAAATACGAAAAATGGATTAGAGACAGCGAAAGCCGGCACTCAAGTTTACTTGGGGTGACGGGGGCAATTTACGCGGCTAAAAAGTCATTGATGCCTAAGTCATTTCCGGTCGAAACTATTTTAGATGATATGTATGCGCCTTTATATATTGCAAAGAAAGGCTTTCAAATAAAAATGGTTACTGATGCCAAGGCCTATGACATCCCCTCATCAACAGTAAAAGAAGAGTTTATCCGTAAGGTCAGAACATTGGCAGGGAACTTTCAATTAATGAAACTTCACTCGTGGCTAAATAATCCATTTCGAAATCCATTGTTCTTTCAATGGATGTCTCACAAGGTAGCTCGGTTATTAGTGCCCTATGCCATGATCGGAGTGTTGGTGTCGTCGAGTATTGGCGAAGGAATTGTGTTTGATGCCATATTCGTCGGTCAATGGTTTTTCTACCTTTATGCTACGTTTGGTTATTTGGCAATGAATAGAGATAAAACTATTCGTTTTGGGAGTGTTTGTGTCAGCTTCTGTTCTTTGAATGTGGCAGCACTTTTAGCAGGTTGGAGGTATTTATACAGTCCAGCTCAAAACCTTTGGCAAAAGCATTAAGAAGTAATTTATGATTGAATTTTTAGTAGTCTCAATGTGCATTTTAATAGTGGTATTCATTTTAGTGCTTAAAAAGAAAAATATGGATAATTGGTTTCTAAATTATCTTTGGCAAAGTGTTATTAGAAAAAAAGCGTCAGGGAAAAAACATGTGATGTTTTGCTTTGTTGACCATTATGAACCTCAATGGGGTAAAGATATTAATATAGACCAAGAGCGGAATCGTGTTGATCGTTGGTATAATGAATACCCTATTATTGCTAATAAGCATGTAGATGCTGATGGCGTATGTCCCCAGCATTCGTTTTTCTACCCTGAAGAAGAATATCGATATGAGCATTTAGCTAAAATTTCTGACTTATGTGCACGTGGGTATGGTGAAATAGAGGTTCATTTACATCACGATGATGATACAAGTGATAATCTAAGGAAAACCTTAGAAGGATTTACGGAAATGCTGCACGTAGAGCACGGTGCTTTTACAAGAAATGATGCTACCGGCAAGCTTAACTACAGCTTTATTCATGGTAATTGGTCTTTATGTAATTCCCGTAAAGATGGGAAGTATTGCGGGGTTAATGATGAGTTAGTCATATTAAATGAAACTGGCTGTTATGCTGATTTTACATACCCATCTGCGCCAAGTGACACCCAAACCTCAACAATCAATACCATTTACTATGCGTCAGATAAAAAAGGGTGCAGCAAATCTCATGATGATGGAGTAGATGTAAAAGTTGGAGGTGAAAAAACTGGAGACCTTATGATTATTCAGGGGCCTTTGGCACTCAATTTTAAGCGTTTAAAGAAAAAGATTTTCCCTCAAATTGAGAACAGTGATATTCGAAAGTCAATGCCTCCATCAAATGATAGGGTTGATTTATGGGTTAAATCTGGGATTCATGTAGTGAGTAAACCTGACTGGTTATTCGTGAAAATCCACACTCATGGAACTCAAGATGGTGATATGGATACTTTACTCGGTCAACCGTGTGATGAGATGTATAGCTACTTAGAAGATAAATATAATGATGGCGATAACTATGTTCTTCATTACGTAACTGCGCGTGAAATGTATAACATTGTAAAGGCCGCTGAAGCAGGTGAAACGGGGAATCCAAACGGTTACCGAGATTATGAGTTGGCGAAACCCCAAAACATGTTGTTGGCAAATACTGGGCAGAAAGTTGCTTAGAGTCTTAAAAAACAAAGTTATGGCACGGATGCCTTTTATGCCCAAAGTGACTCATTTAAAAAATGGAATTTATTGTTTTAATTATCATAGAGTCGGAGATAAGGCTTCAACAAAGCTTGATGAAAACCTATTTTCGTGCACATCACATGATTTTGATATGCAGTTAAAGTACTTCAAAGAACATTTTGAACTTATTGACATGGAACAACTTGAGGCTATCAAGTCATTAAATGTGCTTGATAAGCGTTACCTCCTACTTACTTTTGATGATGGATATAGTGACAATTATTATAATGCGTACCCTTTGTTAAAAAAACATGGTTTAACAGCCACGTTCTTTATTACTACCGATTATATTGATAGGAAAAATAATATTGTTCCTTGGTGGGATGAAGTGGCTTATTTAGTTAAAGCAACCCATAACCAATTTATCAACCTTACCTTTGGAAATGTTAGGAGAATTGCAGTAGATAATAGAAATGATGCGGTAAGGGCTGTGTTAAGGGCGTTTAAGGATAATAATGATCTAACTATGGCAGCAAAGGTCAGTTTACTAAAGTCTGATGTGGGTAGTGGTGAATGCTTAGAGGTAGAAAGTGAGTTTATGACTTGGGAGCAAATTAAGACTATGTCTGAAAATGGTATGGTTATAGGCTCTCATACCTGCAGCCATCAAATACTATCTCATTTACCATTTCATGCCATAAGATCTGAAGTTGAATTGTCCCAGGATATCATCGAGCAGAAAATAGGGAAACGTGTAGAACTTTTCGCATACCCAGTCGGTAATAATAACTCTTATGATGAATCAGTAATTAACATCCTTAAAACATCGGGCTATAAATACGCTTTCACATTTGAGAAAGGCCTAAATAACAATTCTACAAATGCATTTGAGATGAATCGCTATCCAGTCAATTATGGCAACACCGCTAGTGACCTAGTGAAGCTTGCCTACATAAACCAATAAGTAAAACGTAGCTAAATGTAGATATAGTCACCTTTAGATTGCCAGTCCTATTGCATTACTTGAATATACCTCAAATAAGAATTTTTGGGATGTAGGATGTTAATAAAGTTTGTTAGAAAGTTATTGAAGAAAAACGTGATTGTCAGCATTGACGAACATGTTTTCTATGAAACGCTATCTAGATATTTAAACGACAACCTTTATCGTTGCACATCCCTAACTAATGATATTCGTAGTTCTCAACTTCACATCGTATCTAGTAAAACTGGTGGCAAAATCCAACTGTTAAGTTGTAAGTTTTGGGATAAGAAGATAAGGCATGAAAGTGAACTTGTCTTTAATCTATCAGATGAGCAACGCGACAATGATTATATAGTTGCCACTACACAAAACATTAGTTTAAGCATGAAGTTAAGAGGGCTGATCTATGGGATTACATTCATTGATTACCCTAAATTAGCTCCTTACCTCACGTCTAATACTACTTGGCCTGAAACAAATGGTAAGGCCGTCACACACTCTGTTAATGAACCTTAAGGAATTAAAATGAAAAAGAATTTTGCTATATCAATAGCCGCAGTTGCAGCCCTTTTTGCAGGCGCCAATGCACAAGCGGTTGAAATATCGTGGGATCATCTAGAGGCAAGTTACATTGCATCTGATTTCGAAGTCGATGGCGTAAACAAATATGAGCCGGATGGTTTTTCTCTCAAAGGCCTGCATGAACTAAATTCTAATGTATTTACAACCTTTGGTTATCAATCAATAGCAGGTGAGATAGAAGGCGCACAAGAAAAAACCGACAAAGATATTAATACTTTTCATGTAGGTTTAGGCTTCAAATCGGTCATCAATCCTACTATGCAATGGTACATTAGCGGCGGTGTTTTAAGGTCTGAAATTGATAACGAAGTGGCTGGTTCAACTACTTCAATTGATGAGAAAGGTTATTTCATTGAATCGGGTCTTCGCAAGCAGTTTACTCAATCAGTGCAAGGTGATTTGTTTTTCCGAAATTCGAAATATAGTAGTGATTCAGAAACTACCATTGAAGCGAATATATTTCATCGTGTTGGTTCGACATTTTCATTAGGTTTTGGTGTTTCTAAGTCTGAGAATATCAATACATATCAAGTTTTATTAAAGTACAAATATTAACAGTTTCTGATTGTTATTCCCTATTTAATTGTTATCACACTTTTGGCTAACTACTGTTTCTATTGGTAGTTAGTTTTTTTATCCCATCCTTCGACTTCACAATAAAAACTCTAGCTACATCATGGTGAAGCTCGCCTACAACCCGTTCCTAACGCTGCACTGAAACCTTTGAATATGGCCCGTTTGTGTTTAGTAATGCAGTGTCATACTAGGTTAGCCAAGAACAAGAACACAAGCCAAGAAGATATAATCGTTATGAAAATCTATAAAACAAGATGTTTGCATATTGTGAACATTTATTGGCTGTGCTATGGTTTACATATTGTGAACTAATGAATTAATTTAATGCACGTAATATCACAGAAGCCATTTAAAGATGCAGCGATTAAATACCCCAAATATGCTGATGCAATAATGGAAACGTACAAAGTTTTAAAGCTAGGACAATATTCTTCACCTGAAGAGTTAAAAAGGGTCTTTAATAGCCTTGATAATTTTACTTATAAAGATAAATGGTGGGTGATTGACATTGCAGGGAATAACATTCGTTTAATGGCATTTATTGAGTTTAGGGCTGGGCGTATGTACGTCAAACATATCGTTAACCACCCTGAATACGACAAACTATGTAAGCGTTATGCAAAAGGTGAGTTATGAATTTAAAACGCATTGAACAAGGTTTGAACCACATAGCAGCTGAAGCAAGTTTCATCCTAAAAATTAACGATGAGGCTGAGCATGCGCAGGCATTAGAGTTAATGGAACAACTTATTGAAGATTATGATAAGCATGAAACATTGATTGATATTTTATGTATAACTATTGAGAAATATGAAGATTCTGCTGAGGAGTTCAAGGGCTTCAATGAGCGTTTAAAACAAATAAATCCTGGTGTCGCTGTTCTAAGTGTTTTAATGGATCAACATAAGTTGAATACAACCAATTTCGAAAATGAAATTGGCAAGAAAAGCCTTGTTTCCATGATACTAAATGAAAAACGACCGTTAAACCTTAAACATATTCGTAAGTTAGCAGAACGTTTTAACGTTCCTCCACAGATATTTATTTAAAAGGAAAATTGGACGATGAGTTATATAAACAATGAACTTGAAGGGCTTTTTAAGGTTACTTGCGTTAAATGCAACTCTGATAAAGTCAAAATTAAGGTTGATGCTCTTGTCCTTTTTGGATCATTACATGCGACTAAAACAGTCGTGATCACTTGCCTTGATTGTTCAAGTGAGAAGATAGTATCTGCTTAAATATTACCAGGGTTAATTTATGTAAAACATAACCATTTTAAGAACAGTAAAGGGTTGACTCCGAGTAATCTATGATGAAAGCAATTTAGACCAAGGAAAAAAATGAATAAACAAATTATAAGTATTTACATTATATGTGTAGTCGCATTTTCTATATCAGCTTGCACTGATTTGGAAGTTAAAAATAAAGAAATGGCTGTATTCAGCGATGTTGAGGTAATAATTGCTGGCCTTAAACATTTTCATTTCCTAAATAAAAGTGAAAACTGCCCTAGTGTTACTCGGCTTTTAGATGATGGTTTTATCAATAAGGATGCCAAGGGCTATGGAAGCCTTAATAATGATCAGAGTCATTACAGTATAAAAGAGATTGATAACGGAAATTGTATGATGTTGGCGAATCGCCTATCAGAGGGTTTATGTTTATCCGTGAAAAAGAAGTTCCGTCCTGAATATGTTGCTCGTTGTGATGGTAATAATCTACTTACTTTTCAAATCAAGAGTGATAAAAACTTATAGGCCTTTTCAAGTATGTAGTAAATGTGAATGCATTCATGTCTGAGTTGGAAAATGAAGGCCACGATAGCCACC
>Ga0105355_10005335_pt1 | contig 10859 bp, 8 predicted proteins | sample GOMGulsemesocosm_2_FD_83508 | JGI IMG/M metagenome (GOLD analysis project Ga0105355, IMG submission 83508) | Methane-oxidizing microbial communities from mesocosms in the Gulf of Mexico - GOM9C Gulf of Mexico | ecosystem: Environmental > Aquatic > Marine > Cold seeps | place: Gulf of Mexico...
GACTTTTTGTTGCAACTCGGTGCACGTATTGAACGTACCGAAATTACTGCCGCTAAAGTCCGCTTACCAGAGATTGAACTCTTTGAAGGAGATCATCACGAAGATGAATCAGACCATCATGATGAACATGACCATCACGATGAACATGACCACCACGATGACCATGACGATCATGCTCAACAAGGTGTAGTACGTAATTTTGATGTTGAGCATGTATTTACACCAATGAGTTTATCTGCAGGGCTCGTTTGGGATTTCAGTGATGGCTATAATTTAGGTTTGTCGATATCTCGTTCCGAACGTGCGCCTTCAGCAGCTGAATTATTGTCATTTGGCCCTCATATAGGCACAGGTTCTTTTGAGGTTGGCGCATTATTTTCATTACACCAAGCTCAGGGGGAAGAAAAACATTTTGGCCTAACAGACCACGATATTGTTATGGAAACCGCAAATAATATTGACTTGAGTTTACGTAAATTCAAAGGCGATTTTGGCTTTATCTTAAATGCCTTTTATAACCAAATCGATGATTATTACTATGAACAAGCGACGGGTTTGTTTGCTGCTGATGGTCATGCGCACGATCATGACGAGCACGAGCATGAAGGTCATGAGGAAGAAGAATCCAACTTACCTTTGTATGTATTATCTGCACAAGATGTAACTTTGCATGGCTTTGAAGCACAGGCAGTTTGGCAAGTTACCGATGAATTTTCATGGCGCATTCAAGGCGACATTATTCGTAGCAACTTAAATTCAGGGGGCGCGCTGCCTCGTACGCCACCAGCACGTATTGCCACTGAACTTAGTTACCAGGGAGAAAATATTTCTGCCGACTTATTTGTTAGTCATAATTTTGAACAAACACATACGGCCGCATTAGAAGACTCAACGAATAGTTACATCATGATTGATGCAAACGTTAACTATCACTTTACATTAGGCCAGCATGACTTGGCCATTTATTTGAAAGGTATAAACCTAACGGACGAATATGCACAAGTGCATACCTCATTCTTAAAAGACTTAACACCGTTAGCGGGTCGATCAATTGCCTTAGGCATACGTGGCTCATTTTAAATATTTCAGTCTGATAACTAACTGCTACCAATTTATTAAAGGAAAATCATGAAACAATTTACAATAAAAAACGTTAGGTTAAAAACCTTAATATTAGCTTGTGCCACGGTGACATTAATGGGTTGTGGAGACAGTGAAACCAAGATCACTGAATTACCACCAACACCAGTACCAGCACCAATTGATGATGGTCACGACCATGATCATGACAATCATCAAGAATTAGGGCAAGGTCGGTTAGCCATAGCGGCAGCAGACCAAGCGGTAGTACATATTTTTGATCTAGAAGATAATAACCTAGTAGAGTCGCTAACAATCACCAACCCTGCAGAATACTTATATGCTAGCCCAGAAAACCGTTATGCTGTGGCAGTACAACGTTCATTTGACACGGTGGAGTTTATTGACGGTGGCTTATGGCAAGAGTTACATGGCGATCATTTCGATCAGCACGTTGATACACCGACACTAACAAGTTTTACCTTACATGATGTAAAACCCACTCATTATGTCCCTCGTGGCGAACAAGCGGCAATATTCTTTGATGGTGATAAGGAAACGGGCGCAAACGCGACATTAAGTTTATTAAGTGACGAAAGTATCGCCGCAGAGAAAATTATCGCTGAGCATCATTTTGATACTTACATGCACGGTACTGCTGAAATTCGTGATGAATTTGTATTAACAACATTACGAGATGCTGATACGGAAAGTAGTCTACCTTCACAGGTTGCATTGCTTGAAGTACATGGTGACCACTTCCACCAAGAGCAAGTATTTGATGTACAGTGTCCTGATTTACATGGTAGCTTCCAAACGGAAACACATATAGCTTTTGCTTGTAGTGATGGCATATTAGCTATCGAACAACAAGGCGAAGTTTTCACAGCAAACAAAATTGCGAACCCTAGTGAATTGCCAGAAGGAATTCGTATAGGTACATTAAAGGGTAGCGCTGAAAGTCATGTAATGATTGGTGGTTCACGTGCCGGCTTATTTTTAGTTGACTTAGAAACACAGCAGATCAGCCCATTTAATTGGCAACAAGAAGAAACATCAACGATAGTAACTTATGGCTTTGACGGTCATAACGAGCACGGACTTATTCTTGATAATACGGGTCACTTAAATGTATTTTCAGCTGAAGAGAACTGGCAGTTAGACCAACGTATTGAAGTATTTGAATCGCTAGCTGAAGATGCTAAACCATTATTGGTTGCCTCAAAAGCACATGAAATTATTTATATCATTAATGGTCAAGAAGTCACAACGGTAGACCTACACGAAGGTGAAGTACTGGGTCATTTTGACTTAGATTTTGTCCCTGGTAAAGCGGCTTGGTTAGGTGTTGCAAATGAAGAAGAGCATGACCACTAAATCGAGTTAACGGCATAATTGTTTTCTCTAAACAAACGAATTAATTTGTAAATTGAAGTGACGTTTCGCTAGTTGAACTAAAACAAACTAAATGTAACGAACGATTAGTTGCTAGAGACAACAAAAAACTTAACGATAAAATATCATCGTTAACACCTTAGTTTTTTATTCCCACATGGATGTGGGAATAAAATATAAATAACAATAAGTAAATTAAACAGTTATAACTTCCAAATATCTATCCGTGGATTTCAACAACAACAACAACAACCTTGCTTGTAAGCCCTGTATTGATATCCAATGGACACTTACAAAACCTCATATAAAATCGCAATAAATAAAGCTAAATTTTTGTAACTTGAGTTTCACCTAAATTTCACCAAGCTAAGAACATACTGATGCTCAATCTTTAGCGTAATCTACAGCAACTAATTATTTTAATGAGTAAACTTGTACTTTCGATGCCTACATCGACATCTCCATCAACATCCACACCAACAAAAATATGTAAATATTTCAAAGCTTTGTTTATATATATACTGACGTTTATCACACCTACTATCGCCTCCCCAAATGAGCTAACAAATTTTAACCAAGACTTAATGACCATGTTAATAGCTGAACAACTTGCTGGCATAACATGGTCAACTATCGACAAAGGTCACATAACAATTGGCAGCGCAGGTTTTAGCCATTTGGGAGAGTTAACTCCTATGAAAAATACCAGTAAAGTCCACGTCGGCTCAGTTACCAAGGTACTACTCTCCATAGGCGTTTTACGCTTGGTCAGTGAAAATAAATTAGCACTTAATACCAAGATAACAACGCTACTACCTGCCCTAGCCATTAAAAATCCATGGCAAGCTAGTGCGCCAATAACGGTTAAACATTTACTAGAGCATACTGCCGGTTTAGATAACATTCGCATGTGGCAATTATTAAATACCTCAGTAACTCCAACTTCACCGCTAACAAACGCCTTTCAAACTAAAAATCAATCATTACTAACGGTCAGGTCAAAACCTGGTAGCCAATATTCTTATTCAAATATGGGTTATACCTTGCTGGGTATGATTATTGAGGAAGTAGTCCAACAGAATTACGAAACATACTTAGACGAAAACTTACTAAAACCGTTAGGAATGAGTGATAGCACTTTTCTCTTTACAGCTCAAACAGGTGCGTATCAAGATAATGAATTAGCCATGGGTTACCTCGAAAATAAAGTCGAACAAATGGCTATTCCACTTTCCTTACGACCTGCAGGGCAATTTACAACAACTGCGCTAGATATGGCTAAGTTCTCCAGATTTTTATTGGGCAATGGACAAAACAAAGGGAGAGAATTTATAAATAATGATTTAATGGAGCTTTTAGCTTACCCGTCGGGTACTGACGCAGCAAACGCAGGCTTAACAATAGGTCATGGCTTAGCACTTGCCGGTCGTGACCGTCATGGTATTTTATCTTTATGTCACCCCGGTACTACCTTTGGCTATCGGGCTTATTTTTGTATTTCCCCACAGCAAAAAAAATCGTTTTTCTATGCAATAAATACTGATAATGATAGCGCTAATTACGAACAGTTTAATATCGCATTTATCGATAAATTGACCTTAAAAAAAACACCTAAGTCAACAGTCTCTGTTGAGCGTTTTAACTTCTCAGAAATGGAAGGTATGTATGTTGATGCACCAAATAATATGGCGCAATTTACTTGGCTAGACCTTGTTTTCAACTTCAAATACATCACATGGCAAGATAACCATCTATTACTACGCTCATTACAAAATAAAAACAGAAAATTGCATCCTTTAAGTAACCATTCATTTAGAGCTGCCGATAGAAATATAGCGTCTCATGTACTGGTAAAAACGGACAACAACGAAGTATTACTAAGTGATGGCTTACATACCTATAAAAAATACCCATTTATCAAACTGCTGTTTTTATGGCTAAGTTTAGTTGCTGGCTTAATTGCATTGGTAAGCATTTTGTTTTTTGGCCTTTATAAATTAATACGTAAACGTTTCAATCAGCAAAACCTGCTGTTTTGGCCGTTCATTAATATTATTAGCTTATCAGTGCCGATTTTTGCATTCAGCCAACAACATTTCCTACAATTTGGTGATATCACCTTCGCGAGTACTTCCCTCGCAATAGTGACCGGGCTTATACCACTATCGACAATTATTCCAACGATATTAAATTATCGAAAGAAAAGATCTTTAAATGTTTCCATCCTGCAGTATTTAACCGTCATTGTGTTATTACAATGGTGGCTAGTTCTATTTTATTGGGATATGCTGCCAGCAATATTTTGGTCATAGTCAATATATAATTCGGTATTTGGAGTAATTAAGAATGTATCATGGTAAATGTTTGTGTGGTGCGGTTAGCATTGAAGTAAATGGGACAATTGATAGTATCATTCATTGTCATTGCTCCCTTTGTCGAAAGTCAACAGGGACAGCATATGCAACAAATGGCTTTGTTCAGACAAACGACTTTAACATTACTAACGGCCAAGACAAACTCAGTACCTTTTCTTTTAAGCCAGGAAGAAATAGACATTTTTGCTCCGCTTGCGGCTCGCCCGTTTACAGCTCAAATGAACAAGATAAAAACAGAGTAAGAGTCCGTTTAGGTATCTTTGATAGCGACATAATCGAAAAACCTATTTCGCACAATTTTGTCACTTCAAAGGCAAATTGGGACGATCTAGATAACAACTTACCTAGATATGAAGCATTTGAACCCGACAGACAATAGTGGTTATATCGACATGGAACCACTAATAAAGGAAAAATTCTCGCATTACCCAGCTAACGTTGCTCTATTATTGACAACATTAAGAACTTTGATTATTGATGTTGCCAGTGAGGATAATATTAACGACCTTACAGAAACATTAAAGTGGAACGAGCCGAGTTACCTTGCTAAAAAAGGTAGTACCCTTAGGTTTGATTGGAAGCCAAAGTATCCTCAACAGTATTGTCTCTACTTTAATTGCAAAACCTCCTTGGTTGAAACATTTAAAGAACTTTATGGTGATACTTTTAATTATCAAGATAATCGGGCAATCGTTTTCCAATTGCCTGACAAGTTACCATTAGCAGAGCTCAAACACTGTATTTCCCTTTCCCTTCGTTATCATTCAATTAAGCATTTACCCTTACTGGGTAGTATTCGCTCATCAACTAATTAACGTACTTTTCATATTACACTGCTTATTTTACATTGCCTATTTTGCATTAGTAAACAATGAGCTAGTTAGCAGAGAAATGAGCTGTTGCTCTGAATTTTCAAACAAACTCTGTCTTTGACTATCATTTATATAAGCTGGCCCGTGGTTAATTATTGGTTTTAATACCGACATTTTTGCATAAGTAAAAATATCAGTACCGAGCTCATAGATCTTTTTTTGGTAATATTCAATTTCACTATCCTCTTTCGCACCACCTGTTGTCACTGAAAGTAATACACGTTTATTTTCCAACAAAAAATTACTACCATAGGCATAACCGCTGCTGATGATCCGTTCAATCCAGCCTTTTAACATCGCAGGATAACTTCCCCACCACAATGGAAATTGCAAAATGAGTAAATTTGCATTGAGCAGTTTTTTTTGTTCTTTGATTATATCTTCATTAAATAGGCTCTGCTGATGAGCGATTTTTTGTTGTTCAATTAGGTTTGGAGTAGCCTCTACAGAGTGGTTTTGAAAATCATTAGGCCCCAAAATAGGACAAAAACCCTGTTGGTATAAATCAGACGTACTTACTTGCCAATCTAACTTATGCAGTAATTCTATTGCTTGATTTCTCAAAGCAAAATTGAAAGATTCAATATAAGGATGGGACGTGACTAATAGTGCATTTTTCATAGATATCCTCTTAAAACTAAACTCTCACTTTATGAAAATTAGCTTAAGGATACTAATGAACTTTTTTAATATACGTGAATACTATTCATACATTATACAGTTACATTCAATAGGTAGAGAAAACTTTAATTTAGTAAATTAACTATAACAAACCTATTAACCAATTTTTAAGTAGCCGGATGTTAGCATCGTTTTTACGACGCTTATGCCACGCAAAATAGAATCCGTCATCAGGGAAAACTATTGGCGTATCACTTAACTTGACTAATTCGCCACTTTCTAATTCACCACGTATTAATGTCTCGCCCATTAAAGAAATGCCTTGTCCGGCAATAACGGCTTTCAAAATCAAAATAGAATGCAAGAAATACTGAATATTATTCTTAACCATTTCGACTCTCTGCTCTTGGAACCAACCTTGCCATAAATCAACTGTTTCAATATCTATTAATGTCGTTTCATTCTGCCATTCACTGGGATACTTGCTTAACTTTTTAGCAAGTTTGGCATTTGCAACAGGATAGAAAACTTCATGTTTTAATTGAATACACTCATAAGAAATATGTTCAATGGGGTGATCGTATAAAATAACATCTAAATCCAATGCGGTTATATCATCGCTACAACTTAGCATGCGTAAACGAATATCAAGTTCTTTGTGGCGTTGATATAAGCCACTTAATTCTGGTGTTATACGATGAATTGCAAAAGTACTACTCACACCAAATTGTAACGTATTATCGTGATGACCTATTACCTCTTGAGTCGCAGAGACGAGTTGATCAATACTTTGATTCACTTTTTGTGCGTACAGCTGTCCTTCAGTTGATAACTTTAACGCTTTCCCCTCTCGATAAAATAGTTTTTGCCCGAGAAACTCTTCTAAATTCTTGATCTGATGACTAATTGCACTTTGTGTGATGTATAACTCTTTGGCCGCACTACTAAAACTCTGGCTTCGCGATGCTGCAGCAAATGCTAATAACGATTTCAATGGCGGTAGTTTTCTATACATGCCTACAACCTCATATGAATTAAATTCATAATCATACGCTTTATTTCATTTATTAGCAGGTGCAATTTTAAATTAACATCGCAGCTTACATACATCACCGAGAAACGTCCTTTCTATGAAGTTTATCCCTCAAACATTTTTGCTAATAACTCTATTCATGATTTTTTTCACGAAAAACAGTGCGAATGCTGACGAAATTAGTGCACGACTTGCCAAAGATGAAATAGTTTTGGATGGTAAAGTTAATGAAGCGATATGGTCGAGTGCCAAAGTGTTTTCATCTTTTGTTGTTACCTCTCCTGATACTGGATTAAAACCTAAACTCAATACACGTGTGCGAGTCTTGACCACCAATGACGGTTTATACATTGCCTTTGAAAATCAACAGGAAAAAGCGCAGCGTTCAAGGAAATATAGCGGTAAAGACCAACATACTTCGGCAGACTTCAATTCTGTCGCCATCGACTTTTCAGGGCAAGGAGATACTATCTATGAGTTTGTTACCACATTAGGCAATGGCAGTATGGACGGTATTTATTCTCGAGGTAATAACTATGATGATGACTGGGAAGGTGCTTGGGATTTTAAAATTTCTGAAGATGAAAATAATTGGTACAGTGAAATTTTTATTCCTTGGACAATAGCCCCGTTCCCATTAGCCAATAAAGATAGTTCAAATGAAATAAAGCTTCATTTTTCAAGATATAACATCGCCGATGGAGAGGCTTATTCATTTCCTGATACTTCCTCATCAAGGGCTAATTTTATGCAATCTTTACATAGTGTAAAAGTAGACAAACCTAAAAACTCAACGATGCAAATTTTTCCGTACAGTTCACTAACGCAAGACTTTAACGACGAAAAACACAAAGTAAGAGTTGGTGCAGATTTTTTATGGAAACCCACTGTAAATCAACAAGTTACAGCGACAATCAATCCTGATTTTGGTCAAGCAGAAAGTGACGAGCTAATTGCAAATTTTTCAGCTGTTGAAACATTATACAGTGATAAACGTGCTTTTTTTACTGAAAATCAAAGCTTGTTTGATATCAAAGGTAGTAACTTTGAGATGTTGAATACTAGGCGAATGGGTGGCAATTCTGACGGTAACAACAGCAAACCATCTGATATCCTTGCCGCGATAAAATACCTAAACACGAATCAATATATTGATTTTGGACTAATGGCTGTTAGTGAAGATGATAGCAGTGATGCTAAAGGTAAACAGTTTTTAAGTACTCGTTGGTTATATAAAGGGGAGCAAGGTTATGTTGGGCAGATACTTAACTGGGTCGACCGTCCAACGCTAAACCGTAGTGTACTGAGTTCGGCAATAGATTATGGCTATGATGAGAGCAATTTGAGTATTGATGGAACAATTTTATCTTCAAACGTCAAAGATGCAATAACATCAGATGGTTTAGGTGCAACAGCCAACCTTAATTATCAAAATAACCGTCAATGGAAAACAGCTATGAAGTTTACGTGGCTCGACGAAGAGTTAATGCTAAATGACATGGGATATTTGGCTCGAAATAATCTACGTGAATTTCACTTTTCAAGTGATTACTTCGTAATTCCAAGTAGTAATAGCAGTCTATTTAGACAGCTTGATTGGCATGCTTCGGCAACCTTGTCTAACAACTTTCAAGGTGAGAACTTACCGCAAACATATGTAGCCAAAATGACAGCAAAAACACAAGATAGTGCAAAGTTCGTCACGAAAATTAATTATGCTACGTCTGGCTATGATGATCTCATTTCACGTGGTAATGGCAGCATAAAATTAACTGCACGACAGGATTACTTAGTTCAATACATCAGTCCTTATTCTGGCGATTTTCATTATCAAGTCGATTTTAATTACTTGCAAGAAGGTATGGATGACTGGGCAAGTAGCGTTAAATTATCAGCAGATTATGCATTAACCGATCAAACCATTTTCTCAGGTAGTATATCTCACTTGAACAGTGATGATTGGTTAATAGGAAATTCTCAAGGGAAACTCACAAGTTATCAGCGTACTTTTGACCAGTTTAGCTTTAAGCTTCTTTGGTCATTATTTGAAAATCAAGAGCTTAGCATCAAAGGGCAGTGGTACAGTATTGACGCTAAAAATGGCAAGAACGTGACTTTTGTTAATAAAGGAAGGCAAGGTTCATCATTCAATGAGCCAGAAGACAATTTTAAACAAAGCCAGTTAACCTTACAGCTTCGCTATCGCTATCGATTTGCTCCTTTATCAGACGTGTATTTAGTCTATGCAAGAAATGGTAGTTACTTTGAGCAAGGACAACACCTACCCCATCATGGTGAGATAATTAAAAATCAATTTGAACAACCTGATGTTGACTTATTAATGTTTAAAATACGATTTATGTATTGAATTACTCTTCAATAAAATGCAACCTACAACAGACTAAAAATCAATAAGCTATGGAATAATTAATGTATATCGTATCGCTAACTTACATCAAAGAATTAACTGAAGTAGACAAGTATTTAGCTGCTCATGTTACTTACCTAGATAAGTATTACGCTTTGGGTAAGTTTGTTGCCTCGGGTCGGAAAGTACCAAGAACCGGCGGTATTATTATCGTTAACGCGACCGATGAACATGAGCTTAATAGTATTTTACAAGAAGACCCCTTTTACAAAGCTCAACTAACAGAGGTTTCCGTAACAGAGTTTGTCCCAACAATGACAGCTGTTGGGCTAGAGTCACTAACCACATACTAAGTTATCCATATGTACAACAACATTAAAGTCGTTATAAATTTTCGAAAAGGAAAAATCACTTAATATTTACATGCAGCATTTTCTAATACCGTAGCAGAAGCTATTTGTCCAAGGAAGTCTTGCGTACTTTGCTCAATACCAATGCTATCGATATAAGGCAAAAGATCAGCAGACATACCGGTGATCACCTCGTAAAAAACAAGAGAAGTTAAGAATGCCCCCATTAAAGCCGCATGATTACCATCATCCGCATGTAACCTTAATGTGGGCTGAAATAATAATGCACGGTCCCATGCTAAACCAATAGGAGCAACACAACTTGCCTGTAAAGCGGCGATAGATAAATGTAACTCATGGAGCTTTTGCCCTTCACTCTCATGATCCTTTTGTGGGTGTTCCGGGAATAATACTGGTGTGGTATTTTGCGATTTTGCAAGTTGCACCCATATTTGTGCTGAAGTTGTTGAGTAATTAACACTACCACTTTGTGAGTATTTCTGAGCCTGTAAAATTACGTGACTCCATTGGTTATTTCTCAGTAAGTCAACAGATGCAGAATCTCTTAAACGTTCATCCAAATAATCTATTCCCCCCGCAGAAGCAATATGGACGGTTTTTTCAGGAACCCCTTGAGCCAATATGGTGTTAAGTAACGAAGGCAGGCTTGCAACATGGCTATTACCGATTAATAAAACTCGATAATCATTAACATCGCGATTATCAGGTATTGCTATAATTTCGGAACTCAGTTCTGGGATCACA
>Ga0105355_10005340_pt1 | contig 10855 bp, 13 predicted proteins | sample GOMGulsemesocosm_2_FD_83508 | JGI IMG/M metagenome (GOLD analysis project Ga0105355, IMG submission 83508) | Methane-oxidizing microbial communities from mesocosms in the Gulf of Mexico - GOM9C Gulf of Mexico | ecosystem: Environmental > Aquatic > Marine > Cold seeps | place: Gulf of Mexico...
ATCTCTTCACGTAAAATCATTGGGATTACATTACATAAAACATCACGAATCATACCGCCTGCAATCCCTGTAATAGTGCCTAGCACGACAGCCACGGGGATTGGTGCGCCTAAGTAGAGTGCTTTTTGCGTACCTAAAACGGCAAATAAAGCCAAACCTAAGGCATCCGCAATCAGTAAAAAACGTTTTGGGATCCGTTTGGGTTGTCTTATCAGCACTATGGTGAGTATTGCAGTCGCTAAAATAACATAGAGGTAGTAGGGTTTTTCCACCCAAAAAACTGGCGTTTGTAAAATCACATCACGAATGGTACCACCACCTACCGCAGTAACTGAAGCTAGCACCACAACACCAAAGGGGTCAAGCTGATAACGACCTGCCATCAGTGCCCCTGATAAGGCAAAGACGATAACGCCAAAAATATCTAAATAAAATAATAAGTCATTCATCTAAAGTCCAAATCAACTAAAGGAGTTAGCTTTACGTGACTAACTGCCAGCACAGTGCTGACAGTGCGAGTAAAAATAAACTGCTATAGATAGAGAAAGTCACCTTTCGGTTTGCTTTAATAATATCGCTTGGTTCTGGTTGCTTGCCAAGATCGTTGAAAGCAGCCTTACGTAACTTTTCCCCTTGATACATGGCAACTCCGCCAAGTCTCACCGCAAGCGAAAAGGCATGTACCGCAATATAAAAGTCATTATTGAGTTTAAAAATATGACCTCGTGTTAAGCGCCAAAACAATAAACTTCCCTGACCTAACGAACTCAGTAAAATCAATAATGCCATTAATCGGCTTGGTAACCACTGAATAAGCTGGATAAACAACTGACTATAAAAACCAAAATGTTTATATTGCCCTAATTTAGTATTCCAACAATAGTGCATTTCTAGCATCAGGCGGTAGCTAAGCGCGGTTAAGGGGCCAAAAGTAAGAAAGAGGAAGCTGACGACATAAATTTGCTGCAAGCTGCGAAGTAAGTGCATTTCAATAGCAGCTTTACTTAACCCTACTTGTGACAGTTGTTCTGTTTCTCGTAACAGAAGTGGCTTGAGGGTTTGTTTTGCCAGATAGTTTTGTTTGGCAACTAACGCTTGCGCAATGCCTTGGTTTACTTGTCCTAGATTCAGACTACCTAGTGCAAGATAAAGTAATAACCCTTGCCAGACATAATCAACGGCAACAAAGTCAGCGAATAACCATAGGATAATAACTACCGGCACCAGTGTGATTAATAAAGCTAAGAGACCAGCAATGGTTTGATGTTGTGTACTATTTTTACTGTTATTAACCTTATGGCCTAACTGTACGCAATAGAATTGAAAAATACGTAATGGTTCATGTGCAATAAAATGACTAACTATGGACTTAATGATCAGCACTACCACGAGAATCAACACATGATAGGTAAAAGGCGTTAACTCGGTGAGTGCTGTCATTAATTATCCCTTTTAGTTTCCGGTAAATAGCTTAGGCTGCGCTAAGCACTTTACCTTTAAGTTGACCTAACATATTTAGTACAAGTTGCGATGAGTTAACCGCCGCTGTTTCTAGGTACTCTTCAAAGGTATGTGGTGACTCTTTACCAGCAATATCTGAAAGTGAACGTATGACAACAAAAGGAGTTTTTAGCTGTAAACACGCTTGCGCTATTGCAGCACCTTCCATTTCAACTGCAGCCATCGTAGGGAAATTAGCACGTGCTTTGGCGACATCTTCTTCTTTGGTCATGAAGGTATCCCCAGTAGTGATCAATCCTACGACCGCTTTAATATTTTCCCCTGCTGTTTGGCTTAATTGTTCAATGCCTTTTTTTGCTGCAGCTACTAAATCACTGTGAGGCATAAATGCCGCAGGATTAGCGGGTAACTGGCCAACTTCATAGCCAAATGCCGTAAGGTCAACATCGTGATAACGAACTTCTGAGCTCACAACAATATCACCTACTGTTAATGTCGTATCAAAACCACCAGCAGAGCCGGTATTAACAACATAATCTACTTGAAAACGATCAATTAGTATTGCTGTTGCTAGCGCCGCAGCAACCTTACCAATGCCTGATTGAACAATAACGACATCACTACCGTCTAATTGGCCTTGATGAAAAGTGTAACCTGCATGCTCTGTACTTTTGGCACCGATTAATTGTGCTTTTAAAATGGCAACTTCTGGCTCCATTGCGCCAATAATTCCTGCTTTCATGATAATTCCTAACTATGTTTAGTTTAATTTTATTCAAGTATGTAATGGTAACGGCTAAATTCATTTTACGATGCAAAATTTACACGCTGTTTTATGTATATTCCTGCAGACCGAAGAAAATAAGGTTATCAATAAATTGAATATTTTCTACCGCGAGAATATTTTCAGTTGTCTGCGCTAGCAACAAGCTTGTTAACGATTTACCATCGCCACCTGTTAATATAATGCGATTAATGTCACCTAATTGCTGTGCTTGCTCAATGGCTCGCTCAATCATACCTAGCGTTGCTGCCCAACATGCATTATTGACATTATCAGTAGTATTAGTGCCAAATGCTAAGCTAGGCGTGGTCTTATTTTTTGCATGTACCAAAGTGCTATGGCTTAAAATACTGGTAAATAAGGCATTAACACCCGCTAATATCCAACCACCTTGGTGCTGTCCATCAGTTGCCAATAAATCAACCGTAGTCGCAGTGCCTGCATCTATTATTAAGACATTTTCTTGTGGGTAAAGGTGCATAGCCCCCAATAACGCCAACCATCGATCAATACCTAAGGTCGTTGGTTCTTGATACGCTGAAATTAACCTATTTTTTTGCTGTTCACTATGTACTTGTTTATAGCTAATCTTTTGTCTTGCGCACCAAGTAGCAAGTTCATCGGTTAATGCCGACTTAGCCACATTAGCAACGATGATCTGGCTAGCTTGGCTAAAGTATTTCATAAAATAAGCAGTAGAAAACTCATCATTATTTAGTTGGGTAGTCGCTGACAACTCACCGTTAATGAGACGCACATATTTTGTTCGGCTATTACCGATATCAATTAAAAGGATCATTCGTCCATCCTGAGACTAACTTCACCACCGTAGACAGGTTTAACTTGTCCATCCACTTCTAACAGTAAAGCACCTTGGTTATTAACTCCTCGACATATGCCGTGAGTTACTCGTTCGCCAGTAATCAATTTTACCCGCTTATTTAAAAAAGCATCATGAGCATGCCACTCTTCTAACATGGGCACTAAACCCACTTGCTGATGTTGTTGTAGTCGCTGTCGTAAACAACTAATTAATTGCGCACTGAGTCCATTTCTATCGATTTTGACTTTACTGTGCGACTGTAGATCTGTCCATTTTTGTTCAATTAATTTACCTGCTTCCACTGGCATATGTAGATTTAAACCAATACCAATAACGCAGTGACTAGGCTCTAACGCCTGCCCTTCAAGATCAATTAAGATACCCGCGAGTTTTACGCCATCAAGATAAATATCATTTGGCCACTTCAACTGAACTTGTACATTACTATGGGCTTTTACTGCATCGCTAACCGCTAATGCCGTGACTAAACTTAACCCCATTGCAGCAGATAATCCTTGTTCTAAATACCAATACATAGACAAGTAAATTTGCGATCCAAAAGGTGAGATCCACTGCCGACCTCTTCGACCTCTTCCTGCACTTTGGTATTCAGCTAAGCAAACCTGTCCCGACGTTACTTGATTAGGCAAACGCCTCATTAAATAATCATTGGTAGAGTCAATTAAGCTATGCACTTCAATCAAGGGCAAGTCACTTTGCTTAATAGCCTGCTTGTTTGTTTCAACTGACAGTAGACTGATAATTTTGTCTTTCTCTAAAAGATGCAGAGGATGCGCCAGCTTGTACCCTTTGCCAGTGACACTGTAAATATCTAAACCTATCTCAGTTAATACTTTAATATGTTTAGCGATAGCCGTTCTGCTGATCCCTAACTGCTCACCTAGGAGTTGTCCTGATACAAATTTTCCAGAGGCTAATGACTTAATTAAGTGCTCTTTAACGGCTTTAGTCATCGATTCGACCTCCAGCAGACTGAATATATTCAATGGGATTACTATCACTTAACGACGAGAATGTACTTTCCCCCTTATGGGTAATCATGCGAACTTCTGGTATTAAGGATACTGAGAACTTTTCTTCAACTTTTCGCTGAATATACTTAGCTAAACTAATTATATCTGTCCCTAAGTCACTGCCGTAATTTACTAATACTAAGGCTTGATGCTGATGAACACCAACACCGCCATGGCGAAAACCTTTTAATCCAGCTTGTTCTATTAACCAACCAGCCGCCAACTTTATCTCACCATTTTTCTGTGGATAATGGGGGATTTTCGGGTATTTCTGCCGTAATTGAGCGAAGTCTGCCTCATTAACGAGAGGATTTTTAAAAAAGCTACCCGCATTAGGTAAATCTTTTGGATCGGGTAACTTGCTACTGCGTAATGTGATAACTTGCGCCATTACCTGCTTAGCAGTACTTTCTTTTGGTAGCTTATCTAATCCCGCATAGGAAAGATTTGCTTGCCATACTTTCGGAAAGTTAAAAATCACCTGAGTAATTAAACCCTTGTTATAACGTTCTTGCTTAAAAATACTATCACGATAGGCAAAGCGGCAAGCTTGTTTGGTGAGTGAATGCATCGTTTTACTTGCTAACTCATACCACTGTATTTCTTGACAAAAGTCAGCGAATTCCACCCCATAAGCACCAATATTTTGCACTGGCGCTGCACCAACACTACCGGGGATCAAGGCTAAATTTTCTAAACCATAAATGCCTTGCTCTAAACAATAGCACACGAGGTCATGCCAATTTTCAGCTGCGCCAACCGTAACAACAAAATGATCATCTAGTTCACGGATGTTAATACCCTTAAATTTTGGCTGAATAATAATGGGCGCTTGCGGTTCGACAAACAAGGTATTACTACCATCACCGAGAATATAGAAGTTTTCAGTCGATAAATCAGGTAATTGCTGTAATTCTGCCAAAGAGCTTGGGAAATAAATGCGTGAGCAACTCGCCTTAATATTAAAGCTGTTGTTGCTTTTTAGGGAGTAGTTTTGGTTTGAGTGCATAGCCGTGAAAATGAAAAATGAAAGAACCATTATTGTACTGAAAAACGAGGCTAACACCAATTTTTCACAACAATTAAACAAGATAAGGTAACAATGAATCTCTTGCTACCTTATTTACTTTAGTGACTCATTTTAGTTAGTCCTACCGCATTGTGAGCTAGTTACGCTTCACTTGGACTAAATGCGCAGCAAAACGTCATTTAACGCTAAACGAGATTTGGGTAACTTGGCGTTGAAATCATCTTCTGGGTGATGATAGCCAATCGCTAATGCGACATCACATTGATAGCCATCAAGCTCTTTACTGAACTCTTTATTGACGAGAGCAATATCAATACCTTCCATAGGAGTGGAATCAATTTGAAGTCGAGCAAGTATATGCAATGTATTACCTAGCGCTAAGTAAGTTTGTGCTTTAGTCCACGTACTAGTATCCCCTGTATCACTGGTATTCAGTTCCGCAAACAAAAAACCACCAAAAGCTGCCTCGCGCTTTTCTGGCGCTGTACGTTTATCAACTATGCCTTTATCTACTACCTTGGCATAATCATCACGATTATATTTGGGGTTATAGGCAAATAAAATTACCTGCGAGCTATCAAATACATGCGGCTGATTATAGTGATGCATATTGGCAAATGTATTGCTCATACGTGTTTTTGCTTCATCACTTTCTAGCACAACAAACTTCCATGGCTGTGAGTTAATCGACGAAGCAGAAAGACGCATGGCTTCATATAGGACATCTAAATCTTCCTGAGGGATCTTTCTGGTTGCGTCGTATTTTTTTACCGTATGGCGGTTGGCAAGGTCTTCGATAATAGGGTGAGTCATAGTTATTCCATCAAGAAAAGTAATATCCACATAAGGTAGTCGCTATATCATTGATATTCAATGCCGCTAAGGTAAGTTTTTACTTTAGCGGCCATTTTTCCTACAGAGGTTTTACTTCGTGTAGACTACTCATTTACGTCAACCACAACGCGGCCCGTTACTTCGCCTTTAAGTAATTTGTCAGCGACTTCAATAGATGATTCTAAACTAATCACTTCTGCTATCGATTCCATTTCTGTTACAGGTAAAATGTCAGCTAATTTTTTCCAAGCTGCCACCCTATCTGCTCTTGGACGCATCACACTATCAACGCCTAATAAGGAAACACCTCTTAAAATAAAAGGAGCAACTGTGGCAGGTAAATCCATACCCTGCGCTAAACCACACGCCGCGACTGCACCACCATATTGGATACTTGCACACACGTTAGCAAGCGTATGGCTACCTATAGAATCAATTGCGCCAGCCCATTTTTCTTTCATTAACGGTTTGCCTTGAGCGGATAGCTCTTCTCTGTCTATTATCTCAGTCGCACCTAAATCATATAGATATTCATGTTGTTTATTACTACCTGTTGAGGCAACAACTGTGTAACCCATTAAGGAGAGTAGCTTCACTGCAAAGCTACCAACACCGCCAGTGGCTCCTGTCACAAGGATTTTACCACTTTGTGGCGTAATGCCGCTTTTTTCCAATGCTTGAATGCACAACATAGCAGTATAACCTGCAGTACCAATTGACATAGCCTGCAGAGGTGAAATGGCTTCAGGTAATGGAATCAACCAATCACTGTTTACTTTCGCTTTTTGTGATAAACCACCCATATGTTTTTCACCAACACCAAAGCCATTAAGCAATACCTTATCGCCAGCCTTAAATTCATCACTTTCACTGTGCTCAACAATACCACTGAAATCTACACCTGGTATCATAGGGAAACTTCTTACTACGGGAGCTTTTCCGGTTATCGCTAACGCATCTTTGTAATTAAGGGTGCTATAGAGGACTTTTACTGAGACATTACCTTGAGATAAACTTTCTTCAGCTAATTCAGTGATCGATGTTTTGTAGCCAATTTCATCTTTATTTACCAGTAAACATTTAAACATATGAACCTCCAATATAGACCGATCGTCTATTAATTAATAAAAAATTATTTTTTCAATAAAAGTAAGTAATGATTGATAAAAAGATCAATCGGTTGAGTTGTTTGTACTAATTTACAGCGACTCACCGCGCCTTCCCAACCAATCCAAAAAAACTCTGCTAACAAGTGACGGTCTTCTTGCTCTGTATCAGGATAAAGTACCTTAAGATGGTCAGATATTTTACTCTGCCAGTCTCGCATTACCATGGCCAACTTTTCGCGATGGCTATCAGGTAGTACCGCAATTTCTTGCTCAAGGTTCCCCACTAAACAACCACGATTAAAATTATATCTTTCGATACCCGCTTTAGCATCTTCAACAAAACTCAACAATCTTTGTTCAGGAGCTAGCTGATCGTTTTTTAAATGTGAGTCAAGCTTACGACTAAAGTAACTGTTGTAGTGATCAATTACCGCTAAGCCAAAGACTTCTTTGTTGGCAAAGTAATGGTAAAAGGATCCTTTAGGAACAGACACTTTTTTTAAAATTTGGTCTAAACCTGATGAAGCAAAGCCAAATTGAGTAAAGTGCTCAACGCCACTACTGATTAATTCAGTTTTGGTATTGGTGGTATCTCGACCAGACTTAGGCGGTCGACCTCTTCTCTTTTTAATCATATCTAGTTGCATAAAACCATATTAGACCGATCGTCTATTTAATTGCAAGTATTAATTTGTATAAATAGTAAACAAAGGAATGACGCCAACAATTACTAACATGGTCAAATAGACTATTTTGATGGTCAATTTAACTAAAAAGTTAAATTAGTTTTTGCTTCTTGATTTTAAGCAAACCATAGAAAATATTATACTCATTATTTATCAACGACTTAAATTATTAATACGCTTTGGCACAGCACTTGTAATAACTATGACATACCAAGTGATGTTTAACATCCAAATAGAAAACTTACACTACAACGTAACCAACAAATACAAAGAGAAGAAGGAATTTATTATGAGCACATTTAACATGACTACAAATACTAGCAGCAAAATTAAAGATGTAAGCCTTGCATTAGTACTTATCGGATCTTTACTAGGTGCCACACTAAGCACTAGCGTTAATGCAGCCCCTTTACCTAATGTTGAAAAAACTGTAAGCGATTTCATTGTTGCTCAAGGAGAGAAAATGATTGCTGAATTAAATACACAGTTACAGCAATCAATTAATAAAGAAATTGAAGAATATACAGTTAACTTTTCATTTGATAATGCCTCAACTTGGTTAGCAGCAGAAGACGAAAAACAAACGACACCAGCAGTTGAAGACAATAGCAAAGAAGCGAATTAAGTCACTAACATAACTATGAACAAGCTTAATAACATGCAATTTAATTGCATGTTATTAAATTACCAGACTAATTAGTTAAATTAAGTATCAAAAATAAGCAGGAGAAAATTATGGGATTATTCAGCCGTTTTACCGACATTGTTAATGCAAATTTAAACAGCATGTTAGACAAAGCCGAGCATCCAGAGAAAATGATTCGTTTGATCATTGGCGAAATGGAAGAAACATTAATTGAAGTACGTTCAACTGCAGCCAAAAATATTGCTGAACAAAAAACCTTAACAAGAAAAGTTAAAGCGACTCAGGAAGGCATAGCGCACTGGCATGAAAAAGCTGAGCTTGCCTTAAATAAGGGCCGTGAAGATTTAGCGAAATCAGCATTGGCGCAAAAACATAAGTGCCAAACTGAGTTAACTCAGCTAGATGAAGAAAACGCACAATTATCTGATTTGTTAATCGCTATACAAGATGATGCGCAACGCTTGCAAAATAAACTTACCGAAGCCAAACGTCGACAAGAAGCATTACGCCTTCGTCAAGAGTCCGCTGAAGTAAGATTAAAGGTACGGGAAAAAGCAGTGGTTCACAATATTGATGAAGCAATGGCCAAATTTGAACGTTACCAACAGAAAATTGATCATCTCGAAGCACAAGTTGAATCTTATGATTTAACTGAGAATAAAGATTTATCAACACAGATATCTGAACTTGAACAAGACGACAACATTGAAGCGGAATTAGCTGAAATGAAAAAGAAAGTTGTTAACGGTTAAATTTAATAGCGTCACCATAAATGAACTAAAAGCCTTCGTTAGTTTCGAAGGCAATCATTTTAAAAACGTAGAATTGTAAATCTGAGGAGTTCCCATGAGATATGATCGAGAATATTCGAGTATAAAAAGTGTTCGTCAAACATTATGTAAAGACGTAGCAAATAAAAAATTGACTGGTGTCTGTGCAGGCATTGCCAAATATTATGACTTCCCTCGATTAGCTGTACGTATTGCCGCTATTGCTGCGCTGATTATGTTACCTGTAGTCACAGGTGTTGCCTATGTCGTAGCAAGCATGTTGCTACCTAATAGCAAGTATTACTAATTTTCATCTCGACAAAAGTGAGGAACCTATGAGCTTCTTTAAATCTTTAATACTGGCCATTATCGCAACTATCTTCTTAACCTATGTTTTTGGTGTTGGCATGTTGGAGTTAATGGACTTGCATGTAATGCTGGACGGCGAGGCTGTTGAGCCGCTAAAAGCAATAGGGGTTTCTGCTTTGGTGGTTGTGATATTAGTTGTGACGGCATTAGGGATTATCTTAAGTGTTTTTGGTGGCCTAATATTCATTAGCTTGCTTATCTTTGGCAGCATAGCCATGGTAACCGTAGGCGTATTTTGGCCAATTTTATTAATGGCGGTCGTGATTTGGCTTTTTACTCGAAATAACAGTAGTCGAAATAAAAGCACTAGGCAGTACGCTTAGTGCTTAGTAAGAGCTGTAATAATTTTTCAAAGTAAATTTAAAGGCTTTTATGCAGCTTTATTTGAAAAATTTAGCAAGGATATTTTTACATTCATCCGACTTAACCAAATGAGAAAAGGCTTGGCTTTCTGCACTAATAACTTGGCTTAAAGCGGCTTTATTTGCTTGACGAATTAGCTTTCGGCTAGTCATCACTGACTCAACAGGCAAATTAGCAATGGTTTGAGCAACATCAGCGATAAGTGGTAACAGTTCATCGGGCTGACATGTCTGGTTTGTAATGCCATAACTCAATGCTTGCTCTGCGTTAAACGTATTGCCAAGCACCATTAATTCAAAAGCTTTATTTGGGCCGACTTTTTGAGTTAACAACAAACTAGATCCTGCTTCTGGACACAAGCCTAATTGGGTAAACGGTAGTTTAAATTTACTATTATTGGCAGCAATAACCATATCACAATGCAATAATAAAGTAGTGCCAATACCCACTGCAACGCCAGCAACACCGGCCACGAGAGGTTTAGTAAATTCTGACAGAACCTTAACAAAATCAAGAGCGGCTAATTCATCATCAGCAGAACATTGAATAAAGTCATGCAAGTCATTACCCGCACAAAAGCACTGTTCATTTCCTTGAATGACGACGCAATGAATACTTGAGGTTTGTTCTGCATAGGCAAAATACTGACAAAGTTGCTTATACATATCGTTTGTTAATGCATTTTTTTTATCAAAACGGTTCAAAGTAATGGTAAAAACACCTTGCTTTTCCGTTGTTAAAATCAAATTATTCATTTGCCACCAGGTTAGTTACATAGGTTTATCAATACGGTATAGTCAAACCATAATACTTGTTATCAGGGATGTATAGTTACAATGAGAAATATTCATTATAGAAAAATCGCTATCTTTTTCACTTTATTGTTCGCAATGATAAGTAATGTCTACGCGACAAGTGCAATTACCGTTACCGATGGCTATGTTAA
>Ga0105355_10005342_pt1 | contig 10849 bp, 8 predicted proteins | sample GOMGulsemesocosm_2_FD_83508 | JGI IMG/M metagenome (GOLD analysis project Ga0105355, IMG submission 83508) | Methane-oxidizing microbial communities from mesocosms in the Gulf of Mexico - GOM9C Gulf of Mexico | ecosystem: Environmental > Aquatic > Marine > Cold seeps | place: Gulf of Mexico...
AAGTAGTGTGATTGAAGGTAATAGTTTGTCCTTGTCAGAATCATATCCCAAAACCGCTAGACCTTGGTCATATTTCAATATGATAGAGTCTTTAGTCTTTTCAACATAGGTTATCTTTGATGTCACACTATTAAAAACCAATTCTAAGCGTCGCTGCTTTGACTTAAAGTCGTCAATATAGTCAGCCACATCACTTGGTTCTATCATATGAACAACAGGTGGAGTCGTTGGCTTCGTTGGCACAACAGGCGGATTCTTTTTGTTTGAACCGTCAGATGAACTGTTGCAGCCTTGCAATCCTAATATCATAGTGAGTATCAATAGCGTTATTTTTTTCATAGTAAGTTTCCAATTTAGTTGTAGCTTTAATTTAAACTTATTGCGAAAAATAAGATAAACCCTGCAAAGTTGAAAGCTGATATAGATAGATTCTACCTTTGCTTTATGGCGCCATTATCTAGAGAAATGAGGGTGAGTACTGTAAAGTTTTGTAAGCGAATGGTCATAAAAACCTAGAATAAACTAACTGAAATAAGTTAAGCGCAAGATAAATAAGACATGTTTAAACAATATATTATTTTATAAAAATATTTATTTCTTTATTATCTACTGTATTCACGATATAACCAGCGCTCTATTCCAAACACGATTTGTCTCGCTGATACAGGTATTTATTTTCGTAAATTTAAATGTAACTGGTTGACATTAATCAATTTAGTTATTATTTGTGAATGTTAAAATGCGAAATAGATACAAGTTGTATCATGGCTACCATTATGGACGAAAGATGTTATTTTTAAGAGAAACTAACTGATGGGATCATCAGATAAAGGATTATTTTCACATGCTCCGGCTATATGTTTTACCTGGCGCTTTGAACCTAACTGGCCGGTACTATCTGTCACTCAAAATATCAATCAGTTTGGCTATGAAGCAGAAGAATTCCGGTCTAAAACACGCTTGCTTGTAGACATTGTACATCCTGAAGATATTGAAAATATTACGGCCGAAATTAATGCGTTCTTAACCACTAATACTGAATCGTTCCAACAAAGTTATAGGATCATAACCCATAGCGGTGAGACTCGTGATGTATGCGTTTATTCCGGTTTCCTGCAACCAGCTGACCACACTGTATTCTATTCTATTGTCCATGATATTACACATCAGCGCGAAGCCGAGACAGCCTTAGTCAAGAGTGAACAACAATTTCGAACCGTTATTGAGACGACTTCGGAAGGTTTTTTAATCATCGACAACAACTTCAATATCACTTTTGCCAATCATGCGCTGTGCCTACTAACGGGATATGAACTCGCTGAATTAAAGGCTAACCCTGCAATTCATTATATCGCACCTGAATTCAAACATACTTTTGCACAACAATTTGACCGCTCCAACATTCAATTACACCGGCACGAAGATTTGATTATTCTACATAAAAATGGCCAGCCGCTAAACATACGCTTAACGTCAACGGCCATGGATGATGGTTCTGGATTTTTTGCTTTTATGACTAACATTACCGCCCATAAAGAGACTGAAATACAACTTCAAAAACTATCAAGAGCAGTCGAACACAGTGCGAGTTCCATCATGATCACAGACAAAAATGGCATTATTGAGTACATTAATCCCAGGTTTTGTGAGGTAACGGGATACAGTGAAGCAGAGGCAATAGGTCAAACGCCCAGTATTATTAGTACCAAGGAAACGTCACCCGCATGCCACCAAGAATTATGGAGCACCATACTCGCAGGTAACAATTGGCATGGTGAAACGTTCAATCGGACTAAAAACGGTGCGTATTATTGGTCACTCATGTCTATTTCTCCAGTCATGGATGATAACGGTGAGATAAGCCATTTTATTAGTGTCAGTGAAGACATCACCACAAAAAAAGATCAACAAATTAAAATTGAGAAAATTGCGCTTTACGATCCATTAACAGGCTTAGCTAACCGACGTTTGTTATATGACAGACTGAACCAATCAACTGAGATGTTACACCACCAGAAAGACGCTGGTATCGGGGTTATCATGCTTGACTTGGATCACTTTAAAACCATCAATGATACCTATGGCCATGATATCGGTGACGAACTGTTAAAAGAGGTGGCACATAGACTCACAGATTGTGTACGTTCGGAAGACACTGTTTCTCGCCCTGGCGGTGACGAATTCACGATCTTACTGCAGGACGTTTCAGCACCAAAAGACATTAAACTGATCGCTCAAAAAATCCTGCTATCGCTTCGTCGTGGTATAAACATAGAAAAATACAACTTTCACATCACCTGCAGTATCGGGGTTAGCATTGCGCCATTACATAGTCGCGAACCTAAATCGTTACTGAAATATGCAGATCTCGCCCTCTACCAAGCAAAAGATTGTGGCCGTGACAACTTTCAAATCTTTAATGCCAATATGCGAGTCAAACATCAGAGCTCTATGCTGAATGTATGATTGGTGGTTATTCGCCTACCGGAACCAAATACCCTCGCCCCTTTTTAACAACATCACTTGTTCCCATAGTGACGTCATTTAGCGCGTGGCCATAATTATCTCGACAGTGAGTACAAGGGCTCATTTTATTCACGAAGCGCCCTTTTCTCGTATACTTTCTTATATAGGCATGTGAAATTTTCACATTGCCTCGATGTAACTCAGTAGCATCACCAAACTTATGTCTCAAATCACTTATCGCGGCATCTTCAGCACACATATCATCATTTGCACGACCCCAACCGATAACGTCCTCGTTAGTATCACGGTTAAAATATCTCGCCGCTGCCCAAGGGCCCGCGTGATCACCAGTTGGTGAGCCATCAGGTAGCTTAGATGGTCTGTTTGCTAGCAAATACTATGGCTTCAAGTGGATCAGTAGGCGCGTTAGCACTGATTTTATCATTCGCCGATACATTGCCTTTAGTGACAAAGTAGTGATGATTGTGACTGAGTTTTAAATCTGGACGATATTGCGGATCGTCGATTCTATTAATGGATAAAATATCTGCCGTAGTACCATCGCAGGCGGCAATTTTGTCATCCACATTAAGTACCCTAGCCTGTATCCATTCCTTAGTGATAAGGAAAAAAGCGTGTTCATCTTCGACATACATCGACGTTTTTATTTCACCAATAGCATATTCAATCTCGATCATATCTTGTGTAACGCTTCCAAATAGTAATTCAACAGAATGAGGACAAACTCAGTGGTAGTGAATTCTATGCATATTTTAATTTAGGGCAAGAGAAAACAAGATTATTTTCTGACAAACATAAATTCAACGGCAGAAACCAAGATACGCCACTTTATTTTCCGTTAACAACCTTCATTTAAAATAGCAATTAGAGAACATTTATAGGCGTGAATAGCTATTGGTTTGACAACCTTTCCTGAACAAATGCGATAAAAGCCTTTAATTTGGCCGATGGATAAATCAGCTGTGGATGTAGCAGATAAATGCTCATGCCAGGAATATATTCATTTTCTAATACTTTCTGTAAACGCCCCTCTGTTAACTCTCGATCCACATAATAATTAGCGACTCGGATTATACCTCGGCCTGCTAGCGCCTGCTGCTTCAGTAAATGATGGTCATTAATCGTTAACCAACCTGTAATGTCCACATCCGCCGATTTTAACGGCCAACGCGGGGGCTCAACGGCTGATAAACAATGATGTGAGGATAGTTCTTTGATACTTTTCGGAGTGCCGTATTGGGCTAGATACTCAGGTGACGCATATAAACAATGCTGATAAGAAAATAACTCTTTTGCCACCATATTTTGCGGTGGTTGTTGTGTTGCCCTAAAAGCCAAGTCAAAGTCATCTTGGTTCAAGTCGTAATTGGTATAACTCGAATCGATAATAAAATTAATGCTTGGATAACTCAGCTTAAAGTCATGACAAATATCAAGCAGAAAACGTTCTGTAAATAGAATAGGAGCGGTGATCCTTAACGTCCCAGATATGGCATTATGCTCCTGATGAACATTGCGGTCCAAATCCAACATCGTCGCTTTGATTTTCTTGCCCTGTTCTAATATTTTTTCTCCCTCAGGCGTCAAACGCACACTACGGGTGGTGCGTACCAATAACGGACATTTAAATTCAGCCTCGAGTTTTTTTATCTGGTCTGATAAATACCCTTTCGATATCGATAAGTTTTGTGCTGCTTTGGTAAAACTCAGTTGCTGAGCAATCTCAACAAATAGCATTAAACATTCAATTTTTTTATGTTGCTGCATTATTCAAACCTAAGATAAGAGACGTTACCATTCTATGTTATAACAAAAAGTAGATGTTAATTGTTCTGTATAACTAACAATGATTTCATTTTTGTGCACTTACTCCACAATGACTATTGTTGCTAGAATCAAACCCTACACATATCTAGTTGGAGTTTGTGATGAATAATGTTGAAAAAGTATTAATGGCACCACAAGGGCCTAAATTTTCCAAATTAGTTCAAGGTTATTGGCGTTTAGAAGCTTGGGAGATGGATGCACAAGCACGTTTATCTTTTCTTAAAGCACATGTTGAAATGGGTATCACTACCGTTGATCATGCTGCAATTTACGGCGGCGGTAATTGTGAAACTTTATTTGGTGAAGCATTAAAACTTGAGCCTGCAATGCGAGATAACATTGAAATTATCTCTAAGTTTGGCATTAACGGGATTGCTACTGGAGCGGGAGAAAAACGCGTTTCTCACTATGACAGCAGTAAACAGGCTATTTTGGAATCAACAGATAATTCATTACGCCGTTTAGGTGTGGAACAGTTAGATACATTATTAGTACATCGTCCCGACTTCCTGATGGATGCAGATCAAGTCGCCGACGCTTTTACACACTTAAAACAAAGCGGTAAAGTAAAACACTTTGGTGTATCAAATTTCACTGCATCACAGTTCGATCTATTGCAATCTCGTTTAGACATGCCCTTAGTGACCAATCAAATTGAAATTAACCCAATGCATTTTGATGTGTTAGAAAATGGTGTCTGTGATCAACTACAGCAATATCGTGTTCGCCCTATGGCATGGTCGTGTTTAGCTGGGGGTAATATCTTCAGTGAGCAAACTGAACAAGCGAAACGATTACGAGTAGCATTAACAGAGCTTGCGGAAGAGTTAGGAGCAAGTTCAATAGAGCAGGTAATTTTTGCATGGGTATTAAAGCACCCGTCAAATCCAGTGGCGCTTATCGGTTCAGGGAACATAGAACGTGTAACAGAAGCCGTCGGTGCGTTAGCACTACAGATGAATACTGAGCAATGGTACCGCGTTTGGGTGACATCAAAAGGGGTAGGCGTGCCATAGAAGAGTGTATTGTGCTTTAGCACATAACGATAACTCGCGAGTCAAGAAACTAGCGAGTTATCTGTAAATCTAATTACATATGAAGAATACCAATATTAATCGTCCAGACTGACCCCCTGATCAATCAAATAACGTGAAATTGAATCGACTCTTGGTACTTTAAAACCGGGAGCATCACCGATAATTAGTATGCAGTTGGATCTGAAACCTTTTTACTCACGTCTAAAGTATTCAGTAAGCTGGTTAACAGACTTGACGCGCCAAAACGATAATGATCGGCATCAATCCACTCTTCACCTAAAATTTCTGCAGCCATATCCAAGTATAATTTAGCATCTTCAGCACTACGCACGCCGCCAGCAGGTTTGAAACCTACACGCTGAGAAACCCCCTTATCTCTTATTACTTTAAGCATGATTTCAGCCGCTTCAGGGGTCGCATTAACCGGTACTTTACCTGTCGACGTCTTGATGAAATCAGCGCCTGCTTCGATGCAGATTTCGCTAGCACGTTTAATTAAATGCGCTTCTTTTAATTCGCCAGTCTCGATAATCACTTTAAGTAATGTCTGACCACAAGCTTCCTTACACCGTTTAACCAGTTCAAAACCAAGCTGTTCATCACCAGCAATAAGAGTACGGTAAGGGAAAACAACATCAACCTCGTCAGCGCCATAAGCAACAGCTGCTTTTGTTTCAGCGACAGCAATATCAATGTCACTGTTACCGTGTGGGAAGTTAGTCACTGTCGCAATTCTGATTTCCGGTGTACCTTGCTCTCTTAATGTCTTCTTAGCAATAGGTATAAATCGTGGGTAAATACAGATTGCAGCTGTATTGCCAACGGCTGTTTTAGCGTCGTTGCACAATGCGATCACAATCTGGTCTGTATCGTTATCATTCAGTGTAGTCAGGTCAATCAGGCTAAGTGCTTTTAGGGCTGCTGCTTTTAGATTACTCATTAATCATTTCTCCAAAAGGGCGCTTACTGCTGTTATCGTGAAACACAAATACAGATAAACGCCTAAATTACTAAAATAGTGGGCTTGTATGTACAGCGGGTTAAGAGGATTTGCGACTCGCTGGTCAAGCCTTTAATGTGGCGCTATCATAAATAATTTAAGGTAGTCGTCCCATAGGCTTTTAGTTGAAACATCTTTTCCATACAGAAAACGTCTTGCGTTTACATTACCAATCAGATGATTCCCTGATTTAAAATCTGGCCCATTTAGCTAATGCTTTATCCCAGTATGGCGGATGGCCTATGGTGTCTTTCAAAAAATGAATGGCAGTTCTCACTCTGGCGGGTAAATGCTTATTGCGTGGATAGACGGCATAAGCTGGCATCTTTTGATTAGCGCGCCAGTCCGGTAACAATTGTACCAGCTTACCTGTTTCCAGTTCGTCGGTAAGCAAGTAACTAGCAAGATAGCCAATGCCTTTGCCTGCAGTAAGCGCGTCTCTAACCGCCTCAGCCAAGTTGACTCGATAATTACCCGAAACACTAATGCTGAACTCTTCATCTCCTTTGGTGAAAGACCAATGATTACAACTGCGGCTCTTGCTGTGGTAAGTCACGCAATTGTGTTGGGTCAGCTCATCGGGATGCTGCGGAGTGCCATGAGCCTGCAAATATTCAGGAGAGGCGAGCAACAGGAAGCGAGTATCAGCAATTCGCTGCGCTACATAACCTTCGTTGATATCTTCATAAGTAGTGACCCAGAGATCAATGTCCTCTGCTAGCATATCAACCTTGTGATCGAACAGGCTTACATCAATGGTGAGTAGTGGGTATTTTTTTTGTAACTTATCCAATGCAGGAATAATATGGAGAGTGGCAAAAGAGCGCGACAGTGCCAGACGAATATGACCTGAAATTTCATCTCGGGTATCAGTAACCAAAGTATCAGCTTCCTGAATAAGAGAGACTATTTGGGCGCAGTATTCCGCATAACGCTTACCCTCTTCAGTCAGAGTTCGCGTTCGGGTGCTGCGATTAATCAGCTGTACACCCAGATCTTCTTCCAAACTATGCAGTTGTTTACTCACATGGGAAACAGAAACTTTGAGCATCTCTGCCGCCTTAGTTAGGCTACCGCTAGTAGCCAAGGCATTAAAAAATACGATCTGATAGGCTCTGTGCTGTAAAAACTCTTTCATTTATCTGCCTGTGATTACACGGAAAAGACTGTATTTAACGAAGTATATGCCGTCTTATAACGACGCAACTGACTGTACTACTAAAAAATCAATCACCCAAACTAACCCAGTGATCAATCAAATAACGCGAAATTGAATCGACTCTTGGTACTTTAAAACCAGGAGCATCATCGCCCCAATCACCAAACGCTTGTAATTCAGCGCGAGAAAACCAACGGGCGTCATCGATTTCATGTTTATCAACCTGAATGTCATCACTGCTGGCATCGGCGATAAAACCGAGCATGATAGAAGATGGAAAAGGCCAAGGCTGTGAGGCTAAGTACTGCACATTCGTCACGTGAATACCCGACTCTTCTTGTACTTCACGGGCAACAGCCGTTTCTAATGTTTCACCGGGATCAACAAAACCCGCTAACGTCGAGTACACACCTTCAGGCCATTCGACTTGACGACCTAGCAGACAACGTTCAATACCATCTGCAAACTGTTTTCGCACAATCATGATCACGGCAGGATCTGTACGTGGGAATGTTTGATGCTGACAATCTGGATTGGTACATAATCGAGCATGGCCTGCAGATACGGATTTATTAGCACTACCACAACGCCCACAAAAACAATGCGAACGATGCCAGAAACCGAAACCACGCGCCAGTGCCAATAATGACGCTGATTGGTTATCCAATATCACTGCCACTTTACGCAGATCGTTAAACTCACCTTCTACCAATAATGCAGCGACTAACGCGCCATCAACATGGGTTAAGTCCAAAGCAAAATAAGGTGTATTATCATTATTTTCATCAAGCCCTAAAAACACCGTTGGCTCTAAATCAAAATGCTGGACTGCTTCAAGCGGTAAAAATAACGCAGAATTATCTGCTTTATTAAAATAGTTTTGGTCTGTGTGGGTTAATACCCAACGGCTATTATTATTCTTTTGGCTCGCTAACCACTCGGGGCTTTTACGTTGGTTAGATGCACGATCAAGTAACATCTCACTGTATTTAAGCATCGTTATCATCCCTGCTTATTGCTGATTATTTATGAACAGTTACTTATGAATCGTCACTTGTTTGCTTATGTTCTTTTGTTCGTTCATCAACGCTTAGCTAAAGCTATCAGCTTGGCGTTGATAAAACTGATAAATGTGTTCGATAAACAGCTTCACTTTTAACGGCTGAAGTTTGGTATACGGGTAAATAGCATAAATACCTAACGACTTCGCCACTTGTTTTGGCAATACTTCAACCAAGGTTCCGGCTTGTAAATCATCGGCCACCAGCACTTTAGGCACGTATATCAAGCCTAAATTAAATAACGCTGCTTTGCGTAGTGCGGCAGAATTATTAGTACTGAAGTTACCAGATATTTTCACGCTGTAGTCTTCCTCACGACCTTTAAATAACCACTCGTTTGCACCGCTTTCCTGATGGCTGTAGGCTAAACAATTATACTTGTCTAAATCTTGGGGGCGTTTTGGTGTGCCGTTGTTGGCTAAATAGGTTGGCGATGCACAGATCACCCATTGTGCTTGCACTAATCGACGGGCAATGTAGCTCGAATCTTGTAATGCCCCAGTACGGATAGCCAAGTCAAAATTGTTATCAATTAGATCAACAAAGCTATTATCTAGGTCCATGTGCACATGAATATCAGGGTAACTGGCACTGAAATCGGCAATCGCTTCAGCTAAGATGATTTCACCAGACACTGTCGGTACAGTTAACCGAATAGATCCAGATAAGCTATCCCCTAACCCATTCATGGCATCGACTGCGCCTTGCACCGATTGATATATGGTTCTGGCGTGTTCAAAAAATACTTTACCGGCTTCGGTTAAGGTTAACTTACGCGTGGTACGGAAGATCAGCTGTACACCCATTTCTTTTTCTAAACGGGTAATGTGTTTACTCACCACTGATTTAGTTAAACCAACAATATCAGCTGCTTTACTAAAAGAACCTTGCTCTATAAGGTGATAAAAAATTAAAAAATCATCGGTACTTCGCATTATTGGTCCACTTTATGAAACAGTCATGTGTAATCGGGCTAGTATATCAAACAGTGTTAGTTAGGTACTATATCTCAGATCACATAAGTGATTTGCCCAAAACCGCATCATTACAAAATTAAACAAACATAATGTGGCACATTAACAACAAAATAAAAATAACATCGCCGCATTATTAGGAGCCTGCAATGTCTGACCCTTACCACATACTAATTAGTAAATTACGCCAATCCATTGATGAAAAACGCATTATCACCGACCCGACGCTCACCTTGGCTTACGGTACAGATGCCAGTTTTTATCGTTTAATCCCAAAATTGATCTTACAACTGGCTAATTTAGACGGAGTGGTATTGGTGATAAAGACTTGCTACGACATGGCAATTCCAGTGACCTTCCGCGCGGCAGGCACTAGCTTATCAGGACAAGCCTTGTCAGACTCGGTATTGATCATGCTTACCTCTGATTGGCGCGAACATAAAGTATTAAACAACGGCAAACAGATCTGGCTGCAACCGGGTATTATCGGAGCTGAAGCTAATAAGATCTTAGCCCCTTATCAACGTAAGATCGGTCCGGATCCAGCTTCTATCAATACCTGTAAAATTGGTGGTATTGCCGCAAACAATTCATCTGGCATGTGCTGTGGTACTGCGCAAAACAGTTATCAAACCTTAGCGGGTATGACTGTGGTACTTGCCGATGGTACCGTGCTTAATACCTTAGACAGTTATAGTGTAGCGCAATTTAAAATCAGTCATCACGAGATGCTCGATGATCTGACTAAACTAGCCCAAGCCTGTAAAGACAATACCGCATTAGCAGACAAGATCCGCCACAAATATCGCCTTAAAAACACCACAGGTTATAGTCTTAATTCATTAACCGATTACAGCGACCCGATTGATGTATTACAGCATTTATTTATTGGCTCGGAAGGTACATTAGGTTTCATTGCTGATGTTACTTACAATACGGTGATCGACCATAGCTTTAAAGCCACAGGTTTGTATTTGTTTGCCGATATTGAACAAACCTGTTTAGCCGTAAGCGCACTTGCTAACACCAGTATTGCGGCTGTAGAATTAATGGATAATCGAGCCTTAAATTCTGTTGCAGACAAACCGGGGATGCCAAGTTTTATTACCCAACTTGCCGCTGAACACAATACCGAAGCAGCTGCATTGTTAGTCGAGATCCACGCTGAAAACGAAACATCATTAAATCAACAAATCGCTGAAATCAGCACTTTGATTAATCAATTCAATCCTACTGAAGCGGTTGAGTTTAGTACCGATACCAAGATCTATAATCAGTTGTGGGCGATCCGTAAAGAGCTATTC
>Ga0105355_10005351_pt1 | contig 10836 bp, 8 predicted proteins | sample GOMGulsemesocosm_2_FD_83508 | JGI IMG/M metagenome (GOLD analysis project Ga0105355, IMG submission 83508) | Methane-oxidizing microbial communities from mesocosms in the Gulf of Mexico - GOM9C Gulf of Mexico | ecosystem: Environmental > Aquatic > Marine > Cold seeps | place: Gulf of Mexico...
ATTAAGAGTCGTAGTACCAGCACCTCAGAAAACTCCATCTTTTTGAAATCCAGTGCTGCCCTTACCGGTGCCTATAGCAATATTATGCGCCCCCAGGAATGTAAGTTACTGGATTATGAAATTGAGCTTGGCCTGGTAATTAAAAAAGACATAGTTAATCCCATCACCGTAAGCCAGCAGCAGTTAAAGGATTATGTGGCAGGTTTTATTATCTGTAACGATATCTCTGCTCGCGACGTGCAAATGGGTGCTCCTGCCATGCAATGGTTTCAAGGTAAAAGCTATCGCAGTTTCTGCCCGGCAGGACCGGTGCTATATATTTTGGATGAAAATGAAATTGATCAACTATCTCAATTGCAACTGAGACTCTGGGTCAATGGCAAGTTACGACAAAGTGCACTCAGCAGCCAACTCATCCATAAACCTCACACCACCTTGGAACAGATCTCTCGTTTCAGCAATATGAAAGCCGGTGATTGCTTGTTAACCGGCACCCCTGGTGGCGTGGCTTTGGATATGAATTTAAAAACCGGTTTGTCATTAGTGCTCAACATGACCCGGGATGCCAAACGAAAAACCAAATTCACCAAGGCACAAGCGGGTAATCCACTCTATCTAAAAGACGGTGACATCGTCGAGACACACATCAGCAGTAGTGACGGCAGCATTCAACTGGGCCGTCAAAAAAATAAAGTGGTCTCAGAACCGGCTTAACCTTTATCACCCACAACAAAAAATAAGTGAGAAAAATATGTTATTGGATAATAAAGATATACATACCGAAGAAGTGAGACACTGGCGGGGTTTACACTTACTGTATTTCCCCATGTCATCCTGTTCTCAAAAGATACGTATTTTATTGAAAGAGAAACACATTGCCTTTACACCCCATGTGATAAATTTAAAAAAAGCTGAACACATGACCCCCAGGTTTTTAGGCATCAATGCCCGTGGCGTGGTGCCGGTATTGGTCGATGATGGCCGGGTACACATAGAGAGTAACGACATTCTCTGTCACCTGGATCAGGCCCATGCTTCTGAACAAACCTCATTTTTACCTAAAAATGAGCAAGAAGAAATACAGGCAAAAACCTTGCTTGACCTGGAAGACAAGATGCACGTTCACCTGCGGGTGATCACCATGCAATACCTGGTACCCAGTAAATTGATGCGAAAATCACCGCAACAACTCAAAGCCTACAGCAATGGTGGTGATGCCAATGACTATCGCCAGAAACAGGTAGATTGGTGGCAGAAATTCTCAAGTAATGGTATCTCGCAGCAACAAATACATGCAGCCATACACGCCTTTCACCAGTCGTTTTCTATTTTAGATGATAAATTAAAAAGCCATAAATATTTACTGGGACCAGACCTATCCGTAGTGGATATATCCTGGTTTCTTACCCTGCACCGCCTGGCATTGGCCGGATACCCAATGCATTTATACCCCAACCTAAACCGTTATTACCTTAATTTATTAAAGCGACCTCACTTTCGACAAACAGTGTCCAGTGGCCCGTTTTTACTGCGCTTAATTGCTTGGGTTTCTCGAACAAGCAAACGATTTTTTGGCCCAACTGTGCAAAAGCTATACCAAGCCCAATTTGTACATTAGGCACTTTAAGTGCCACCACTTCACACCGTAAAAAATTTAACAAAAAAACAACAATGCAAAACATGCAACGCGTTGTATTTTAATTTTAAGCAATATAGGCTCTATTGGGTCAGAAAAATTTCGGATCCATGTTTGATAAACATCGTCATCCGAAAAACAAAACGAACAATAAAAACAAAAATGAAGAGGGCTGTTATGAAATCAACCAATACATACAAAAAAATAGGCAAACGGACATACTTGGCGACCATTATTCCATTGGTAATGGCAGCACAGGTGCAAGGCTATGAATTTTTCATGGGCGAAGTAGAGGGCAGTCTTGATAGCCAAATTTCCATGGGCTCAAGCTGGCGTCTTGAGCGGCAAGATACCAGGCTCACGCAAGGCATCACTGGAACACAAATACTGGCCGAGAATGGAAATGAAGGAGATTTAAATTATGAAAAAGATGATGCATTTTCAAATATTTTTAAAGGCAGTCATGACTTACAAGTAAAATACCAAAACTACGGTGCCTTCATACGCGGCAAATACTGGTACGACCAGGCCCTAGAAAATGACAGCCAGCAAGATGACAGCGGATACAACGACCTTGCCAAGTTTTCGGGCGCAGAGGTTCTGGATGCATTTGTTTATGGCGCGTTTGACGTCTTAGGTATGCCTTTGGATGTGCGGCTGGGTAAACAGGTGGTGAACTGGGGGGAATCAACCTTTATTCATGGCGGAGTAAATCAGGTAAACCCGGTGGACATTTCGTCTTTCCGCCGCCCTGGTGCAGAAATAAAAGAAGGCTTAATTCCGGTTAACATGGCGTTTGCCAGCTTGGGTATGACTGACAACTTAAGCTTTGAGACCTTTTATCAATTGGACTTCCAGGAAACCGTTACCGAAGGCTGTGGTACCTTTTTCTCAACCAATGACTTCCAACCGGATGGCTGTAACACTATCACCACCCCGGCAGGGCAAGTTTCCCGCAATGTTGATGGCAACCGCCGTCCCGATAGTGATGGTCAATTTGGTGTGGCCTTTCGCTACTTTTCAGAAACACTGGACACTGAATTTGGTTTTTATGCCATGAACATTCACGGCCGTTCACCATTAATCAATGGCCAAAAATCCATTTTTGATGAGACCGCTTTTTTAAGCTCTAACTCCCCCGCCCTTACCGGTTTGCGCAACGAGCTGACTTCGGGGGATGCCACTGATTCCTCTATTTACGCGCAACTGACGGCGGCCAATGATGCTTACATTGCCGCCACCGAAGCAGCTCTCATGAACCCAAGTGATGCCGTGGCTGTCGCCACCGCGCAGGCCACGGCAACGGCCACGGCTGGTGCACGACAAGCTTTAGCCGAGGTTAATGTGGGTTTGATGGGTATTTTGTCTACCAACAATGGTGCTGACCTGGGGATTACCCCTCAGTCATACTATATTGACTACCCCCAAGACCAACAAATAGCCGGAATCAGCTTCGCCACCAATGTGGGCAGCATTGCTCTATCTGGTGAAGTGAGCCATAAGCTGGATGTGCCTGTTCAAATTAACTCATCAGCACTCATGGCCGCCTTTTTGCAATCAGATGCCACTTACGCCTATGTCTACGATGCCATGGGGGGGGCGGCCAATCAGGTAGCCGCAAATGAGGCTGGCAGAAGTGCAGTATTCGGCGCCCATGGCTCACTGGGCATAGATATCTTGGACACTGCCGACGGCGCTGATGCAGCTGGCTATCGGTCGTTTGATGTGAGTCAGCTGCAATTTACCGCGGTGAAACTGGTGGACCAGGTGCTAGGCGCCAGCCAGATCGCCATCATAGGTGAAGTGGGCTACAGCTATATTCACGATTTTAATAGCGACATTTCCTTTTCCGGCGATGAATTCTTAAACGACGTGGTGACCGAGTCTTCTTGGGGTTACCGTACCCTCATCGTGGCCGAATATAACGATGCCTTTGCTGGTGTGAACTTGTCCCCGGTACTGGCCTGGAGCGAAGATGTGGATGGTGTCTCACCGGGCCCTGGGGGTAACTTTATCCAAGGCCAGCAAGTTATCAGCCTGGCCCTAAATGCCGCCTATCAAAATATCTATAACGCCTCTATCTCTTACACGCAATATTCAGGTGGCACCACCAATCTGTTGAGCGATCGGGACTTCGCCTCCATCACTCTTGGTATGCAATTCTAACCCTTTTGACAACACATGATCGCCAGCCTTTGGCGATCGAGGAGCAAATATGAAAAAATTTCTATTCCCCATATTAGCATTGACCGTGTTAACAAACACAAGCCATGCAAAAGTCAGCACACAACAAGCGGACCAACTAGGCAAACAGCTGACCGCCATAGGTGCGCAAGCCAGCGGCAATAAAAACGGTACTATACCGGCCTATCACGGGGGATTGGCACAGAGCAACAACACCGATCCTTTCCTAGATATTTACGCACAAGAGTCGCCCTTATTTGTTATCACCCACAGCAACCTTAACCGTTATAAGGGAAACCTAACACCTGGTCAGCTGGCCATGTTTGAACGTTATCCAAACACTTATACAATGCCGGTTTACGCCACCCATCGCAGTGCAAACTTTCCTAAAAATATTTTTCAGGTAGCCAAAAGAAATGCCACCAGTACTGACTTGTTAGATAACGGTAATGGCTTGAAAAATTTTGATGAGACAGTGCCCTTTGCTATTCCCCAGAATGGCCTGGAGGTTATTTGGAATCACGTGACGCGTTTTCGTGGCGGCAGTGTGCAGTTAAACCAGGCGACCATTCCGGTACAGCGTGACGGCAGTTTCACCCCCATAAAAATCAGCGCCAAATTTAGCCCGCCGCAATATTTAACCGAGGGGTTTGACGCGCAAAAAGATAAGAATATTTTATTCTATTATTCCTCTGCCGTTAAATCACCGGCCCGTTTAACCGGAAATGTTTTATTAGTGCATGAAACCATTGACCAGGTTAACGAACCCAGGAAAGCCTGGCAATATAATGCAGGGCAACGCCGTGTGCGCCGTGCACCACAGGTGGCCTATGACGCCCCCAATACGGATGGTTTACGCACCGCCGACCAGGTAGATATGTTCAATGGTTCGCCGGATCGTTACGATTGGAAACTGGTGGGTAAAAAGGAAATATACATTCCCTATAACTCTTACAAGATTATAGATAAAGATGCCAAATATGTGGACATTATTGGGCCGGGTCATATAAATCAGGATTACACTCGATATGAACTGCACCGCGTCTGGCACATAGAGGCAACCTTAAAAGAAGGTGCGCGTCATATCTATGACAAGCGTTCTTTGTTCCTAGATGAAGACAGCTGGCAAATTGCTGTGGCCGACCATTACGATCGTCGCGGCCAGCTATGGCGTGTGGCCGAAGGTCATAGCTTGCAATTCATCAACGCCAATACCTCCTGGTACACGGCTATTACCAACTATGATCTGATCTCGGGACGTTACATGGTTGAATTAAACAGCGAGGAGCGTAATGCCTTTGAATTCAGTAAAAAGCTAAAGCGCAAAGATTTCACCACAGCGGCCATACGCCGTAGCGGTATACGTTAATGCACCTTCCTGGCAGGGCGTCCTGCCTTGCCAGGAAGACTTATCTGTAAGCCCTTATCCACAAATAATGGTTCAGAGAAAAATGCTAGTAAATACTTTCCATTTTAAAGACCAATTTAGTCTTAACAATGCCCCCCCTTACACCGCCCCTTAAAATCCCCCCATGCCTTCTTCAGAAAATACATTCCACTCCAAATAGTCGCTGAAAAATTTCCACCAACTAAAAATACAACACGTTGCACTTATATGTTTTTACAGATAAGATGAATCATCCTCACAGCATTGCCTAACAGAGGGCGCGCAATAGATAAATCCAGGTTCACAACCTGATATTTATTTGCACCTTTAAACAATAAAAACAATGTTATTTGGTGAACATAAATTGAGGCGGAACTGGAAATCGCCCCCATTTTAATTTATTGCACTGTGATTAAGCTGAATCATTTAATTTAATCTAACCCGTGGAGACCGCTATGGAATACTTGTACGATCAAAACCTACTTGCTCGCATTTTAATGACCATCACCGCATTGGCGTTGGCCATTGGACCAGCGGTGGCTGACTTCAATAAAACTCACGCCACCAACCCATTGTGGCCACCTCACGCCCGCTTTCACGTGGTGTGGCAGGTAATCACTAACAGCTCACTATCTCTGTTCATGGTCTTCATTTTATGGACGCCTCTGATTGCGCAATACGACCTGCAATTAAAATTAGTGGCTATTGTGCAATTTGCTATTTTGGTTCCCATCTATATCACCATCGCCACTATGGGTGTGTTCGACGGCGCTTTAAAAGACGTTAATGGTTTAAGGCCTTTCAAATTTACTTTTGGGGAGAGCTCAATTGAAGTGGATACCAATCTATTTAGTTTCACCATCATTACCGCCGTGGTGGGTGTAGCACTGCTAAACATTCAATCGTCTGTGCAAGCATTTTCATAAAGCCCAAAAACAAACCAATAAATAAGGAATAAGAAATGAAAGATATTATTAAAACCAATGTTCTTATCGTTGGCAACGGGCCATCGGGAATGACCACGGCCTTGACCCTGGCAAAGTTTGGCATCGCCAGCACTATAGTTGAACGCCGACCCACTCTTTATATGGAGCCCAGGGCCCATGCCTTAAATTGCAGAACCTTGGAGATTTTCTCGTCTCTGGGCATAGACCTGGACGACTTTAGAGCCGTGGCCACTCCGAGTGAAGAAAGCAGTTGGGTGCGCTGGCTGGACAACTTAAATGGCAATGAATTTGGCAAACTACCCTACGAAAGAATGAATGACACAAGGGATCTGCCCAGCCCACATCCCTTGTTTAATATCTCACAGCCAAAATGTGAAACGGTTTTACAAAAGTATGTAGATGATGAAAAACTAATTAGCACTATTCGCCCCTGTAAGTGGCTTTCCTGTGAACAGATTGACGAAGGAGTGGTATCCGTGCTGGCCAATGAGGAAGGCAATGAGATACGCATCTTAAGCCGCTTCCTAATTGGTGCCGATGGGGCCGGTAGCCCGGTTAGGCGATCCCAAGGTATAGAAATGAAGGGCATGGGCGTAGTTCAAAATTGTATCATGATTCATTTCAAAGCCGATTTATCAAAAATAGTAGAAGACAAACCCGGTATTTTGTATTGGCTAAGCGACCAAAGTTGCGCCGGTACCCTGATCGCATATGACATTAGAGATAACTGGGTATTCATGTATCCCTATGACGATACCGAAATGGATCAAGCTACTTTTACCGAAGATAAATGCCGTCAGCTGGTTTTAAAAGCCATAGGTCAAAACGATATTGATGTGGAAATATTAAGCAACGGCGGCTGGGGGCTGGGTTCTCAAATAGCCGAAGTGTATCGCGAAAAAAATGTTTTTCTGGTGGGTGACTCGGCGCATCGCTACCCACCCAGCGGCGGCCTGGGATTAAATACCGGCATCGGTGATGCCCAGAATATCGCCTGGAAAATGGCCGCCGTACTTAAACAATGGGCATGGCCGGGTTTACTGGACAGTTATGAAAGCGAACGTAAACCAGTGGCAGAATTCAATGCCGATTTCAGTGTAGAGAATGCCGGAAAATTACTCAGCATCATGGTGGCCACCGAATCCCTCATGCCTGCCGGCAAGCAATCCTCTTTCAGCGAATTAAGAAACAATCCTGAAAAATGGTCAGCAATACAGCAAGGCATAGAGGATCAAAGGGATCACTTTGACGGCCTGGCACTGCATATAGGCCAGCACTATGGGCGTAAAACAGCGCCAGACTTGCATGCAGAGGATTTTCAATTTTGTGACGTGGGTGCTCGTTTCCCCCATACCTGGCTTAACATTAAAGGCAAACAAGCTTCTTCGCTGGAATTGTTATGTGCAAAACAATTCACTCTCATTACATTAGGAGATGTGAACATTGGCAATATTGACTCTGATATACCGCATCAAATTAAAACAGAAAAAGAACATTTCGATGCTACCCAAGCGAGCCTAAAAACCATGGGCTTGGGAGAGGTTAAAGCCGTGCTCATTCGTCCAGATGGCCATATCAGCGCCCGTTTTGATGAACACCGTGCTGGCACAGCCGATATAGCCAGTGCTTTGTTAAAGGCCAGTGCAAAATTTGAAATTTGAATAATAATCAGAATTTGAGCAGGAGAAAATTATGAGATTCAAAATTGTGTTGTGGTTTTTAGGTTTCGCATTGCAAAAAGCGGCTAAAACCAATCCCAGGTTCCAAAAGAAACTGGAAGGCAAAAATTTAACCCTGGAAATTAGCAGTGAAGATGGTACCGGCTATCATTATATCTTTAAGGATAATACCGTGATGAGCTATCCGGGCAGAGCCAGCAACCCCAAATTTCTTAGCCGTGTGCATGAAGCGGACCTGACCATTCGCTTCAAAAGTGCAAAAATCGGTTTTAAAACCTTTGTGGCCAGAGACAAGCAATTTGCTATGATCAGCGGCATTCAGAACAAGAAAATTAGTATTGAAGGCAATGCCTTGTTTTTGGGCTGGTTTCAAGGCTTAGCCAAACTCGCCACCGAATAATCGTAACCCTAAGGCCCTGGATCATCTGAACGGCAGCCACTGTTGCTTTCACATGATCCGGCTGACAAGGCCTTACAACTTTTAATTTCTTACCTCATGTCACTGAGCTATACTGCGCCCAGCCTATATGCCGAGTATAAAAATGAGTCGCAGAGAAGAAAATAAAGAGCTTAAGCGTGAGAAAATCATCATCGCCGCCAGAGAAATTATTTCTTTCCAAGGGCTAGATAAGCTCACCATGCGTTATCTTGCTGAAAAAGCCGGAGTGAGTTCACGTACCCCTTACAACCTATTTGAGTCCAAAACCGATATCCTGGTGGCCATCATGTTTGATGCCGTTAAACACATGGGACTGCCGCCCACTGATAACGCTAATCAGCTGGTAATAGAGCAGTTGATACTGTTACCTGATTTAGTAAAAGACTTTTTAGCCAACGAGCACGATTTTTACCGCGACGTCTTGTGGGGAATCATTAGCTCCGACTCTAAGCTCACCAGAGACACAGCCACCACCGCCATAACCGGCATTATTTCAACCCTGGTGATTGCTGCGGTGAATCAAAAGGAATGCTCAGACAAGCTTAAGGTGGAGATTCTCAGCACTCATCTGATCACCCAATTCCTGGCCATTATAGGTATGTGGGGGGGCTCCCAGTTGGCGCTGGATCAAGCTATTGCCAATATTCAATTTGGCTGGGTCAATACCCTACAACCCTACTCCACTCGTAAAAGTAAAAGCTGGTTAAGCCAGGCACAAGTGACCTATGCAGAGGGGCTGGAGGAATTTCTGGCCTAAACGGAATATGGATTTTAAGGCCGACTTCTGTTTTTTTAACTTTGGTATTAAGTTCGCGACAAGACCCAATTTAGTAATGCAGCGAGTAAATCGATTCGCAGCCCTTTAAATTTCAGTAAACAGATTCTATTGCCATTAATCCGTTTCTATATTGTGGCGAAAACATCGGGTAAATTCCCCACCTGGCCACTTAAATCTGCGTTATAACCAGCCAACTGATTAATTTGTTTTTTAAATTCATCCGCGCTAATCGCTCGCAAGAAAGATTCAAATGATGCCTGCCTTAATTTCTTTTGATGACACACCAGCAAGTAGTCTTCTTGGCAAATGGGTATGAAATCCAGGTTAAACCTATGGGCTGCTTCTTCTACTCCAAAACCCACGTCGGCCATGCCGGCGGCAACGTAAGCGGCTACCGCCGAGTGAGTGTATTCACGATTGTTGTAACCATTAATGTCTTGGCTGCGAATATTTTGGTTTTGCAATAATTGATCGAACAGGGCACGGGTGCCGGAATCGTCTTGGCGATTAATAAACCTTACAGGCTGTGACGCTTCATCATCGCCGGTGAGTAAATCTGGCAAACCGAAAATCTTCAACGGATTGCCCTTAGCCACCATCAAGCCCTGCTGGCGCGAAACAAAGCGTATGACTTTATGGGCTCGGGGCTTCAGATAGCGCCCGTAGGCCGCCATCATTGACGGAATGCTCACGTCGCGACACAGATGAAAACCGGCAATGTCGCAACCATCCCGGTTGAGTAATGCCAAGGCTTCCAAAGGACTGCTGTACTGCAAATCCAGCTGCAGCTCCTGGCAGGCTTGCGGCAATAAAGCCACGGCGTAACCATGACTGGCCTGAATTTTAAGTAGCGGTGAGACATCGGCTAACGCCTTGTGAATTTCAATATTTAATTCCGAGGCTATATTGGCCATCTGCGGTTGAAAACGCGCCATTACCCGCTGTTCAGCCCACAGTAATTTATCCCCCAGAGTAGTGAGTTCTGCCCCGCGGCCCCGTTCCAGCTTAACCAAATCCGTACCAAAAAAATCAGCCCACTTTTTAATGAGGTTCCATGCATGGCGATAAGAGATGCCTACGGTCTTGGCCGCTGTGGTTAATTTTTGGTGGGTAAAGATGGCCTGCAGCAATTGAAACAGCTGAGGCTCCAGGGTATTTCCTGCTTCGTCACGAAAAGACCAGCTTGGATCTATGTGTATTCGTTTAGTGTCCATTGTCGGCCCCGCTAATAGGAACAAAATTGCATATTTTGAGCTTGGTAAATCGATGTTACCTTAGCCTCTAGTTTAAAACAGCCACGTGGTCTATATAGGTATTCTTATTCATATATGACTTAAGGTCACTTCCATATGGAAACAATTATGAACACCCACCCGCATCGGTACGCACAGGCGCACTCGCTAGACCCTGCGCCCGAGTTCAGTGAAGCGCCCCAGGCAAGCACGCAGCTGCAAGAAGCTCCAATAGCGCTGTGCATTAATGGAATCTGCCAAGCGGTCATGATGGCAACTCCGTCTGACCTGGAGGCGTTTGCCCTGGGTTTTGTGCTCAGCGAAGGCCTCATTAGCCGCCCCCAGGAAATTATCGACATAGATTGCACGGTGGTGACTACGGGCTGGCAGGTTGATATCAGGGTGCTGGCAAGCGCAGCCAGTCGCTTAAAACAGCGCCGCCGTTTGATGGCTGGGCCCAGTGGCTGCGGTTTGTGTGGTATAGATTCACTCGCGGCGGCCATGGCCTTACCCCAACAAAACAAGCTTGGCACCCAAGCCAGATACATACCCGA
>Ga0105355_10005353_pt1 | contig 10835 bp, 7 predicted proteins | sample GOMGulsemesocosm_2_FD_83508 | JGI IMG/M metagenome (GOLD analysis project Ga0105355, IMG submission 83508) | Methane-oxidizing microbial communities from mesocosms in the Gulf of Mexico - GOM9C Gulf of Mexico | ecosystem: Environmental > Aquatic > Marine > Cold seeps | place: Gulf of Mexico...
AGTTTTTTAGCTTCCCAATAAAAGGTGTTTTTCGAATCAGCCATAATTTCAAATCTTGGAATATCAGCAAGTAATTGGGCAAACATTGCCTTTAAGGAATGGCCCGTAACAACTTCATTCTCGTTAATTTTATCATCGATGATTTTTTTAAGTTTCGGTGTATAAGTTAACCCTGCCAAATGCCCCATTGTATAGGGTTTTAAATCATCTAATGAATTGATCTCAATATTACTGTCTGCTTTGACCATAAAGCCGTATTCAGAATTAAACAATGGCTCTTTAGCGTAATATAAGATTTCTTCTCTTTTTTCTTTATAGGAATAAACAGTAATATCCAGTTGCCCAACTTTCATAAAATGGTGAGTTCGCTTAATAGGAAGTTGACGATATTCAATTCCTTGCCCAATACGCTTTATGCATAAGTTAATGATCTCCTTTGCCAAGCCAACTCCGCCATGTTGGCTATCGATCATAAAATAAGGTGGCCAATCAATATCATTAATAATAACTTGTTGGCTCCCATTGACTAAAAAAATAGGGGAGCAGGACAAACACAATAAAAGTTTTCTCTTAAGTTTATTCATGCTTCTCCCGATAATTAATAAGTCCTATTAATTATTTTTAGCAGACGATGTTTAATAAATCAAAGTTGCGCTAATTCCAATCCAGATTAACTGGTTAAGGTGCATATTTGTGTTTAGAAAACCAAGGGTATAACAATGGTAATATAAAGAGTGTTAAAAAGGTGGCTGAAAATAGCCCACCAACGATCACACTTGCTAAAGGTTTTTGAATTTCAGCGCCAACCCCCGTTGATAATAACAGTGGTATCAAACCTAAAGCCGAAGTGAGGGCAGTCATTAGTACGGGTCTCAACCGTGAAATAGCACCTTCAAAAGCAGCTTCTGCTATATTGATTTTATCACTAACTCTGCGATTGATACTTTCAACCATTACCACGCCATTAAGCACAGCAACACCAAAAAGCGTGATAAAACCAACAGAACTAGGTACAGATAAGTATTGTCCCGATAGATAAAGTGAAAATACTCCACCAACGATAGCTAAAGGGACATTAATCAATATTAATGCGGTTTGCCCTACTGAAGCAAAAGAGAAATAAAGTAACAATGCGATGAGTGCGAGTGAAACTGGTACCACTAACATCAATCGTTTTTGAGCACGCTGCTGAGATTCAAATTGTCCGCCAATGGCGACTGAATAACCTTCAGGCAACCTCACTTTACTGGCAATTTCTTGGCGAATTTTTGCCACCAAACTGCCCATATCTTTGCCTTGCACATTGGCTTGAATAACGACACGGCGTTGCACATCATCTCGTCTGATTTGCGGAGGGCCTGATTCAAGACTAATATTGGCAACATCACCTAATCTAACCCATTCCCCTGACGACGATTGTAACCTTAACTCACTAATACTATTACGATCATTTCGATACTGCGACGCCAAACGCACATAAATATCATAACGTTCATTACCGTTAATGACCTGCCCCGCACTTTCTCCACCTAAACCATCACGCACAAGCGCCATAACATCGTCAACCGCTAGACCATAACGTGATAATTGCCTTCTATTTGGCGTGATCAGCAATTGAGATTCTCCTGCAATTTGCTCCATTGCAACGTCACGTGTACCAGTTATTGCAGCAATAACCTTTTCAATCTCTTGGCCTTTTTGAGCCAATACCTTTAAATCAGCGCCAAAGAGTTTGATCGCCAATTGCGCTTTTACTCCTGAAAGTAATTCATCAACACGTGTTGCTATTGGCTGTGAAAAGTTAAATAACAATCCTGGATACTGCTCAAGCTTTGCTGACATTAAATCTTGTAGTTCGAAACGATTGCTCGCCAGCTGCCATTGGTTTATCGGTTTTAAACCGATATAAATTTCAATATTGTTAACTGGCTCAGGATCACCGCCTATTTCAGCCCTGCCAATACGGCTAAGGGCATACGTTACTTCCGGAAAGGTTAGCAACATAGCCTCCAGCTTGGCCGCGACTTCTAAAGCAGTCTTTAAACTAGAGGATGGTGCTAAAGTTACCCGTAAATTAATCGTGCCTTCTTCTAATTCAGGAACGAATTCAGTCCCCAACTTGGGAATTAAAAGGCCAGCAGTAATCACTAAAACACCCGCGAATAGTAAAACCTTTTTGCTATGCTTTATTGCCCAAGTCAAACTTGCCCGATAAATATTTTCTAATGCGGTTAGCAATCGATTGTTTGGCGCTTTAAAGTTATTGTTAAATAAATAGCTTGCCAAGGCTGGCACGAAAATTAAAGCAACAAATATTGCGGCGCTAATGGCCAACATGATGCTTATTGCCATAGGCTGAAACAATTTTGCTTCGACACCTTCAAAAGTGAACATTGGGGTAAAAACCACTAAAATGATCAAACCGGCAAAAAATATCGGTTTTGCCACTTCTTTTACTGCTGAGATAACTACAACAGCATTACATTGCTGACTATTTTTTACTTTAGCTTCAGTGTCTGCATTATTTAATTGTGATAAATGTTTGATGATATTTTCGACCACTACCACAGAGCCATCAACCAACATACCAATTGCAACCGCAATACCGCCTAAAGACATTAAATTTGCGGATAAACCAAACCATGACATAAACATTAAGGCGATTGAAATTGAAATTGGTATAGAGATCAAGACCAAAAAAGTAGCTCTAAGGTTTAATAAAAATAACGCTAATACAATGATTATAAAAAGAAAAGCCAACAATAACGCATCAACTACCGTTTTAATTGCGCTATCAATCAAGTCACTTTGATCATAAAAAGGTTCAAATGTGACGCCTTTGGGTAAAGCTTGACTAATTAACGCTACACGTTTATTGATACCGTCAATTGTAGTTTTAGTATTAGCCCCCATTCGTTTTAAGACAATGCCAGACATGACTTCGCCTAAATGCTCCACCTGACCACTTTCGTCTCGCCTAGTCATGGTGGCCGCTCCTTGTCGAATTTCACTGCCAAAAGAGACTTGAGCAACATCAGCAACAGTTACTACGGTACCATCAACAGTTATTAAAGGGACTTGCGTTATTTCTTCTAACCCTTGCTTCGAATGACTTAACCAGCCCATACCTCGAATGACTAGTTGCTCTTGTCCTCGATTTAGATACCAGCCGCCAACGTTAGTATTTGTTCGGGTCAAGGCTTGTACGACATCTGCTTGTGTTAAGCCGAAGGATAGCAATTGAGCAGGCGCTAGGTTCACCTGATATTGACGAACTTCACCGCCAAAGGACAAAACATCGGTAATACCATCAACGGGCATTAACAATAATTTAACCACCCAATCATTCAAACTGCGTAACTTCATACTATCGAAACCTGAATCAACATCAGCAAGCAATAAGTACTGATAAATTTGACCTAAGCCAGAGGTATTTGGGCCAATCTCAGGGGTACCGACGTTTTTAGGGATAAGCGACTTGGCCGATTGTAATCGTTGGAAAACCAATTGACGGGCAAAGTAGATGTCGGTGCCTTCTTTAAAAGAAACGGTAATGCCAGACAATCCTGTTTTTGAAATTGAACGCACTTCTTCCACATCAGGCAAGGCATACATCACAGCTTCAATTGGGAAGGTGATCAGCTGTTCGACTTCCTCTGAGGCCAAACCTGGCGCTTCAGTATTAATGGTTACTTGGACATTAGTAACATCAGGAAAGGCGTCTAAATTTAAACGTGGAATAGCGGTAACTGCAACTAACATTAAGGTAAAAAGGCCGATAATCACTAACAAACGGTGTGTTACCGCCCAATCGATAATTCGATTAAACATAATAAATCTCCGGTTTAGTGGTTATGAGGATCAAATCCGCTCTTGGCTTGTTCAGAAGCTATAAAAAATGCTCCCTGAGTAACAATCCTTTCGCCGATTTCTACACCCGAGATTTCTGTTAAATTTTGAAATGTTCTGCCTAATTCAACCTCTTTTGCTATAAAAATACCGGCACTAACTTCGACAAAAACTTGCCAATCTCCATCACTTGCCCTTATCAAAGCTGTTTCTGGCACAGCCAAAATTTTGTCTTTGCTTTTCAGTTTAAAAAATACTTCTGCAAACATGCCTGAGTGCAATTGATGCTGGTTATTTTTTACCGATAAACGTACCACACGAGTGCGTGTTTTGGGGTCAATAATATGGGCTTTTTGAATAACATTGGCTGTATAACTCTTACCATTGACCACTAATATAGCGAGTGAATTAGCGGGCAAGTCAATTTTTACATTCGGCGAAAGCATAGCTTCTACCCACAACTCACTTTCATCAGCTAAGATAATTAAACTTTGGCCGGCGGTGATACTCTGCCCTTGCTGAAAATCGTCTGTTAAAACTGAGCCTGATTGCGTCGCAACTAGTGTATATTCGCCAAGGGGCGAGCTATTATTTAACGTTAAAGTTTGGATCATTGTTTTGGTTAATCCATAGGCTTTAAGTTTAGCTAAAGCGGCAAGATAGCGTGTTTGCGCTTCTGATTTGCTTTTTTCACTGACAACCGTTTTACCCAAACTTTTAACTCGATGCCATTCGGCATAATCTATACGGTAATCAGCCTGAGCTTGAGCAAGCACGTCACTGAATAAAGTCACTAAGGCTTGATTTTTTTTAACTTCATCGCCTAACGCAACATGTCTTGTTAAGACAATTGAATCAATACGAGGTGAAACTACATAGCTGGTATAGCCATTGGCTTTAATTTCAGCCGGCGCGTACAAAGTATCATTGATAATTTGTTGATCTAGTACTTCAACGGTGACTTCGGCTAAACGAACTTGCGCAGCTGAGAGTTTTATTTGTTTTTCATTGTTGTTCTGATTGGCAATAACATGCTCGTCTTGGTTAGTCGGTACTACAGGAGACTGAGTTGTAGTTTCTTCATCTTGATTGTGATTGTGACTTTCTTGTCCATTAGAAACAGAAGTGAAGATAAGAATTGAAGTAAGCATAAGCCTACTTATCAAAGTAAATTTCATAAGGAATTCCTTAATTAATACCAAGTAAAGCTCTACTTTAAGTCAGTATTAAGGCTGAATAAATCGCGCTGCAAGCAACGCAAATTAGCGCCATCATTTGGCGATAAATAATCGATTGAATTTATTGGAACTTATAACTAAGCGATAGGAGGGCGAAAAAGGTTTTCCTGAGTGCCAATATTTAACTTAGACTGATAATTAAACAAGTTGTTTTTGGACGTGTTTATCAACATAGATGAATGAGTTAATGCCAACCATTGTGCGTGGGAACCATGACAATGACCACAATGGTGACAATCTTCATTATCATGCTCTGAGTTGGAATCTAATACTGAGACAAGCGTAGAATCCGGTGCAGTTTTAATCTGTTTATCACTTTGGTGTGAATGTTCTACTTTAAGATGTTCAGTATCTAATTGGTGTATTTGCTGATTATTAGCCACGGCAAAAAGCGATTGCAAAGCAATCGATAATAGCAGTAGATAAGTTAAGCCTTTTTTTACCATTTAGTTTCTATGCTTTCTTTTTTCATTAGCAAAATTCTGAATGGTGAATTCTAACAGCTTAAAAAGAATTAGCACGATAAAGCACGAATATTTACGATACTTTACAATGACTGAGCTCACCGACAATGTCAGTAAACCTTTGATAATCGATGTTGCCACCCGTTAAAATTACCGCAACTTTCTTACCCTCAAGTGACCGTTTGTCTTTATTAACCGCAGCCAAAGTAATGGCCCCTGCTCCTTCAGCTAAGTTGTGAGTCGCTTGATAATATTGCAGCATTGCCTGTGCTATTTCGTTGTCACTAACAGTAACGATGCGATCGGCTCCTTGTTTGATAATATCAAATGGCACTTGCATAGGTGAGCGAGTTTTCACGCCATCCGCAATAGTATCAGCAGACTCAGTATTGATAACTTTTCCGGCATCAAAGGACAAAGCAAATGTAGGTGCACCTTGGGCAACCACACCAACAACCTTAGTCGACAAGCCTAATAGATCTCTTGTCTTTATTACTGCAGAAATACCTGATCCCATGCCAATAGGTACGTAAACAATATCTAAATCGACTACTGCGGTGAATAACTCTAAGGCATAACTGGCAACACCCAATACAAGTTCGGGTTCAAAGGGAGCAATGGCTCGATAGCCTGTTTTTTCTTGCAATTTTAAACTGTATTGACGTGCAGCTTCAAAGTCATGACCATGAATGACAAGTTCAGCCCCATGAGACTTTATCGCTCGATTTTGATCTTCATTATTATTTTCTGGCACCACTATGGTTACAGGCAAACCAACGCGTTTAGCTGAAAATGCTAATGATTGACCATGATTACCTATTGTTGCTGAAATAATACCTTTTGGGGGAGCTTTCTGCTTCATAAGAGCGTCAACTAAAACAATGCCACCACGCACTTTAAATGCCGTTGTCGGAGTATGGTTTTCGTGTTTTACCCATAACTCGCAGCCAGTACTTTGACATAATTGCGGCCATTTATATTGTGGCGTTGCTTGAATAACACTATGCACTAATGCACTTGCTTGTTTTAATTGTTCAAAAGAAAACATAGATAAACGAACCCTGTTAATTTTTATTATTACTTTATTGTTTTTACATTATTTTTTATTAACGATATATCGTCAAAATCTCTGTGGCTTATCTCTAGCTCATCCGATAACACTTTTTGTAACGTCGTCTCTTTATTTATCAAAGTATAAATAGCTTTATCCAACATGTAACCTAAAGGCTTGTCTTCATTAATAAATATTTGAATATAAAAATAAGCGGATACATCTTCAACTAAAAGCCAACTAATTTTAGCTCTTTGACTTAACTTTAACAGCGAGCTGTATTCATTAACTGTTAAAAGGGTAATTATTTGCTCCTGGTGCTCAAGCATGGTGTCCTTTTTCTTAGGACCCATAGCTTTTGATTTTTCCAATAAACCTTGCTGATTTAAATTATTTCTATCAGTGGTATCAACTTGTTGTAAATAAGCTTGATATTTACTATTTACCCTCTCTTCTAACCTTGCTGTTTTTTCTTGTGATTGTATGGCGATTGTTATTATTGATTCGTCCGCTTTTGCCAAAGTGGAGGTTGCCGCTGCAACCATAAATCTACTTTCATTTGCTGTGACCAACTCTGCACTTTTGAGTCTCTTTAATTTTTGCCCTCCTGCTACTTCAGAATCAAGCTCTAATATTGGCTGATGTATCAAGGCAGACTGCACTTGATGACTTGATAAATCTCCACTTTTACGTAGAGCAGTTGACTTTGTTTCAATTTCTATTGCTGTAGCTGTAGCTGTAGCTGTAGCTGGCGAGCTTCTTTTTTTAAGGCTGGTTTGCGACATTTCATTTTTTGGCATAGGCTTTTGTGCTAAATGAATATCTCTCTGTTGATTGTCATAAGCTGCATGCATGGCCTGTTCATTTACTTGTTGCGTTGCTTGTTGCGTTACTTGTTGCGTTAACGGGTAATCCATTTGGTCAATGACTAAAGTGACGACCAGTATTACTGAAGCGACTTTTGCAATAGTGGTAAACCAAGGTGATATTTGCGCTCGTTTTTTAACTGCGACTATCTGGGGTTTAGCAATAACCGCTTTATGAGCCGCCGCTAAAATACGCTGGTCAAGCTCAGCACTTGGTTGTTCATCATTAGGTGTTTTATCAGCGCATTCTTTTGCTACATCTTGATATAGAGCGTCAATAAAAGCTTGCTCAGCTAACACCTTTTCCTTTTTCGCATTATTGTCATCTTGATTAATCGACATATAAACTCAACCCCTTACGCAGTTTTTGCAAAGCATAACGCCAGCGACTTTTTACTTTTTCTCTATTTTGAGCGATTATTTCTGCGATTTCATCGATGCTAAATCCTGCTTCTTGCTTTAGTAAAAATACTTCTCTTTGCTCTATCGGTAAATCTATTATTTGTTGTTTAAGAGCCAAAGCCAAATCAGTTTGCTCATTCGAATTGCTGTTATTTTCAGCCAGTTCTTGTATAGCTTTATCCTCTTCGTTTCTTTCTAATAAGTTACTTTTCTTCTGATTATGATCTGCTGCAATTCGGCGTGCAATAGTAAAGAGGTAAGTAGTGAACTTTGCTGTCGCTTGGTAGTTTTCTCGGGCGTTAATAACTCTTAACCAAGTATCATGCGTTAACTCTTCAGCAACTGCAGTGGCAAGGTTTTGCCGAGAAAAGAATCGGTAAACACCACCTTTATGTCGGCCATAAAGCTCGTCAAAAGCCGAGGCATCACCTTGTGCATAGGCCAACATCAGGACTTCATCCTCTTGTTTTAGGCCAGTTTCTCCTTTCGCCTGAATATCCAATCAATTACCCTTAAGCCATTATTAATAATTTTATCAAGGTGAACCACAGTTTAGACTACTATAAAGCCAACATCGACGTACATGGGATCAAAATTTGCAGATTGAAACTTGCTTCAATTGCACTGTAGTAAAATGGTTCAAAACAAACGAAGCAAGCTTCGACCTACAGGAGGTTTGCTACTTTACTTGTTTTTTTATTGTCACTAGGTGTTAATGCTTCTGCCAATTTAACCATATTAATAAACTCGCCGCGATAGCCAAGTTTGTCTTTATCTTTCGCACTTTGAGCTAAAGCTATGACTTGACTTAATTCCATTGTAGAAAGGTTTTTTCCGCCTCGCAACCATTGGCCAAACCCAGCAACTGCTGCTGAAAATTTAAAATTATTGCTCGCCTCTTGATAGCTACTTTTGATATCAGAAAAAGATAAAGGAATTTCGATTAATTGACTGTTAGTTTGCTCTGGCAATTTATAACGCAACTTTAAATAAGCCAATTCCGTAGATTTCGTTTTTTCCTCGACTCTTTGTATTCCATCTTTTAAGCCATAACGTAAGTCATCAAACAGCTTATTTTTACTTCCCACTAAACTTATTTCATAAAGTGCTGTCACTGTATGGCCTGCACCAATATCACCGGCATCTACTTTATCGTTATTAAAATCCTCCCGTTTTAGCGCTCTTGTTTCATAGCCAATTAATCGATATTCACTCACGATATTTGGATTAAACTCAACTTGAATTTTCACGTCTTTCGCAATAGTCATTAATGTCGAAGACAATTCTTCAACAAGTACCTTGCGTGCCTCATTTAAGGTATCAATATAGTACGCATTGCCGTTACCGTTTTGTGCCAACTCTTGCATCAAAGCATCATTATAGTTTCCTCGTCCGAAACCTAAAATACTTAAGTCTATTCCTGTAGTACGTTGTTGCTGCACCAAATTTTTTAATGCTTCTTGATTAATAGTGCCAACATTGAAGTCACCATCCGTTGCTAAAATAACCCGATTAATACCACCGTTAATAAATGACTGTCTGGCAAGATTATAAGCCGATGTTATACCCGCGCCACCGTTTGTTGATCCACCAGCGGCTAAACGTGTCAGGGCGTCGGTTATCGCACAATGATTATCGCCGTTGGTAGCCTTTAATACTGTACCTGCTGCGCCCGCATAAACCACCATGGCAACTTTGTCTTTTTCATTTAATTGCTTGGTTAACATTTTTAAGGAATTTTTTAATAACCCTAATTTATTAGGACTACGCATTGAACCTGAGACATCAATTAAAAAAACCAAATTGGATGCAGGCCGTTGTTCATTGATAACCTTTTCACCTTGAATGCCAATATGAATTAAGTGTTTGCCATTATTAAAGGGGCTTGGGGCAATCTCAGTATAAACAGAGAAAGGGGCGCCACTGGGTTGTGGATAATCATAGGAAAAGTAATTAATTAGCTCTTCTACTCGTACCACATCATGTCTTGGCAAGTTGCCTTGATTTAAAAGTCGACGTACATTTGCATACGAGGCGGTATCGACATCGATGGAAAAAGTTGATACGGGAGATTTGCTGACTAATTTAGTCGGATTATCATTTTGATGGGAATAGTTTTCTCTATCAACTGATATCGTTTGCGATAAAACTGAATGTGCCATTAACCTTGGCATAGTTGAGTTTTTTGACATTTCACGCTGAACAGTTTTGTGTGATTTTCCAGCTGATTTTGCGAGCGTTGAGCGAATCTGAACGGTTGTATTACTGACGTCGGCTAATACCAATGCCGGTGAGGCATTGACAACTATTTCCTCCCTTATCTCTAATGGTACTCCCTTATTAACGTCCTTTTGTCTAGACAATTCATCGCTATGGTCGACTTCAACTTTCGCAGTTTGCTGTTTTCCAGCCTGTTTACTTTCTTCTTTACTGGTCATTTGTGCTTCTTGTGCGCAAGCAGCCAATAAAAATAAACTGCTAAACACGACACTGTATTTGAAAGACCTAGTGTTGACTAATTTTGTTGGTTCTGTGGCAATAAATGATTTTTTCATCGTTAATCTCCGTTATAACTTTAATGGCTTGGAACGAGTAGCTGTTACAAGTTATAAACGGAGCAATAATGAAATAGGGTTAATTAATTTATATTTAATTTCAATTCAATTCAATTTTAGTTCAATAACACTTAACTTCGATCAACTGATGTTGGTGCATTCAAAGCCGTTTGCTTGTTAACAGCATCAAAATCACGACTAAAAGCAGCACGTTTAACATATTTACCCGCTCCTTTGACAGTACGTAATTCGCCTTCAGTCCATACTAAGTTGCCCCGACTTATAGTGTGTGCTGCAATGCCTTGTACTGTACGACCTTCAAAAATATTAAAATCAACATTTTGATGATGGGTTTTGGCAGAAATTGTTCTTTTGCCATTGGGGTCCCAAATAACAATATCAGCATCTGC
>Ga0105355_10005355_pt1 | contig 10834 bp, 7 predicted proteins | sample GOMGulsemesocosm_2_FD_83508 | JGI IMG/M metagenome (GOLD analysis project Ga0105355, IMG submission 83508) | Methane-oxidizing microbial communities from mesocosms in the Gulf of Mexico - GOM9C Gulf of Mexico | ecosystem: Environmental > Aquatic > Marine > Cold seeps | place: Gulf of Mexico...
ATTACTAACTATACAAATATGGAAAAAGACTATCTAGAAGACGGTGATGGACTCGGTATTTCCGCCATCGATTTTCAAAATACGGTAGAGCCTTTTACGCAGTGGTCTCAGGAGTTTCGTTTTTCCGGCGAAGGTGAAAATTCTCGCTGGCAGGCCGGTTTTTACTACCTGAGTATGGACCTAGATCTAGTGCAAACTGTGTCGGGTGAATTGTTCTTTGGTTCTGCAAGCGCTAAGCGTGAAGTAACGGTCGACTTGGAATCTACTAACTGGTCTGTTTTTGGCCAATACGAATATGATCTATCGGAAAAATTAACGGTTATTGCTGGGTATCGTTTCTCTCAGGACGATAAGGAAATTGATTTCACCAATGACTTCTCAGACACTTCTGATCCAACGCGAGTTGAACCTGAACTGTTTGATTTCAAGCAGGCCTTGATCGATGAAGGAATGGGTGCTGATTTTAGCGAGATTGATTACGGCGACTATGCAGCTCGCCTACAGTTAGATTACCGTTTTAATGACGACACATTGATATTTGCCTCTTACAATCGTGGCATTAAAGGTGGTAACTGGTCGCCGAACCAGAACGTATTTGCCGGTCAGCTCGAGTTGCAAACCATTCGTCACGACGAAGAAACTTTACACGCCTTTGAATTGGGTGTGAAAACAGAAATGGCTGATGGCTTAGCCCGTTTAAACGCCACGGTTTTCTATTACGACTACAAAGATTATCAGTCTTTCTCCTTTACAGGTTTTACACCTTCTGTTGCCAATAAAGACGCTACCGCACAGGGTGCTGAACTGGAGCTGTTCCTAACGCCTGGCGACTCCTGGGACTTCATTTTTGGTTTGTCAGTGATGGACTCAGAAGTTGACGACGTGGACACGGCCATTGACGGTATAACGATTGATGCAGAATTACCCAGTGCGCCGGGTTACAGCTTTAACTTCTTGGGCCGTAAAAGTTGGACGCTGGCTGAGGGTGATTTAGCCTTGCAAGTTGACGGTGTGGCTTATGATGAGCAATACCTCGAAGGGCACAATTCATTGGCCTCTACTGAAGACTCGTATTCTGTGTGGAATACCAGTCTTAGTTATAGCACAGATGAGTGGCGTCTCAGTGCTTGGGTTAAAAATCTGACCAACGAAGAGTACCGGGTATATAACCTAGACTTCGGCGCTGGTGGCTCCACGGCCATGTATGCTCCACCTCGTTGGATGGGTGTAACCGCCGCTTATAGCTGGTAAGCGGAGTTTGAGTTAGTCATTAAGCCCAGGCCTCGGTCTGGGCTTTTTTTTTCCTAAAAAAAGCGAGGCAAGTCATTACATTAGATGATTTTAAAATGCTGCCTGAGCCATTATCGTTAATATCAATATTCCGTGGTTAAACCTTTCAAGGTTTGGCCGAAAAATAAAATAATTTTAAGGTACAGGTGACCCCCCATGAGTAACTACGAGGCCATTATTGGCGGAAGAAAAGTTGATGCCGACAGCCACATTGAAGTCATTAACCCGTCGACGGGCGAGCGAGTGGGTAGTTGCCCAGATTGTACCGATGAACAGCTGGATACAGCTGTCGATGCGGCTGGAAAAGCTTTTAAAACCTGGTCAAAAACCACAGATCAAGAGCGTGTCAATGCACTAAATGCCATGGCCGATTTTGTTGAAGCTAATGCAGAGGAACTTTCGAGACTGCTGACGCAGGAACAAGGTAAGCCCTTAAAAGGTGTTGGGTCTGAATTTGAACTGCAGGGGTGCATCGGCTGGCTGCGTGCCACCGCGGGTATGTCGCTGCCGGTAAAAACTTTAGAAGACAGTGATGATCGGCAAGCCCTATTGTTTCGTAAACCCGTAGGCGTGGTAGCCTCGGTCACTCCCTGGAACTGGCCTTTGATGATTGCTATTTGGCATCTGGCGCCCGCAATTCGTGTGGGTTGTACGGTTGTTATTAAACCGGCCTCTAACACACCCTTGAGTACGCTACGAATGGTGGAAGTGCTAAATGAAGCCCTGCCCCCGGGTGTTCTCAATGTGGTGACCGGTGATGTTGGCCACAAGCTGCCAAGTCACCCTGGCATTAGTAAGGTCGTGTTTACGGGCTCAACTGCCGTGGGTAAAAAAGTAATGGCTAATGCCTCTGGCAGTTTAAAGCGTTTAACTTTGGAGTTGGGAGGCAATGACGCTGGTATTGTTTTGCCTGATGCCAATATTGCCGAAATCGCCGAAGGCTTATTTTGGGGCGCTTTCATCAATAACGGTCAAACTTGTGCGGCCTTAAAACGCCTCTATGTTCATGAATCTCAATACGATCAAGTGTGTGAGGCTTTGACAGAAATAGCCACTAGTATGCCTATGGGCGATGGCTTGGATGAGAATAATATTTTTGGCCCTATTCAAAACAAATCGCAATTCACCCTAGTGTCGGAATTGGTGGAAGATGCTAAAGCTCAGGGCTGTCGTGTTCTCTGTGGTGGCAACGCTATACCGGGCAAGGGTTTCTTTTATCCTTTGACCGTATTGGCCGATGTCACAGACGGCATGCGGGTAGTGGACGAAGAACAGTTTGGCCCCGTTTTACCGATTATTAAATATTCTAATGTTGCCGATGCCATCGAACGCGCTAATGCCTCTGAGTTTGGCCTGGGTGGTTCAGTATGGTCCAGCGATATCGAGCGAGCCAAAGAAGTGGCGGCACAGATAGAGAGTGGCAGCGTATGGATCAACGGCCACGGTGAAGTGTTACCGCACGTGCCGTTTGGCGGTGTGAAAAGTTCTGGTGTTGGCGTGGAGTTTGGCATCGAAGGGCTGGAGGAATACACCACTATTCAGTCGATGCATATACCAAAGTAGGGGAACTAGTAGGCGAATTTATTCGTGTCGTCGCAGTGTGAAGGGTGAGTTTTTACACGAGCAATTACCTTACATTTCCGCAGGTTTTTCACCCTGCGGAACATTTACACAATAACGATGTTTTGAGCGAAGATCGGCCCCTGTTTCGCGACGATTTACGCGTAATATCATCACTTTGAATGATACAACTTAGCGCGAGAAACTTTTACGCTCAATGCCAGCTTGGTGAACGAAGCATTTACCTTTATGTGTCACCAGAACAAATCAATAAAACGGAGATAGACATGTCGGAATTTTCCAAAAACCTTTGGCATCCAATGCTACACCCCAACGACGCCAAGCAGCGCGAGCCCATCCATATCGTCAGTGGCGACGGTGTTTATATTAAAGATGATAAAGGCAATCAATTACTCGATGGCGTTGCGGGTTTGTGGTGTGTCAATGTTGGCCACAATCGTCCAGAGATGAAGCAAGCCATTACCAAGCAATTGGACGAGTTGGAATATTTCCAGTTGTTCGACGGCATAACGCACCCCCGCGCCACCGAAATGGCGGCTAAACTGGTTGGTATGACGCAGCAAGAGAATATGAAGCGTGCGTTCTTCACCTCCGGTGGTTCAGATTCCGTAGAAGTGTCTATGAAGCTGGCACGGCAATATCATGTTATTAGTGGTCAGCCAGAGCGTAAGAAGTTTATCTCCTTGAAAAATGGTTACCATGGTGTTCACTTCGGCAGTGGCTCGGTAAACGGCATTAATGTAAATCGTCGTATTTACGAACCATTGTTGGCTGGTTGTTCACACATTGATGCACCCTGGTCGTATCGCAACCCTTGGAACTGCGAAGACCCTGACCAATTGGCGCAATATTGTGCAAACCAACTTGAACAAGAAATTTTGTTCCAGATGCCAGACACCGTGGCGGCTTTCATCGCAGAACCTGTGATGGGCGCAGGCGGGGTAATTGTGCCTCCTGAAAAATATTGGCCGTTGGTGCGTGAGATCTGTGATAAATATGGCGTATTGTTGATTGCCGATGAAGTGGTTACAGGTTTTGGTCGTTCAGGCTGTATGTTTGGCAGCCGTGGCTGGGGTGTTGCGCCTGACATGATGTGCTTGGCAAAGGGCCTAACCTCGGGTTATATCCCCATGGGTGCAGTGATGATCAATGAACGCATAGAGCAGGCCTGGGACAATAACGCTGATTTTAACGGCGCCATTTTTGCGGGTTATACCTATTCTGGTCACCCAGTGGCCTGTGCCGCAGGTTTAGCTTCGCTCGATATTGTCGAGAAAGAAAACCTGCCAGAAAATGCCAAGGTTCAGGGTGAATACCTTAAAAACAAGTTGCTGCCTTTTGCCGAGAAATTTAAATCGGTGGGTGAAGTGCGCGGCAAGGGGCTTATGATTGCCCTAGACTTGGTGGTGGACAAAGAAACACGCGAACCCGTTGACCCCAATGATGCGTTTGCCAACAACATTGCTGCAGCTGCTAGAGCCGAAGGCGTGTTGGTGCGCCCAGTTGGAACTAAGATTATTTTGTCACCGCCCCTGGTTTTCCAGGAAGAGCACTGTGACCAGCTGGTGGATGCACTGGAAAAGGCCTTTACGAAAATCGATTGCTAAGCACTCTGCCACCTCTGTTTCTCAGGGGTGGTTTTTTATAGGGTCACGCTCTGTGCCCTTCAAAAACAACTCGTGAGCGTCAGTGGCGTTCAGTAATTATTACCCCCAAACTTTTAAATTATACCTATAATTAAATCACCAAAAGAAGGGACGTATATGTCAGGTTATTTAGGCAATAAATCCACCGTTGTTGATGTTAATGCGGCGAAATCAATCGTCGCCGTTATTGTATTAGCCGTTATTGGCCCTTGTATGTTTATTCTCCAGCCCGCCTACGTGCAAGGCTTGGTGGAATACATGAGTTATTCCGAGGAGCAGGCCGGTTTAATTGCTTCGGCTGAAATGTTTGGCTTGGCCGCCATGGCGGTTTTTTTGAATTTTATTTTAGGCCGATTCAACTGGCGCCTAATGACGGTGATCTTTTTGTTGGTGTCGGCTATTGGTAACTTTTTATCGGTGGGCGTCGCTGATGCAAATTCTCTGATGGCAGTGCGATTTTTTACGGGTTTAGGCTCTGGTGGCCTAATTGCAATCACGTTTATCATGATGGGGCTCACTGAACGCGCTGAGCGTAATATGGGCTACATTATTACGGCCGTTCTCACCTATGGTGCTTTAGGTTTGTTAGTAATGCCAAGCGCTTTTCACGGGGCTGGGCTTGAAGGCGTGCAAATATTCTTTGGTCTTTTTTCGGCAATTGGACTTCTTTTTGTTGTGCACCTGCCGGTTTCACATCAGCACGATGAAAGCGCCAAAGACACAAGTTCGGCATACCCAAAGGTGACAAAGTTTGTTGCCCTGTCTGGTGTGCTTGCTTACAACTTGGCCATTGGTATTGTTTGGGTGTATATATTTTTAGTGGGTATTGAGGCGGGCATCAGCGAACAATCTGTGGCCAACGCATTGACGGTTTCGCAATTTTTGGGCATAGCGGGAGCAATGACCGCGGTTATTTTTGAAGTGCGATTCGGGCGAATTTTACCCATGATGATAGGGATTTTTGGCGGCGCTGCGGGTATCGCGTTCATTCTTGGAACCCCTACGCTATTGCTATACACCGCGGGCGTTTGCCTGTTCAATTTCCTTTGGAACCTGACCATGCCCTACTTGATGGCCACTCTTGCGGGTTACGATTCTAAAGGCAAAGTGGTTGCCATGGGCGTTGCTTTGCAGATGCTAGGTTACGCTCTTGGGCCTGCGGTGGCCGCGTCTTTGTTAGGCGCCGGCGGCTACGACCTGATTAACTCGATCGCCATTGGTTTATTTGTATTTTCAGCCTTACTGTTAACCCCAGGGCTGCGTGCTCAAGCGCGCAATCACTTTAAGCCCGTTGAGAAATCCTTAGCTTAACGGGTAAAGTGCTTAACGGGTATTGTGCTTGGCGGCTATTGTGCTTGGCGAATGTAGTACTTTGTGAATATAGCGCAAAAGGCTTTATCCGTGTTTGAGCTCTCGCAATATCTTGGCGATGAGCTCACTGGTTGAATGCACGCCCACTTTAGGGTAGATATGCTGTAGGTGGGTTCGCAGGGTCGGCATGCTGATATTCAGGTGCTTAGACATGGTTTTGTTGTCTGCACCCGTGAGTGCGTATTCCAATACGTCTAATTCTCGGTTGGTGAGCCCGTAAGTTTCCCGCACATATTCTCGCTCTGAAATACGGGCGGGCATATAGATGCTGTTGAGTGAATACTCAAGAAAGGGTTGTACCTTTCTCAGCATTTCCAGGTCGTCGCTGCTATATTCCGGCATCGTTTCATCGCGCAATACGGTTAATATTGCAATAATCTTGCCGTGATTTCTAAAAAATATATCCGCTAAATGCAGGTAGCCATAGGGCTTTATGAAATCTTGATAGAAAATGGTTTTTAACCAATTGTTGTGAGGCATCACGGTATTGCTGCTAATTACCGTTTCGCAGGAGTTTTCAAAATTGGAAGGGTGCATAGGGTCTAAGTGTTCTAGCCCGCCGTGATACTTTGCCTCCATTTCATTTTCGACATTGAGCCCCACAAAACCTTTTTTATGCATGTGAGGGTCTGTGATCAGAAAGCGGGCGGCTTTGATCTCAATGAGATTCTGTACCATAGCGATACATTGTTTTTGGAATTCATTGGGAAATTCCACTCAACCTCCAGTGTGTTTGTGCATGAGCTGTATTTAACACCTCATGCAATTTAATTGAAATAGACAAATCGAAATTTCCTTTCAATTCAATGCAGAGTTTAGGAAGGTTCCAGTTGTGATGCCAGCGCTAAATATTTAGCGGCCGTTTTACAAGCCATGGTCACAAGCTCCGGGGTCATTTCCTGTGCAGTTTCTGTTTCTTGCCTGTCTTGTACCCAGCCCAGGTAAGTAAAGCCGCGAGCCGCTAGGAACATGGGGAGTGTTTCCAGTTCGCGCTCTGGCAGAGCGCGGTGCTCACGATAGCCTGCTATCAACGCGGCTTTGGCGATAGGGTAATGTGGGTCATCCTGTATGAAATACAGTGCCGTGGCGATCTCGAACATGTGCCAGCCAAACCCCGCATCGTCAAAGTCAATCAGTCGTACAGTGCTGCCCTCAAGCAACAAATTTTCAGGCACAAAGTCAGCGTGAATCATGCTGTAGCGCTGGGGGGCTTGCCCGTAGCGAGCCAGTGCCTGCTTTACAGCGCTTCGCGCGCTTTGTAAAAGTTCTCGTTGTTCTTTCGTTAGGGAGGCCAACTCCCAAAAAGGCCCCCAAAAAGGTTGTTCACCCACCAGGCCTTCCGAGTCCCATGCGTGGCGCTGAAAGCCCTCAGGAAGTTGCCATTCACTTGCTTGATTGTGCAGGCGAGCGGCCATTTTCCCTATGATTCGATAAATGCCTTCGACCTCAGCGGGGTCTTTGCAAAGCCCTTCATCGACTGAGCCGAGCTGTTCTCCTTCCACCCAAGCAAGCAGGTCGGCCTGCAGCGGTGCAGAATTTTCGTTGGCACTGGCGGTGACAAAAAAGCGCCCATCCACAGTAGAAATAACTTCAGGGAGCTCAATGCCGCTTTTGGCGAGTGCGCGAATCCATTGGAGTTCAGAGAGCAGTGCCGCATCGCTGTGATAACCTAGGCGATGAATGCGCATCGCAAATTGATCGCCGCTTTGGGTAACAACTTTAAACACTGCGTTTTCCCGATATTTTATCAGGGTGAGCTTGGCATCACGGATGTTCCAGGCGAGGAGTGCATTTTTGGCAAGCGCACGGAAATGTTCAATGCGCTGACCTGAACTTTTTTCTGGTGGAGTTAAAGAGTGATGAGTTTCGCAGCCTGGCATGATTACAGGCCCTCCTGAATCTGCGAAAAGGCTTCGTCCAAGGCCTTGAGCAGCAGGTCGGCGTGCTCAGGTTGAAAGGGCATTGGGGGGCGAAGTTTTAAAATATTGTCGTAGCGACCGATTTTACTGATCAGCACACCTTGATTGCGTAGCGTATTAACGATTTTATGGCTGGCCTCGGTGGCGGGTTCTTTGAGAATACGATCGCTTACTAACTCTAGTGCAAAGAACATTCCTAGATCGCGCACTTCGCCAATCAATGCATATTTTTCCTGCAGTGCGAGCAAGCCTTTCCTGACATAGGCTCCAGTATCAATGGCATTTTGCAGGAGATTTTCTTGTTCTAGCACGTCGAGCACCGCCAAGCCTACAGCGCAAGATACAGGGTTGCCGCCAAAGGTATTGAAGTACATGGAGGATGCACCAAAAGATTCGACGATATCGGCCCTAGCCACTACGCCGGCCAGTGGGTGGCCATTTCCCATCGGCTTGCCTAATGTGACGATATCAGGCGTCACGTCATAGCACTGATGTGCCCACATGTGCCGACCGCTGCGGCCGAAGCCCGCCTGAACTTCATCGGCAATAAATACGCCGCCGGCCTCGCGAACATAGGCCACGGCTTTTTCGAGAAACCCTGGGGGAACATTCAGCAGGCCTTCGTTGGCAAAATCGGGGCATAGAAGCATGCCCGCAAATTTGATGCCCTCGTCTGCAAAGGCTTCAATGGCCTCTTTGACGCAATTGGCATAGGCCTTGGCAAGGGCTTCGCCGCTGAGGCCATCTAGCGGCCGGTATGAGTCTGGAATGGGGATTGAGCGCACGCGCCGGCTTGCTTTGGCCTCGGCCATAAAGGCTGTGCCTAGCTCGGCCACCGCCTCGGTATTGCCGTGGTAGGCAAAGTCGGTGACGATGATACCGCTGCCGCCTGTGAAATGGCGGGCCATGCGCAGTGCCAGTTCGTTCGCTTCGCTGCCGGTGCAGGTGAACATGGCCATAGACAGAGGGTCATCAAAGGTGGCGGTTAAGCGCTCGGCGTAGCGAACAACATTGTCGTGAAGATAGCGAGTGTGGGTGCAGAGGGTGCTCGCTTGTTGGCTTAAGGCTTCAACCACATGCGGGTGGCCGTGACCCACATGAGGGACGTTGTTATACACGTCCAAGTAGCGCTTGCCGTCCACGTCAAAGAGCCAGACATTCTCGCCTCGGACAATGTTCAAGGGCTCGTCATAAAACAGGGGGGAGTGTTGGCCTAGTACCTTGTGACGTCGTTGTAAGAGTGAAGTGTTTGTGCCGCTAGTCATGTGCTTAATTCCTGAGCCAAATTGAATGGGTTCAGTGCAATTTTAGGCATTAGGAGCGTTGCTGAGTATCAACCATAGGGATTAGATTGAGGCTGATTTCGCCAGTATTTTGATAGAGCAGGCCGACGCGTTTAGGGGCTTAAGTGAGCCGTTGTGCCCGACAGCAGTTCCATGCGGGAAGAAACACCTGTTTTTTGGTAAATGTGCTGAATATGGGTCTTCACGGTGGGCAAACCCAAGCCCAGAGTTTTACCGATGAGTTTATTGCTGGCACCGTTGATTAACTGCTCCAATACATCCAGTTCTCGCTTAGTAAGACCATACTTATCTTCCATAGAGCGGCGCTCTTCTACGCGCTTAGGTAAGTAGACTGCGTTCAGGGCATATTCCAGAAACGGCTGTTGCTTTCTCAACAAACTGAGCTCGTCGTGGGTGAAGTTGCCTAGAGTGTTGTCTCGCAGCATGCTCAGCACAGCCACAATCTCGCCTTCGCGGCGGAAGAACATATCCACCACGTAGTGCTGATTATTGGGTTTCATAAACTCCAGATAATAGACCGATCGGCGCAAGAGGTGAGGGGGCATCTGCGAATCGATGGTCAATAGAATATCGTCAGTGTCGGCAAACTTGGCGGGGTTGAGCGGGTCGAGAGTTTGGTAGTTTTTTTGGTAATTTTTTTGCACGCTCGGCGACATATTGTCAAAGGCGGTGCCGAGATGAGCCATGTCCGGCTTAACCAGATAAAAAATTGACGAACTCAATGTTAGTAGGCTGTTGATCAGCTTGAGGCTTTCTTGCTGAAACTGATTGGGGAAGCTTTTGAGCGCAGTGTTACTCATGGCAGCCGCTAGACAATCTCTCAAGTGGGTAAGTGTTTTTCATTGCTTGAATGATAACAGAACCTAGGCCCTCACGGTGACTTAGCGGAGTGTCACTGTGAAGGCTACTTAGGTGTTTATCTCTAAGCGGTTTTTGGGTCTGGCTTTAAGCCAACCATGTGCCGACCCATAATCTGGGCACATACATCGTAGTCTGTGTAGGCGTGGGCGCCGGTCATGTGTGAGTCCCTGAACAGGCGCTGGGCTTCATTGTCGTTAAACCAAGCGTTGGCACCGCTCGATTCAAACAAGCGGTCAACAGCGGCAATACACAGTTTCACGGCGTAAGCCTGATTGGTACGCCAGTTAGCGACTTGATCAACGGAAGGCAAGACTTGGCTTTTACTCTGCTGAGTCAAATCGGCCCAATCTTTTTCTAGCAGCGCTCTTGCGGCATTCACTTGGTGTTTAGACTCGGCTAAACGCATAATTGCTGGAACATCTTGACCCACTTCGGCGCCGGTGTAAGCACGTACGCGAGATTTGCTGCGGACAATAAACCACTGCAGCATTCTCTCGGCCACGCCTAAGCTAATGGCGGCAAACCCACAGGCAAAATAAGGCCGATAGGGGGCAAAGAACACCTCGCTGTCAGGGTACAGACCATAGCCGCTCGACTTACCGTTCATCAAAGCTTTTGACGACTCAATGCGGCTGTTGGGTACAAATACATTGCGCACTTCCAGAGTTTTTGTGCCGCTGCCTTTCATGGCGCAGGCATACCAGTTGTCTATGATTGAATAGTCTTTTCTTGGCACTACCGCAAAATGTGTGTGAGGTTCTGGGAAGTGTTCATTGCCTTTGCGAATAAAGCCCATAATAGCCCATTCGGCATGGTCACAGCCGCTGCTCCAGGTAAGGTCGCCGCTGAGCATTATGCCGCC
>Ga0105355_10005359_pt1 | contig 10830 bp, 7 predicted proteins | sample GOMGulsemesocosm_2_FD_83508 | JGI IMG/M metagenome (GOLD analysis project Ga0105355, IMG submission 83508) | Methane-oxidizing microbial communities from mesocosms in the Gulf of Mexico - GOM9C Gulf of Mexico | ecosystem: Environmental > Aquatic > Marine > Cold seeps | place: Gulf of Mexico...
CAAGCTATGCCATGTGGCCGGGAGCTGCGGTAAGTGGTTGGTATTTCTCTCATCCTGAGTCTAAGTACTTTGCTGTGGCAAAATTAGCTAAAGATCAGGTACTTGATTATGCTGCCCGTAAAGGCATGACCATAGAGCAAGCAGAGCGTTGGTTGTCGGCTAACTTAGATTATGAGCCAGAGTAATTAATTAATGGTCTAAATGTCCACCTAGTTATCCAAGAGCATCGTTGCTTACAATCCCAATAGCCAGCTATTGCTCAATTAAGCGCCTTGTTCTTGAAAGTTTACCCTAATTAAAATAGAACCACGGTTAGCTAGTAGTATAGAACGTTAAAGGCTGCATCTTGTAATACAAGATGCAGCCTTTTTGTTAGTAAATTACTTGTTATAACTTTTATTATAACAAGTGTTTAGCCGGGTTTTATGGAGCGGCTTGGTATAAGTCGGTTTGTTGAACAACAAACTTATTGTTGAATTTGGCTGATAATTGCCCCTTACGATGAGCAAGAGCTGCTTGTAGTTTTTTAGTCACTTTGGCAATAGCTTTATAAAGCTGCTTGTCAGAAGCATTTACGGTAACTTTAGCTCCTTCATACAGTGTAGTAACTTCTAATTTTTGCTGGTTTGGCTCAACGGTAATGGTTGAGTCAATCTCCATAAGAGAAGGATAATGCTTAGAGATTTTAGCAAACTTGCTTTCGATAGATTGCTTGATACCTTCAGTAATTTCTACATGATGTCCTGAAATTTTAATCTTCATAATCTTACCTCTTTTGTTTATCTTAAACTTTGTCTTCATCTTCATAATCCTCCTTCAGTCATAAAAATGCAATAGGAAAAATGAAGATAAATGCAATTAAATGTAATCGAGAATTTTGCTGCTTTTTGGCTGAAATATTGCTTGTAGCGCTAAAATAAAAAACGGCAAGTAACTTAGGTTACTTGCCGTTTTAGCAGACGAGTTTTATTACTTTTTAAAGTTGTCTTTTATTTAAAATGCCTATCAAAAAAGTTCATGATAGTGCTGTTTAAATGCACTTTAACCTTCTTGCCACGCATACTGTGTTTGCTGCCAGGGTAGGTCATTAACTCAAAAATCTTTGCTTCATCTTGTAAGGTTTTAATCAGTTTTGTGGTATTGGTAAACAATACGTTATCGTCAGCCATACCATGGTAAACCATTAGTGGCCCATCTAATCCTGAAACATATGGAAACACACTGCTTTGCTTATAACCGGCCGCATTTACTTTTGGATGGTTTAAATAACGCTCAGTATAGTGAGTATCGTAAAGCATCCAATCAGTCACGGGTGCGCCACTAACACCTGCTTTAAAGTAATCGCCTGCTTTAAACATGGTCATTAATGCCATATAACCGCCATAAGAGTGACCAAAAATCCCAATACGTTCTTTATCTACAAAAGGTAAGGAATGTAAGTATTTAACACCGGTTATTTGATCTTCTACCTCAACTTTACCTAGTTCCTCATAGATAGGGAACTCAAATGCTGTACCGCGATAGTTAGAGCCACGGTTATCCAGTTGATAAACAATATAACCTTGTTGCAGCATATGTTGGGTCATATCAGCACCTTGCCAAGAGTTGGTTACACGCTGTGCATGAGGGCCACCATAAACTCTTACAATAACAGGGTACTTTTTACCAGGTTGCATATTCTTCGGTTTGTAGAGTTTGTAAAACAAGTCAGCTTTGCCGTCATCAGACTTTAATGAGCCAAACTCAGGCATAACCAAGCCATCATAATAAGGCGCTACAGGGTGCTCTGCTGTGACTTTATTTTGTGCTAACCAAGTAATATGTTCGCCATTAGCTAAATGTAAGCTAACTTGCTTAGGTGTTTTGGTATTAGAGAAGCTATCAATATAACTATCACTGGTAGCGCTAAAATTAATGCTATGAAAGCCATGACGTTTAGTGATGCGCTGAACATGTTCAGGCGACTTGCCACTTAGTGGAACTTTATATAAATGTCGTTCAAGTGGTGTATCTGCACGACCAGTAAAGTATACCCAGCCATTTTTTTCATCTACGCGAGTTAATGAGTCAACGACCCACTCACCTTTGGTTAATTGTGAAATTAATTCACCGTTAAGGTTATAGTGGTAAAGGTGTTTGTAACCATCACGTTCAGATGCCCAAATAAAAGTTTTGTTATCTTTTAAGAAGGTTAAATCTTTGTGCAAGTTAATCCAATGAGTCGACTTCTCGGTTAGTAAGGTTTTTTGCTTACGCTTTTTTAAATTGTAGGTCTTTAATACTAAGGTTTTCTGATCTCGACTTTGCCACTGATAAGATAAGTTTTTGCTGTCGCTAAGCCACTTTACTCGCGGTATATAAATATCTTGGTTTTCACCGAGATCAACAAAGCGAATCTTTTTACCTTTTATATCGGTAACCGCCAATTGAATATGAACATTATTAGTGCCTGTTGCTGGGTAACGCTGTTCAATCAACTCAATTTTTTCTGCGTAAATTTCATTACGAATGACTGTTTGTACTGGTGTTTCATCTACACGTAAAAATGCAATGTGTTTTTCATCAGGTGACCACCAATAGCCTGTCATGCGGCCCATTTCTTCTTGGGCAACAAACTCACTCATACCATTTTTAATGGTGCCGGCACCATCAATGGTTAATTGTCTTTCTTTTCCTGATGCAATGTTGAGTACATAGATGTTTTGCTCTCGAATATACGAAACAAAGTTACCCTTGGGTGAAAACTTAACATCAGTTTCAAAGCCATTGGTTTCTGTCAATCGCTTAGCTTCTTTTGTCGCTAGGTGGTAGTAGTAGATATCACCGTTTAGTGGAAATAATAATGCGCTGCCATCTTGTGAAAATTGGTACTCCATAATACCAACACCATAAATACGCTGACGTTCACGACGAGCTTTTTCTTCATCTGATAGGTTTTCAGGGCCACTAAAAAGAGATTGTGAATCAACAAGCAGTTTATTTTCTTTACTCGCTAAGTTGTATTCCCATAAATCATAACGGTGTAAGTCATCTGCTTTACCTTGTAAGTAAGTAACACGTGTTCCATCAGGTGAGAATCTTAATGATTTTGGCGTCTGGCCATTAAGTGAAGGCGAGCTATAAATACGTTCAATAGTTAATTGTTCGCTGCTCGGCGTAATGACTTGCTGTGTTTCACTTTTTGCATTGGCACTTAGCGGCAGAGCGAGTGTGCAAGCAAAGGTGAGTAATGCTTTTTTTACGGTAAATTTCATAGGAAAATTATCTTATTAGTTATAACACTGATTACTTTATTAATCAGTTTCAATAGGTAGTGAACTTAGGGGCTGTTGAACTTTTAGGGTTAAAATTTATACTAGGTTATCGTATGTTCGAGTAGCCAGCTACACGTCACATACTCTGTCTTGTCTAAATACCAAACAAGTTGCTGTAAAAGTAATCTCGAAAGGTCAACAGCCCCTAGTATTTTTTATATTAAAGCTATTGTCATTAAAACTTGCGCTAAGTGCAATAAGGGATGGCAAAATCCCTTAGTTACCTAGCGCTAAATGTGTCATTTAAACTGCACAATATTCGATGTTAGCTTTGGTTGTTGGACGCTATTTTATCAACTCAATAAGCTCATGAATGGTTTTTACCGCACGTATATTAGCACCTAAACCTTCCATCGACTTATGGTAATTACGGTAAGGGATAAATATATCGGTAAAGCCATGTTGTGCTGCCTCTTTAACACGAGGAACACCACTGTCTATCGGCCTAACATCACCATTTAAACTCAACTCTCCCATAATGCAGGTATTTCGAGGAATAACAAAATCGTTGAGACTACTAAGGAGTGCGGTAACCAGTGCTAAATCAATACAGGTTTCAGACTCATCAATTTTAAGACCACCAACAATATTAAAAAAAGTATCATGAAAAATTTTGGTTTTTGTATGTTTTCGTAATACTCCAGTCAACATTTTGATCCTGTTCATATTTAAACCGACACATACTCGTTGCGGAAATTCAGCTTCAGTTTCAGTGGTTAAACATTGAATTTCTAATAAGAGGTTTCGATTACCTTTTCGGATACAGGTAATAGTAGAGCCTGGTGACTCTGTCGTTGAGCCAGATAAAAATATTTCACTCGGGTTATCAACACTGAGCATGCCACGTTCACACATTTTAAAAATACCAACAGTGTCGATATCGCCAAAACGGTTTTTATTGGCTCTAAGTGTGCGAACCTGGCCATCGTTGGTGTCAATATGTAATAAGGCATCTACGATATGTACAAGAGTTTGTGGTCCTGCTATTTCATTGTTTTTGTTAACATGGGCAATAAGAAACATGGTAACGTCGTTTTGTTTACAATATTGCGTTAATGCTTGAGCGGCACCTTTAACTTGTGATGGTGAGCCAGGACTACCATTAGCGTTTTCGGTAACAACGGCTTGGATAGAGTCAATAACGGCAAACTTTATCTTGTGCGTTTCTAACTCTTCAATGATGGTTTCAACACTAGTTTCTGAGAGTAAATACAGATTATCTTCGTTGTAGTCCAATTTCAAACGGTGTACACGATTTTTAAACTGAGATAATGATTCTTCAGCAGTACAATATAATGATGCTGTTGTTTGTGACATTCGAGCAACAAGATCTGATAATAGTGTGGTTTTGCCAGCCCCTGGATCACCAGAAATAATGTTTACCGAGCCTGTTGTTACGCCACCACAAAGTACGCGATCAAGTTCACCTATGCCAGTAAGCTTTTTTTCTGCATCAGTCGCTACAATTTCATTGATTTTTTTAGAGCCACCACCCGTTAGACCAGCATAACCAGCCCGACTTGATGCACGGGCGTTAGTACCCTTAGCTGACGCCTTTGGTATTTTCATCTCTACTAGGGTGTTCCAAGCGCCACATCGACATTGTCCTTGCCATTGGCTAAAGTTCAAACCACAGTCTGTGCATACAAACTCAATTTTTGCTGCTTTTGCCATCTAGATTCTACCTACCTTTTTACGATAAAATGATTGTAATAATTCGCTTTATTGATCAATTAATATATTCCCAAGCAGGGAATAAGACAACATAGTGTATTCTAAATGAATGGTATTAATTGATAAACCTTGTCATAGGTATAAAAATTGCTTGGTTATTTCTAATAAACTTGGGTAAATTATAATGACTTTGCTTTTTATTGTCTAAGCTAAAGTTACTGTTGAGCGTGTATCGTTAATGCCATGGCTTAAGTACCAAGAAGTCACTTGAGCCTATAAATCAATAATAAATCAATAATAAATAAATGATATGAATAAAGATTTTAGTAAATATAGCCAATTGATAGAGCAGTTTCGGGGCTTAGTGAATAAAAGTGATTTTGAAACTGTTTATAATGCAGCAACAGGACAGCTCACTAAAACTGAAAAGTTTTTACTGAAAATGGAGTTGAAACGTTTAGCAACAGCCTGTACACGCGCTATTGACCTACGTGGTTTGGTTAATGGTGAATGTCAGTTATTTGACTATCAAAACCAATCTCATTTTTTGGATGAAGTTGCCATTGCCGCTTTTAAAGATAATGTGGCTATTTATGGTGATTATACTTTGGGTGTTTATGAGGCGGTAAAAGATGCTAAAAATAGCTTTCGTAATCTTTATCAAAATGAACAACTCACCGCAAATGATGTTGAAACAAGTACAACAAAGAAAAAACTATCAGCAGACAAACTACAATATCCCGCTAAGTTGCAACTTCTAGCGAACTATCCTGATCGCGCTGAAGAAAGAATGAATTTTGCAATTCCTATCTCTTTAACCTTGTTACATAACCAAGAGGTAATGACAACGAGTATTGACCTGAGTGTGAAGGGCATTAAGTTTAAACTTACTAATGAAATTGCGCTTTATAAAGGTGACCTAGTAACGATTGCTTTTACAGGTTTAGAGCAAGAGTTTCAATTTAAGAAAGAGTTACCAATTACATTTGAGGTTAAAAATGTCACTCGAGATTCAGGTACTCAACTTATTGGTTGTCAACGAATAGATATTCCAGAAAAAGATAGCTTTGAAAGATTTTTAAAAGGTTATATTCAGGGTAATAAACGCCGCTATAAAATTAATTTAGAGAACACTTTATCTGCATTACAGGCGAGAAGTTTTGAACAGTTCTCCTTGGTTAAGATTAATGAACTTGCTGTTTTCATGCACAGTGAAAATGATAGTGCTACTAACATCACTCCTCGTTATGCTTTAACAACAATGAACAATCAAAAGTTATATCAATATTGGCAGGATGATAAAAACCGGTCAAATTTACATTTTCTTATCAATGTGCAGCGTTTTGAGCGTTTAAAAGCTATGCAGCAACAAAGTAATAGCTTGTTAGTCTTTAGCTTTATTCATCACCATAAGGGTCACAAGTTTTTCTACAGCATTGATGAGCAACAGCTTAGCGATGATAAAGATTTTTTTCATCAGTTTTTAGCCTTTGCAGCCAGTAAAGCTACTTTTGCCATTACAGCACTTAAGTCTCAGGCAATAAACCCAGAGCATGCATACTCACCATTTACCTTGTCTACAGCGATGACTAAGCAACAAGGCTACTTAAACCCACCCCTAACGAATGAAGTAAAAAATATTCTTGCGAATTTACCTTATGTGGTCACTGCAACTGATATTACTTCAAGTTGTGACATCAGTGATTATCAAGCGTTAGGTTATGAAGGAATTGATCTTGAACGGCTTAAAAGTTTTGGTCATAAATATACCAACAAACCTAATCGACTTGATGAGATCACAATTAGTTTTGGTCATCAACGTCAAGAAGTACGTTTTATGTATAAGACTCCCGTCAATATTGAATGCCAAGCATTAAACTGGCTGGGACAGTCAGCTGATTTTTCTGTCTCTGGGCTTAAAATAGAGCTAGAAAATGCCGCCACTTTATCTAAAGGAGATATTGTTTATTTAACCTTTCCTAAACTACAAAAAATAACTTCAGCATTTGACCTTAAACAATTACCTTATAAGGTCATAAGAATCAGTAAAAATAAAATGGTCGTTAACCTACGAGTCTCTGTTAAAGAGCATCAACATATAGGGCGCTCATTTTTTAAGTTATTAATTGATAAAAACAAAGGTAAATTAACTCCTGATGAGTATGCCATGTTAACGCCAGGGTTATCTGGCGCATTAAGAACTCTGTACGCTGTTAATATGATAATACCGACTGCCATGGTGCAGTCGAGTGGTAGTCGATACAAGGTGGAAACTATCGTTGCAGGGCAGCATGGCTACCATAGCCCTAAAAACTTATTAGCATCGATGTTACGATTAAGTGATCGCAACGGTTATTATAATTTATACCCTGTGTTGGGCAGCTTGCAGGTCAGTAACTTACTTGATAACCAAATGAAAAAGCTTACTGCAAGTGATATTGCTATTGATGAATTAATCTATATTGCTATAAAGCCTGATATAGCCGATATTGAAAAGTCGGTTACCGCAAAGTTAGCAAGTGACTTTAAAACCCCTGAAATGAAAAGCTTTTTTATTAGGGCGTCTTTAAAACAAGGTGATTTCTATAGTATTCAGTTAAAGTTATCACGTAGTGATGAAGCTCACATGGAACATTTAAACCCAGAGCTGGCTTATATTGGCGCTTATGCAATACATAGGGGAAAACAGCTTGAGCAAGAAATTTATAGTGTTGCAGGGGTAGTGCAATTAATTGATGTAACTCAAGAGACTTTGTTAAGGCATTCTTTTACTAACTAATGGGCTAGCTTTAGTCGTGTTTGCATTTGCCTGCTTAGATATACTGATGAAAAAGCCTAAAGCCAATCTCATTTTTAATGGCTTGGTTTAGGCTTTTTGTTTTAAAGAGTGATGGTTTGCATTTAATTAAAAGTCTATCGGGTAGGTTATTACTTTAACCAATGTAGTAAGCAATCTAATCCTTGTACGTTGATACTGCTATCCGCTTGCGCTAAAACGATTGGTTTAGCATGGAAGGCAACGCCAAAACTTGCTGCTGCCATCATCACTAAGTCGTTTGCGCCATCACCCATTGCAACTGTTTGTTGCTCTGGTATGAGGTATTCCTTGCTTAAAATAGCTAGAGAGTCTGCTTTTACTTGCGCATCTACGACACTGCCTAAAACCTTACCAGTAAGCTTACCATCGATAATTTCAAGCGTATTTGCAAAGGCTGCGTCTAAATTAAGACTTTCTTTAAGGTGGTCAGCAAAATAGGTAAAGCCACCTGAAGCAATAGCAATACGCCAGTTGTGCTTTTTAAGCTCTGTGATAAGCGGTTTTAATCCAGACATTAGTGGGATGTTTCTAGCTACATCACTTAATATTGTTTCTGGTGAGCCGGCCAACGTCGCTACACGTTGATGCAAGCTTTGGGCAAAATCTAACTCGCCTAACATTGCACGCTCTGTAACTATCGCTACTTCTTCCCCGACTCCAGCAAGCTTGGCTATCTCATCAATACACTCAATCTCTATGGTGGTTGAGTCCATGTCCATCACTAATAAACCTGGCTCACTTAATGTTGGTACTTGCATTAATAAAGCGGCTTCAATGTTATTTGTCAGGGTAAATTCAGCTAAGGCTTTGCGCGAACTGATAAAGTCGGCACAGTTTATGTCAAAGCGGCAGCTGATTTGATTATTACGGTGGTTAACGGCCGTTAATGCCGTTATTTCAAGTTGAGCTTTATTTTGTAACGATAATAACTGTGTCAAAGTTAGTTGTTGAAATACTACCAGCTCGACTTGATCTTGTTCAGCACTTGCTGCAAGTTTGTTTTCATCAAGTACAATTTCTTGCTCTGATAAGCTAAAGGCAATAGGTAATTGCTCACTAGTTAATTTTTGGCTTAAATACTGTTCAAGCGACTGGGATAATATGCTGGCGGTAGAAGACACGTTAACTCTCTAGGTATTGGTATTTTCCCAAGCCAGATGAAACACACACTTTCAAGTGACAGGGATATGTTATAAATATAATAAACTTCACATCAGTTAATAATCTAACTATAGTGAGACTATTCATGCGCTAAAATAGTCCCCTGTGTTTTTATGAAGCAAACCGAACAGTCTTTATACCCTAAATTATCATCGATTTATAATAAAATTCTGCAATTAGTTAGTGCAATTTTGCTTATCATAGTACTGATGAGCGTATTACAGTCTACGGACTCGAAAAATAAAGATAATTTAACCGAGCATTTCAACTTTATTGCTAAGCAACAGTTGCAGCAAGCTATTGCTGGTGCAGCAGTGTTACTTGAACAAAAACATAAAAACAAAGTTGAGCAGAAAGCTGTTTTACAGCACTATCTTGATGGTTTGTCACAGGTTAACTTTGTTAAGCAAGCAGATTTATATGATGCAACGGGCATGTTATTGGTGTCGAGTGTTTCTGTAGAAGAAAAACCTCAAGGTAACGAATTCATCAACCCTAAAGCGAAGAGTATTAATGATCTTTATGGCATATCCCCTCATCAGCGAAACCTAGCAGATACCTTAACGCCATTTGTAGAAGAGGTTCGTTATACGGATAGCAGCAGTTATAAACTTCATGGTTATATGCGCTTTACTATCGAGCAATCTTATTTAACTAATATCTTGGAAAAATCAGACGAAGAGCAGCAGTCACTACTGAGGTTAATGTTATTACTAGCTGGTTTGGTGGGGTTCTTACTAACACGAGGTTTAAATCGCTTTAGTCGGCGTGGTTATCGCTTAACTAATAGACGAAATAGAACCAATTTAGCTGTAAAAGAGTAAATAATACTCTTTATCTTGTGCCAGAGCCGTTAAATTTGGAGTGCTTTAGCTAAAAAAACTTGCTCTATGTTCTTCTCAAGTTGACTTGCTATTTGTTCAGTACTCTCTGCTCTAATCATGGTCAGTACTTCGAATATTTTGATCAAGTTAATCGGGGAGTTGGAGGGGGGGGGAGTAAGTACTTCTTTAGCTGTTACCTCTGAACCCATAACTTCAAGGCTTAGCGGCATTGATGGTGCATCAGTTTCTAATACTAAGCTTTCAAGTGGTAAGCGCTTAATCGTATTGATAGTCTTTTTGGCACGTGAGTAGGTGATAGTACTGCCAATTCCGAGTTTAAAGCCTAAATCTAAGTAATCCTTTGCTTGTTGATAACTACCAGAAAAGCCATGAATAATCCCCGCCTGTGCGAGCTTATATTTTTTTAATAAGGGCACTATATATTGATGTGATTGTCTATGATGCACTATTACAGGCAAGCTCTGCTCTTTGGCAAGGTTAAGTTGAAAATCAAAAAAGTGTTGCTGCTTTGTTAATTCTTTTTCAGGTTCAACATGGCGCTTGATATTTGCACCATCGATGCCAATTTCGCCTATAGCGATAATGTTATCTCTATTTTGACCTACCTTTGCTGAAAGCTGCTCTAGATGTTTATCATTTAGCCCCTCTAAAAACCACGGATGAATACCTAGGCAAGGGTATAGTTCAATTGGCTTTTCATGATATTCCTTGGCTAAAGCGAGTACATTGTCAAAGTTATCTGGGGAAATTGCAGGGATGATTATACGGTTGATAGCTAACTTAGCGCATTGTGTTAACAAAGCAGGAAGCTGCTCATTGAAGGCTTTGTTATCAAGGTGGCAATGACTATCGGTAAACTGCATCATCGCCTCTTCGATCAAATTTGGTTGAGAATAGTTTTACTTTATCATGTGTCACAGCTTATACACTGTGATTCAAACAAGTAAGGCGCTGTAAATTCGTCCATGGACGCTCTGCATAATCATCCTGATTATGAAGCTTACTCTTTTTGAACTCA
>Ga0105355_10005360_pt1 | contig 10828 bp, 7 predicted proteins | sample GOMGulsemesocosm_2_FD_83508 | JGI IMG/M metagenome (GOLD analysis project Ga0105355, IMG submission 83508) | Methane-oxidizing microbial communities from mesocosms in the Gulf of Mexico - GOM9C Gulf of Mexico | ecosystem: Environmental > Aquatic > Marine > Cold seeps | place: Gulf of Mexico...
CTCCACGCCGTGTACTGCTTTAATAGTGCCGACCGAGTCTAAGTATTGATCCCAATTTTCACTGCGTGCAGTAGCTGCTGCTATAACCACAGGTGGCGGTGCATATCCGGCATTGGCCGAACCGGAAGACTGCAGGTAAATATATCCCGCGATAGAGCCGAATATAATTAGAAGTGCAGCAATAGTGGCGGCATAAGAACGCAAAAGATATATCTCCTGGGCGGTAATAAAGAGGGAACGTTACATTTTAGTGTGTTGCCAGACTCTGGCGGCGGAAGTGGTAATGTCAGTACAATGAATACAGTATCGCTGCGCTGGCCAAACGATATTCACAAGATTTCAATATTGATACAAGAGATATCACAAATATTACGTCATTGTAATAGCGTAGTTGTTAAGACTGCTCCAGATGATTAATCGGTTTAAGGTTCTTGTCGTCAAAGTGTACCGAAATACGGTAGCAATAATAACAGAAATTGCTGTAGGGAGGGGCAAATTTCCTGCGCTAACCAGAATTGGGAATAGCATAGTTTACAGGCTGCAACCAAGCTCTTACTCGGTAGTAAGAGCTTGTCAGAATAACCATGTGCCACTATCAGTAAGCGAGAATGATAGGGTTTTGATTACCGGTAACGATTGGCTACAACCCCTACACGCCATGCAGGGGCAAGGTGAGCAAACACACTAGTCCGTCAGATCGCTGCGAACATTAGCCTGGGCAGCGGCAATACGTGCCACCGGAACTCGATAGGGGCTGCAGGAAACATAGTCCAAGCCGAGGTCGTGGCAAAATTGAATCGACCTTGGGTCGCCACCATGTTCACCGCAAATACCGTATTTAATACCTTTTTTACTGGCGCGGCTTTCCCTTACTGCAATTTCCATCAAGCGACCGACAGCCCGCTGATCGAGAGAGACAAAGGGGTCACTTTCCACCAACTTTTTGTCGAGATACTGAGGCAGAAACTTGCTGACATCGTCCCGCGAAAAACCGTAGGTCATTTGGGTAAGGTCGTTAGTACCAAAACTCATAAATTCGACTTCTGGAGCAAATCGATCTGCGCTTAAGGTCGCCCGAGGTGTTTCCATCATGGTTCCCACTTTGTAGGGAATTGAGATCGCTTTTTCTCGTAATACAGCTTGAATGCCGGTGTCGATTATTTCGTTGATAAGACGAATTTCTCGCACGTTAACAACCAATGGAATCATGATTTCCGGAAAGGGCTTGTAACCCTGCTCGGTGGCAATAACTGCGGCACTTATAATTGCGCGTACCTGCATTTCGGTGATTTCTGGGTAGACCACCGACAACCGGCAGCCGCGAAACCCCAGCATGGGATTCACTTCATGCAGATTTTCGGTCATGGTCTTAATCTTGGCCGCTGGTTTGCCAATGCGATCGGCTAGGGCGACAATTTCTTCATCGTTGTGAGGTAAGAACTCGTGCAACGGCGGGTCTAGCAAACGTATGGTTACCGGTAAGCCGTCCATCACTTTAAATAGGCTGAGGATGTCGTCACGCTGAAATTCAAACAGCATGTCGAGATAGTGCAGCCGCTCTTCCTTTGACTCAGCCAGTATCATACCGCGCATCTTATCGATGCGGTCAGCTGCAAAAAACATATGTTCGGTGCGGCACAAGCCAATGCCTTCGGCGCCTAATTCCCTAGCTTTACTCGCCTCTTCAAAAGTTTCCGCATTGGCTCGCACTTTGAGCTTTCTGTGCTTGTCGGCCCACGACAGAAGGGTTTGAAAGTCGTCACTGGAACTGGCTTCGGTCTTGGGAATATCGCCCAGCATAACCTCGCCAGCGCCGCCATCCAAGGTGATGATATCGCCTCGTTTGATGACCACGCCCTCGGCGGTAGTGGCGGTGCCTAGTACGTAGTCGATAGTTAAACTACTGCAACCGGTAATAGCACAAACTCCCATGCCTCGGGCGACCACCGCTGCGTGAGAGGTCATACCACCAAGCTCAGTGAGAATACCTTCGGCTACCTTCATGCCGTGTATATCTTCAGGGGTAGTTTCCCTGCGCACCAAAATTACCGCGGTACCGTCGGCGTTTACCTGAACAGCTTCTTCGGCAGAAAACACCACCGCGCCAGTGGCGCCCCCCGGGCTGGCGGGCAAGCCATTGGCAACAATGTCAGTTTTTGCGCTGGGATCGACCATAGGGTGTAGCAAGGCTTCGACGTGTTCCGGGGACACACGCATCAGCGCTTCACTTTCGGTAATCATGCCCTCGTTAACCATATCCACTGCAATTTTAATCGAGGCGCGACCGGTGCGTTTACCGCTGCGGGTTTGCAGCATATAAAATTTTCCTTCCTGTACCGTGAATTCCATGTCCTGCATATCGCGGTAGTGACGTTCTAACAGAGCCTGGGTTTCAAACAACTCTTTGTAAACGTTGGGCATACGCTCATTCAAGGCTTCAATTTGCAGTGGAGTACGTGTACCTGCTACGACATCTTCACCCGCCGCATTGAACAAATATTCACCAAAAAATACATGTTCTCCGGTGGAGGGGTTGCGGGTGAAGGCAACACCGGAGCCGGAGTCGTCCCCAAAGTTACCAAAAACCATGGCCTGAACGGTAACTGCGGTGCCCAATGACTCAGGGATATTGTTCATTTCACGGTAAACATTCGCTCGGGGGGTATACCAGGACAGAAATACCGCCTCTACCGCCAGCTTGAGCTGTACAAAGGGGTCCTGGGGAAAATCGGCCAGGGTTTTGTAAATAGCGATAATCGCTTGCCAGTCCTCAGCGCTCATATCTACATCTAGCACTTTTCCCTGCTGCGTTTTGTATTTTTTTATCTCCTGTTCAAACAAATGGCCGTCGACTCCCAGTACTACATCGGCAAACATTTGAATAAAACGGCGATAACAGTCGTAGGCGAAACGCGCATTGTTGGTTTTGTTGGCGAGACCTTCGACGATCTCGTCATTCATGCCGAGATTCAAAATAGTATTCATCATGCCCGGCATTGAGACAGAAGCGCCGGAACGAACAGAGAAAAGCAGTGGATTCTCTGGATCACCAAACCTGGCGCCCATTTTTTTTTCAACCAAGTCCAGCGCCACCCGATATTCCTGCTCCAGCAGCGTTGGTAGTTGATTACCGGCCTCAAAAAATTCTCGGCAGGTCGGCGTGGTGATAATGTAACCAAAGGGTACTGGTAGTCCCAATGAGGTCATTTCGCAGAGATTGGCACCCTTGCCGCCAAGTAACTCTCTATCGTCTTTGCCACCTTCATTGAATAGGTAAACACGCTTTGCCATGGGGTCTCCAAAAAGTAGGTTGTAACTCTATTAACCGCGCCGCGACAGCACATGTGATCGTAGATTTATCGCAGCTATTTACTGACTAAGCATTATAAATCAACAGCTTAATAAGAGTAGGGCGGGGGTTATTCCGTGCGATTGAGTGCTTTATGTTGCAGGTGAGTATTAACTGCTAGCACCGCAGCACACATTTTCTGTACTTTACACTGAACAGCTAATTGGCGCAATTTCGCCAGTTGACTCCCTGCACAGCGCGGTATTGCTAAAGCGAACACTAGTTACAGTGGAGTACTATGAGCTGTGTTTGTATAGGCGTGATGTCGCAGGGTTGTCAGTCCAGAATTGCGGCTACGGATGCAGTATTTACGGTCTACTAAATACATCGATTGATGCGCACCCAGAGGTTACGGTTCAGGAAAACAAATCTTCGTCGTGGTAGTTGGGGTAACGAATATCGCAGTTGCACAGCAGCGCTTGCGAAATAACCATACAATGCCGTCGTAGTAGCAGCCGTCGGCAATGGCCATTACGGGACAGCCATGGCGCTTGCAGTGACAAGCAAAAGATCGACTAGATACCATCATTCGCTAGCGCGGGTTGTAGCGAGCGCAGACTGTCTCGATTGCTCCCTCGTCACGACTCGGTGCTCCGCTGGCTACCAGCCCGTTTTTGTACCGCGGCTATTGAACGTAATGAGACCGTCCACTTCGCCGTTTACATCCTCTTTCTGCGTATATTGAGCCGTAGCTGTAAGTAACACACATTCAGCCAAACCTGCACCACAGGCCGACGCCGTTATAAGATAGTTGGCATCTGCCAATGGCAGGGTTGATGGCTGGCTAGCCAGATAGCCTAAATCTGTCAGGTCGGCTGTATAGGCCCCTCTATCCGCAGCGTACCGTTCCTGCGCCTGCATAATCTCGTTCAATATAGCAAAAGCATCGGTACGATTAGCCCGAAGGCTGTAGATTTGATAGCGCGGCAGAGCGATAGAGAAAAGCACACCAACAATAGCTATAACCACCATTAATTCAATTAAGCTGAAGCCTCTAACCTTCGCTTTCAGTAACATTAATTTTCTCTCCAATAAGACTTTTGTATGGTTTGGTCTAACATATCGTCAAAACATTCAGTACCCACACAGACAACTAGTTCGGTTCTCTCTTCTTCAATATCGTTGCTATCGTCGACATCGTCGCAGTTTCCTATACAAACCTCCTCATTAGTAAAGATGACAGCGGGCTCTGGCGGGATACCCCCATGAATCAGGTTTTTAAATCGCACACCACTGTCAAATGATGAGGCACCGGTAAGCGCGTTTAAAAGATAATAGCGCCCTGAGCCTTCGGCTCCCTCACAGCTGTCGGCTATAGAAGGTAGAAATGTAGTCATCACTATTTGATCGGAGAAGGTAATTGTTCTCGATAGACCTTTTTCGCCGGGACCCGTTAGCGGTAAATACCAGCCATGTATAGTTGGCTGCGAAAGAATGTTGGATACATCGGCCATGTCGCTCAACGTTATTTTCGCTGAGCCACCAACATAATCATACTCCGGGTCACCCAATGCATCAATGGGACGATAAAGTGCGTGTTTGTCGTAAAGGACAAATAGGTGGTCGTTAATGTCGGTCTCGTTAGGTGAGGCGCGGTATCCCGTTGCGATTGAAACGGTTAGAAAGGGCGTAATGCCGCGCTCGGCGAAATAGGCGACGTCTGGGGCATTAAAAAAGCGTCGGAAATCATTGCCACTGCCACCGAGCTCTGCAATTTTGCCCCCATAGGAAAAGCTTGCAGCGTTAGTCGCCTCGTGATCAAAGTCCATTCTCCATACATTACCCTGAATATCGACAGCAAATAGAAAGTCAGCATAGTTATCCCCGTCGACATCGCTCACTGTCACATTGGCGGGAATACTGTTGTTCATATCACTGAGATTCAAATCGTGGTGACCGCCATTACCTGCGGACCAAAGCAGGGCACCGGTAATGGCATCTACCATATAAATGGCATTGCCTTTGTCACCGCTGCTAGGGCTTGTGGCAATGTCGTGGTCCGTGTCATATCCTCCGCCAAAAAATAGTACGGTCCGGTCGCAGCTGTCATCGCTGGCACTAGAGGGTATACATCCCCAGCTCTTAATGGTCGCTTTTTGGGGTACTGACCACGTTTGAGCCAAGTCTCTATAGTCACCTGTGGGAGTGGCATCGTAGGCCGTGCCATCAATTTGCCAGAGCAGCTTCGGGCTATTTCTTAAGGTCGCGTCAAGGGCATAGATATGGGTTCCACCCCGGCGCATGGCTTGATAAATGTACACGTGATCGCCGCTATCCACCGTGCCAGCGGTAATGATATTACCGTTATTGTTAACATCGTTTCGCCATATTTTCATCGGCGCATCCAGGCCATAGACTTTGTCACTGAAAGAACCCGAGTCTTGGTAATACACAGCCAAGTTGCCCAATAATTCCTGCGGAATATAGGCGAACTCTTCTGCACCTGTTGCGGTGTCGATAGCGTGTAAAAACCCAACATTGGAAGCGGCAAACACCGTGTCGTCAAATGCCGGGACTTCAACTCCATCTTCTAGCACGGTCGTCGTGGTATAGGTAACAACCGAAGGTCGGTTGTGAATAAAATCGCCGACGTAATAATTGAGAGGGGGGGCTGCTGGGTCTCCGCCCCTTGCCCAGGTAATCAACGCCGTTCTTTCGAGTTCAGTACTCGCGTCACTCGCACCCAGTCCCAACAAATCGGTAGTGATAGCCGTATTGCCAGTCGCTAAATCGCTGCTGGTGAGGTTGTAGGGCGATGGGGTAGAACCTGTATTGGTTAAAGCCGCGCCGATATACGTATACATGTTTCGCGTGTTAGGACTGGTGAGTTCGTAGGCGATACCGCCGTAGGAAATTTGATTGCCGTCGGGCTCGGCGTCACTGGTATTGTTGTCCTGGTCGTGATCCTGACCGTCCCAATTCGTTGCAGTGGTCCAATAGCTCAACGCGTCTTTATCAAAATACCCCGTTACACTGTTGACTGCCTCGAGCGCGGGCGTGGAGGAATCCGTTATCTTGCCGTTGACAAGTTTATATTTTTTGATATTTCCGGACCAGCGTGGGCTTGCGGTGGGCTGAAATAGGGCAAAATACAATTCGTTGCGGTGCTGAAGCCCACTGTAGGCGTTTACTGCCACCGCTGGCGCTACAAAAGTGTCTTTTTCAAAAACGGTTTGACTGGCGATATCCCTAAATGCGCTTAATAGCTCGGAGGCTGTCGATGCTGATTTATAATCTCCGCCACCGTTTGCAGCAGCATTTTCAAGCAGGGTTGCATCGACTGCACTGCCAAACCCTATAGTATGTACTTTAATATCCTGTATTAGATCCAGATCCGAGTGATCTCGAAGAGCAGCGCCATTATTTCGCATCCATCCAGAAAATTCGTCTAGACAATTACCACTGCAATTACTACCAACATAGCTATTACCTTCGATACTGCTGTCTCTACCAGTATCGGATGTGGGGGCACCATCGGTAAGTAAAATAACATGACTTTTTTGGCATTCGTAATCAATGGGTGAATTGTAAGTGGTACCGGATGAATAGGCGCCACTTGCTGTGTTGGTACCGCTATCATTACCATAGTCTGCAGACGTCCCCTTTAAATACCGATAGGATTCCCACAAAACTTCCGTTAGCGGTGTACTGTCGTCGAACTCGAAGATATCGTCGATAGCGTTGCGTAAAGACTGTTGATTGGCGTCGGTAACATCATCTTCGTCTTGTGCGAGTATCGACTCGTGGAACACATAGCCTCCACTGCCGCCATTAAACCGCATTAGCGACATGTTAATATCATAGTTTTCGTCGATAAGGTCTTTCATTACAGTTTGTAATACAGTGTAGCGATAATAAGATTGCAAATAATTGTGATAGTTGGCACTGACTGCAAATAGCCGATTGCTTTCGTTATCCGATGGGTAGCGATCATCTCGTGTGACGCGATTTTCTTCCGACTTACAATCTACCAGAGGGCCGGTCGGTCCAGCCGCGTAGCCACAGGAGGCTTCGTGCTCAGCACATAGCGGGTCGGATCGACTGTTCCAATTGTTGGGGGATTGCCCTGCACCCGTTGACCAGGATCCATTGATATTAAAGACATAGCGATCTGACGATGTTCTATAGGGAGTAGTGTCGTTCAACGTCGACATATTGCACAGCATTTGGCTTGTGTGTACTTTGTTATAGTAAATATACTGGTCTGCATAGGTGTTGGGGTTTTGATAAAGGTAAACATAGTTGCTATCACCCATACCGCCACTATTATTGGCAAAACCCTCGTACGTCGTCGATGAAACGTAATTGTCTCTTTCCTTCCGGGAACTTGTTCCATTAAGATCAGTATCAACGGGCAGTCCCATACTACCGGAGGTATCGAGAATAAAAACCACGTTGGGTCGTAGCTGCTCGGCAGGCAATGCGGCTTGCTTCAAAAAGATCTCAGTATCATCGGCCGTTGCTATGCTGGCAGCGAACAAAGAAAACACAGCCGTCACGACTGAAGTAATAATAGCTGTATTTTTTTTGACTGAATTGATCATGATTGACTCCCTAAGATACCTTAACCGTACCGCTAGTGATTAGTGCAACTGTTTAATCCATTTCGCCGGTCTTTTATCGCGGCCGTTTTTTTACTAATTAATATTGCTATTAGTCGTTTGCCGGTGCGGGATAATTCATGCCTTGGGTTTGATCAGACTGCGACCCTGTTCCGCTAACCGATGAAATTGAATCGACCTCGAAATTTTTGCCTATAAACAAACCTAAGCTGTAACCCGATGGCGGTGGCCCGTTGCCACTAAAGCTGATGACTACAGACTGGGAGTAAGGATCGCCGGCATCGTAAGTTTCGACGGCGGTATCGGCTATCTCCACGCCGGGATCGTTACCCTTGGATGCTAATGGGCTAGCTGTCAACACATCGGTGAGGTATTGAGACCCTTTCATTTTTTCATACTGTGCTTCAATTTCACTTAGCGACTTTTGGTACAAGTTTCTGGCGTAAAGACTGTTGCGCGACATTTGAGATTGCAGTGAGGAGGTGTCGATAGCAGCCACACCAATAAGTGTCATAATCATTAGCAAAATAAGGCTGACTATTAGTACAGCACCTTGAGATCGTTGATAACTTCCCGTTTTTTTGGAAACCATAGGTTCGCTCCTACAACGCGCCATAATTGTTAAATTTTACGGTGGTACTATAAATTCTCCGCGGTTGACTATCGGTAACAGCAATCTCGTCGCTGTCCAATACGCGATACTTTCTTTCTCGGTTTTCAGCAAATGCTGCCGCGTTGCCGTTGCTAACTAATAGTGCAACTCTAATGGCCCGTAGGTTAGGCCAATCCGCCGGAAGTAAGTTGTCTCCGGAAACATATCGGGTAACACTTTGCGGGTTCGCGACAGTGCCGGCAACGCCATAGAGAACCTGCATATTATCGATTCCATCTACCAGTGGTTGCGGCGCAGCGGTAAGCCAACTCTCGTTTGTGGCGTCATAACCCTGGCAGTAGAGGCTATTGATACCATCACCGTCGATATCTTGTACCGTATACACGTTGACAACAATACTGGTAGCGGCAAGCGCCGTTCCGAGGCAATCGGTTTCTGTACCATTGTCCGGTGGCGGATCAAACTGCACCGCTATGCGGTCGCTCAATGCACCGCCGCCGTCGAGAAGACAGGGCGCATTATCGTCAGCCGCGGTATCTTCGTCGTCAGCTGTATTGTTACACTGTTGCAAGAAGAAGTCGGGGACCTTGCCATCGCCATTGAGGGGTTGACGATAACCCGCCATCTGCAAGTCTTTAACCAATATGTCTAAGGCTATACGCCCGTTTTCCTGGACTCGAGAAATGTCATCATTTAATTCGTAGGTCTGCCGTGTGCTGACGATAAATTGCAGTGATGCCGCCATCAGAGTCATGCTGAGGGCTATTGCTATCATCATTTCGATCAGCGTTATGCCGCGCTGGTTGAAGTAACGTCGTTGCTTTGGGCTTGCTACTTGTTCCACGATCAAGGCCTCACGGTCATGGTAATGCTTTGATTCGTTTGAGCGGCAATAGCGGTGTCATCTAATACGGAACTGTTTCTTACCGCGGCGGATTGCCAGTTAATAGTGACGGTAAAATCAGAGGTGTCAGAACACGTCCCAACGCAGCCTGTTGTTACGGAAGTGAGCTGCAATCCATCGGTAGAATTTGCCATGATCCCGGCTTCTGCTTGACCACAAAAGACCTCCCATATATCAAAGGCGGCAATCTCATTTGGCGTGCAAGTAATCGACGCGTCACCCTGACTGTTGTCTGCACATTGTTGAACCGGGGCAGCTGGGCAATCAGCAGATTCAATCATGGTATTGTAGCCCGTCGCTTGCCCCTCGGGATTAGCTCTAACGCGCTCAATTATTTCCGAGACCAACCAGGTAACCTGCGACCTTTTGCCATTGTCTAGGCCATCCTTTATCGAGCTAGCCTGCAAACCTGTCAGCCCAAGAAGTCCAACCGACATGATGAACATGGTCACAAGTACCTCAATCAGGGTAATGCCTTGTTGGTAACGCGTTTTCATCGTCTACATACCTCACAAAAATGGCCAAATGTTAAATCGAAAAACAATCGTTTAGGGGGCACAGGTACCGGGCTTATCCGCTGCGGCAATTGTTGAACGACTCGTTCGCCCAACTAAGTTGACTACCAGTAGGCTACCTTCAATGCCGTCGACCAAGTCATCATTGCAAACGGCAACAATGACTTGGCCGGCCTCGGCGAGTCGTCCCGAGGGAAGAAAACTAATCCAGTGATTGGCAGTACCATTGGCTAACAAGGAAAGTTCAGTGCTATCAGCGACTATATCTTTTAGCAGAATATCACCGCCTGCCAGATTAATCGCTTGGTTACCCTCACTGCCTGCATCGGTGTAAATGGTCCAACCTTCTGCCCAGTTGTTCGCATAGTTACTTTTTCTCTCCAGCGTCACCACTTGTTGCTTATTGACTGCCTGAGACCGTGCAAAATTAATACTTGCCATTAGACGATTACTTTCTGCGCTTATATTGCCACGTGCTATGGTCGAGTTAAGCTGTGGCACGCCGATCACGATGACAATGCCCACGATGACCAATACCACCATCAATTCGATGAGATTGAAACCCTCCTGCCTATTTGTAGATGCCATGTTGGGCCTAATGTTTTTTGGAACACTGAGTGTTTATGGGCTATATAATTTGTCGCTATGTTTCAGCGGCTAGTTGACTGCTGGTCAATTCTGAGTCTTGACTACATATAATTTTTAATTACGATCACATCATATAGCATTATGCAAATGTTAGTCTACGCAACTGGTTGGAATGCCTGGTTTTTATTTGTGTAGATGTGATGCAAACCACGTTATATGCTTAGCTTGTCTCCATATTAACATTTTGTCTTAACTCTAGCGTTCCATAGTCGTGAATAAACGATAATAAATAACGGC
>Ga0105355_10005361_pt1 | contig 10827 bp, 4 predicted proteins | sample GOMGulsemesocosm_2_FD_83508 | JGI IMG/M metagenome (GOLD analysis project Ga0105355, IMG submission 83508) | Methane-oxidizing microbial communities from mesocosms in the Gulf of Mexico - GOM9C Gulf of Mexico | ecosystem: Environmental > Aquatic > Marine > Cold seeps | place: Gulf of Mexico...
ATTAGATATTTTAAATGTTAATATTCCATTGCCTTGCTTAACCTGACTTAAATCAATGTTTTTAAGCCAATACACTTTTTGTTCAGCGTTAAAGGTAAATTTATAGTCGTTGCTTTGTTGCCAGTTGTTAATAGATGAGGGAAAAAACAACTCGTAATCGAGTTGAAAGCCCTGTTGCTGTTGAAATTCATTAAAAGTAAGTGCAGGAGGAACGGACTCAGACAACGTATAAACATTGTCGCACCCTAAAGTAGGTAACAGTAGAAAAAAAGCGAAAGCAAGATGTTTTATATTCATGTTAATAATAAAAAATTTTTCCTAACAATACACAGGTATTCTTGTCATGGCAATACGCGTTTTATTAGTAGAAGACGATACAAGGCTCTCTGAGTCAATCATTCATTATTTTGAAATCTGTAATATAGTCGTTGACCCATGCGGCAACGGAAAACAAGCGTTAGCCCTGCTAGAAACCAACAACTATGATGTGGTGGTAAGCGATGTTAATATGCCAAAAATGAATGGTTATGATTTTTGCCAAAGCATACGTGATAGCGGTACAAATATTCCCTTTATTTTTATTTCTGCCAATACCGATATTGAGGATACCCTTGAGGGCTTTGATTGTGGTGCCGATGATTATTTAAGGAAACCCTTCGAACTGAGAGAATTGTTAGCTAGAATTAAAGCGCTATCTGGTCGACGCTCAGGGCAATCATCGATATTAGCCCTTGATGAAATGTCGTTAACCATCAACTTTAATCAACGAATAGCAGAGCGTAATAAACAACTATTAAAATTTACGCCTTCAGGTTGGAAAATGTTTGAAAAGCTCGCGCGCAGCTACCCCAACCCAGTCAGTAAATCTGAATTGGAATTTGCTATTTGGGGTGATGAATTACCTGATAGCGATGCGCTCAAGGTACATATTTTCAACTTAAGAAAAAGCATCGACAAGCCCTTTAATTTTCCTATTTTAAAAGTCGTCAACGGTTACGGATTTAAATTTGAACCTTGCTGATTAGAATTAAACTGACACTATGCCTTTAAAAAATAGAGCAATACAATTTCACCTGACCCTTTGGGTAGCATTATTTGGCGCCATAATGGTATGCTTTTATGTTAGTTTTAAGTTCGTTCACTTCCATTTTCAATTAGTTGAACAGAACACTGCTGCACTAACTGAGTTTACCTATCGATCCCTCTCCCGAGTAGAGGCTAACCCAAATAGTCTAATGAAAGATCGTGCCGATATATTGGGCAATAGGAAAATGCAATTAGTGAGAGGCTTTAACAATTTTCAGCAAACCATACCACATTTACAGTTAAGCGAACAAAAGTTAAAATTCAACAGAATAAACATCATCTACGATGATTTTAATGGTCTGACATCAATCGCCGATTTCATCTTAGCCTTTCCGGTTGAATATCAGCAGCACTCTTATTATGCTTTGTTTCGCTTTAAAAAAGGGCTAAATAGTCCTGAATTAGAATCTCTGCTGGTGCAAAGTTTTGTTCCCGTTATCTTTTCCTCTGCGGCAATTATTGCTTTGTTATTTTTTGTGCAGTTTATTCATACCTATAAAATGAATAATAATGTTAGAGAGTTAGCAGCTTGGGCTAAAGATCTGTCGTTAACACGACAAGTATCTACACCACCTATCATGGAAGGAAAAGGATTAAATCCATTAGCGAACATGGTGAATAATAGCTTCCAAGCATTTAATAAAGTACTTGAAAAAGAGCATTCTTTTGCTCGTTTTACCAGCCATGAATTAAGAACACAAATCACCATATTGTCAGCCAATATGGAAATACTCGAAACAATAATGGCTGACTTAAGCCCATCTGAACGAAAAGTTCTGTTCAGAATGGAACAAGCGGTTTCTGACATGAAATATCAAACCGATGCGTTATTGTGGATCAGTAAAGAAACCGAACAAGAGCTCATCTTTAACAACTGTTCATTACAACAAATCATAAACAAATCTTTACTTGATAATCAACATTTACAAAAGAGTAAATCCGTAACCATTAACCTTGCGGGTCAAGACCGTATTGTTCAGTCTCATGCGACGCTATTACAAATTATTATTAATAACTTAGTGCGTAATGCGCTGCAAAATACCTATAAAGGTGACATAACCATAGCTGTTACGGCGCAAACAATAGAAGTCATCAACCAAGATCATTCAGACAGCATAGACCTTCAAGAGAATGGAGGATTTGGCATTGGTTTAATGATCGTAGAGAAAATTGTCGACCGTCTTAACATAGATTATCACGTCGACTCATTAGCTAATGGCCGTAAGGTTACGTTAGGTTTATAAACAACCATCAAGCTACCTGATTTTCGAAGACAAAAAAATCCCCCTATCAACCAAAGCTGATAGGGGGTTATTCTAAGTATACTCTTAAAAGCTGTAGTTCATTCCGAAGAAGTAATTACGACCAAAATACTGGATAGTACCGGTTTTAGCTTTATCGCCAAAGTATGAGCGGTTTGCTTCATCCGTTAGGTTATTCACTGATAACGTCATGTTCAAATTATCTGTAACGTTGTATTTCAATTGATAATCAATAATCGTTTCATCAGCAAAATACGCGGATTGATCTTGACCAACTGAGACTTGACGCCCTAGATACGATTCACGATGGCGTAAGTTAATATAAGTATCAATGATACCGTCATAGTTATAGAACAAGGTGAAGCTATAAATATTCGGTGATAACCCTTCAAGTGGCGTTTCTACATCGCCCTGCCCGTTACCAATATTAAAGGTGCGGCTAATTTCACTTTCCGTATGAGAATAACTACCGGTAAAGCCTAATCCTGACCATGCGCCTGGTAAAAACTTAAAGGTTTGGGTATAACCAATTTCATAACCTCTTACATAACCACCTTTTTCATTATTGACAGTAACGGTTAAGTCACCAGGTTCAACAGGCTGACCATTGTCTGATGTGTTCGGCAATTGAATGCCTGCAGCGTCAAAGTCGAAATCAAAAATGGTGGTTGTATCGGTAAATGATTCTATATCTTTGTTGTATAACGCTAAGAATATATTGCCATCAGTTTCACTGAAGTAATGCTCAAATGATATATCTACTTGATTCGCTAAGAAGGGTTCTAAGTATGGGCTCGTTTCCATATCAACATTAACGACATCTTTACCATCACGCTGACGATTGATTTCATAATTGTAGTTACCACTAACCGCCATTTGAGATAAGTCAGGACGCGCCATAACACGTGCAACTGCCACTTTAATGTAGTCATTGTCGGTAACTTCTAAACTTAAGTTCAACGACGGTAGTACATTGTTAAACTTATGGCTTACGTCACGATATAAATGAGAACTTCTCGTTTCTCCGGCATCATCAGTAATAGCATCACCGGTATCAACAGTTTCCAATATTTGCTGGCCATCTTTATCAACTACAGGATTACCGTTGGCGTCAAGTCTATATTGTCGTGAGCTTGGTGCAGGTGATACGCCATAAGCTTGTTGTTCAGTTTCAACCCAGCGTACACCGACATTACCAGTTAAACGCATATCAAAAACGTTAGTATCAATATTTGCCATCAAGTAAATAGACGCGACTTTTTCAGTAATGTCACGGTCGTTGGTAAGAGTCCAATCAGCCCCTTCCCAGACATCAACACCTTCACGAGCAAGTGGTTGGCCATTTTCGTCAACGATCCATTTATCAGCAATGGCATCATTATTTATCGACAAAAATGATGGTAATGAGGAAAATTCCCCACCAAGATTAACCACTTCAACGTCATCGGCACTGAGCTGAAAAGGTTGATACCTTAACACTTCTTGGCCATTAACATAGTTTATATAATTACCTTCACGCATTTGGTCCCAACCAATTTCGTTAGTGTGACCTGGGCCACCATAAGACCAAACCGAACGTTCCAATTTATGCTTACGTTCAGATACGCGAATACCGGCGGAAATACCCGTAATATGATCATTATCAAGGGTATAATCAAAATCGATACGTATCGCATCCGCTTCGTTTTCTTCATAACGAGGGAACTGAGAATAGCTATTAACCATCATTTTGTTCACGTCGGTAAAGTTGATTGCTTCATTAGCCGTATTCGTAAAATTAACCGTTGGTACTTTCAACGCATTCATTTGATAACTTAATACTAAATCATTTTCTACTTTTGGTGTGGCGGCACTCGCGTCTTCAAACATAACAATAGTCATGGTGCGATCTAATGACTGCTCTGACGCTTCGGAATGAGATACGTCAGCCGAAATAGTCAAATCACCGGCGACCCATGTTGTATTAAAACCTAGTGTTAACACCTCACTATTTCGCGTTGCTTCATCGGCCATGTTAGTTATGCGTAGTGGATTGACACCTTGCTGCCCGTTTGCATCAACACAAGGCGCTTGAATTTTTCCAGCGGTAAGCGCCTGACATGGATTATTGTCATCATAAGTAGAAAAAGGATTATTTAAGGCTGAATAATAGGTGCCGCCAATCAATGAATACCCCGCATCTTCGCTACCAACGACAACAGGATTAGTTAACTCAGCACTACGTAAATGATCAGTAGAATTAACACCACCTAGACCATTAACAGATAATCCTCTATCCCAAGCTGTTGAATCGAACTTTGAATAAAAGGCATCTGCTTTAAAAGTCAGTGTATCTGTCGCTTCCCATACAATAGTAGACATCACACCATTACGTTCATCTTCACCGCCACGAGACATAATCTCAAAGCCATCAGAATACGCAAGACAGTGATTTTCTTGCCAGTAATCATCCGTCTCTTCATTACCACAATCACTTAAACCTTGAATGCCATCGTAACGCACTTGGTCGTAATTAAAGTTATAGCCAACAAATTGTGTTGACACACTTGGCTGAAATAAACGTGCCACACCAACTGCGACACCTAGACTTTCATCTAAAAATTTTCCTTGATAAGAAAAGCTCAAACGATGACCGGTTTCAGCAGCATCGGGATGATCTGACGCTCTTGAGTTTGAGGTTAGCTGTGCGTTGAGGTTAAATCTTTGTTCTTCTTTTAAATCAAGCGGGTTAGCTGTTTTTAAATCAATTGTTCCTGCCACACCACCTTCAATTAGCGACGCTTTTTGCGATTTATGTACTTGTGCGGTATTAATTAATTCTGATGGGAATTGCGAAAATTCAACCGTTCTCCCACCCGCAGAAGACACTTGCTCGCGACCATTTAGTGTAGAAAATACATATTGCCCTGACAAACCACGAATGTTTAGTTCACTCGATTGACCACCAGTACGTACCGCGGTAACACCCGGTAAACGCGCGAGTGAATCCGCAATAGATAAATCGGGTAGTGAGCCTAAGTCATCCGCGGTAACTGCATCAACCATAGTATCTGAAAAACGTTTTAGGTTAACTGATTCAATAACACTGCGTTGAAAACCTTTAATCTCAATAACCTCTATTTCTTCTTGTTCAGCTTCATTTTGCTCTACTACTGTTTTATTTATTCGTTCAGCCTCATTTGCATAAGCATTAAACGTTGCCAAGCCACTCGCTAAAAAGGCAATGGTTATTAAATTTGGTTTAAAGTGATTATTCACGATTTAGTCCTCAATGTTACTTAATTATTCGCTAGCGATTACTGGTAGTTAACAACAATAGCTAGTCATTTATAGTTGACTGTAACCTTAGTTAATTCAGTCATAACGATTTTCTATGTCGATACGTTACGCGAGATAAAGTTAAGAAGTAGTTAAGGAAAAGTAAGTATCAAGAAAATTTGTCATCATATAAATGAATTAAAACAATAGAACACAATTTATATAACCAACTGTTTTATATTAAAAATATAAAATAAACATTCATATTTTCATCCTTATTTTAAATTTATCCATTATCTTAACTGTTTCTTAACTTGCCTGTTTCTAAGCTGTCAGCACTATCTAAGAATAGCGATTGTCCCGTATCTACTCTTTGTCGTGGGATAATTATAATAGGAGAATAAAATGAAGAATAAACAGATGACATCTTCTGTCATTGCCGTTGCCGTTGCGTCTATACTCAGCGCTTGCAATACTTCCAATGAAGAAGGACTAGATAAAATCTCAGGTGTAGACATTGCACAAATTCCATTAGTGTGCCAAACGCCAAACACCATTAAAGTAAATAGCTTAGGGGAAGCGCTACTCGACGAAAACGGAGCACAAAGTTGTGAGCGTGTTCAGCTTACGTGTAGTGGTCAAATTTACGACCCTATCACCCATTCTTGTGCGGCTAAAGGTCGCCATGAAAATGCGCCTGATGAAACTGCCGACGCGAATACAGAAGGCAAAGATCAATTTGCTACCATATTTTTCGCCCGAGAAGACCTAACAGCAGATTCAGTTGATAGCGGCATAATTCTTCATGCTTGGAACAATGAATCCTGTAACGCTTATGACCCCGACTATATTGTACCAGGTGACTCCAATGATCTTGAAGCCGATGATTACTGGGATACCGACTGGGCAACAGGTGTTAAGCCTGATGGTTTTGACGAAAATTATGGTTTATTTTGGACCTTTAAATTACTCGACGATCACACGGAATGTGCCAATTTCATTGTTCATTTAGAAAATGAAAGCTTTCCTGATGGTAACATGCGCGCCTATATTGCACGTAATCCAGAAAGTACACGTTATAACGAAGATCGTATGAGTTATGTACTCGGTGGTATAACAGCCGTTGGCAATGCCTCAATCTACCCTTACTACAGTGAAGCTGGTGATCCATCAGACGGTTTACGAGAAATAATTACTGACCGTGCTGTACATTGGTTTAACGCCGATACTTTATTGATCAATGATGATATTGCTCAAAGCATTCGTGTTTATTCTGCCGATGCTATGCCTACCCTATTCCCTGGTGAAGGTTTCAGAGGTTTAGACTATATTGAATTCTCTCGCGCTAATGATGCGTTAGCGCAACCAGAGCTTGACCGTGCGTTATATCGTAGCGGCATGTCACAGTTTGTTGCGAATGAACCTAACGATCCTACGGCTATTAAAGCGATGTTAAAAGGTCGATTAATGGCGGTACTAGTCGATGACAGTGGAGAAGCTTATACCGGCTATTTAATGCAAACCGCTGGTGTACTTGATCATTTATACACCCAAGGGGATGCTGATGCAGATGAAGCCTCATTGGGTATTATTTATGATGGCAATTCAGTCAGTGCATCCGTTTGGGCGCCAACGGCAAGTGACGTAAAATTAAAACTATATGCAGAACGTGATAGCGATGGTGAGTACGCTGCTACAACCACTAACGATATGGCTTATGATGAACAGACAGGGATTTGGAGTTACCAAGGTGACCGTTCAGCACTTGACCGCCAATTATTTCGTTATGAAATAAGTGTTTACCACCCTGCTAGCGATTCTTTTGAAACACATGAAGTTATCGACCCTTATGCGGTTAGTGTTACCACTAACGGTAGATATGCTCGCTTTGTTGATTTAAATGATGCCGATTTAAAACCTGAAGATTGGGATGACCACAGTATTCCTGCAGGACAAGATCCCGAAGATATTGTGATCTATGAAGGTCACATTCGTGATTTTTCAGCATCAGATGCAAGCACGCCAGCTGAGTACCGAGGTAAATATTTAGCCTTTACTGAGCAAGATAGCGCTCCTGTCAATCATCTAAAAAGTTTACAGCAATCTGGCTTAACACATTTCCAAGTGCTACCAGCTAACGACATTGCTTCGATTAATGAAGATGAAATGAAGGCCATCAATCTTAGCAGTACGATTGGAGAGCTTTGCGCAGAAATTAGCGACTTAACAATCTGCTCAGAAGCAAACGAAAGCGATACCATCGAAGCCGCACTTAACTTATTTGACGCCAACAATGAAACACTAAAGCAAACATTAAACGTGCTTAATGGTTTAGACAGCTTTAATTGGGGTTACGATCCATATGCATTTAATGCCCCTGAAGGGAGTTATGCGACAGATGCTGAGTCGGTTGCGCGTATTGTCGAAATGCGTAGCATGGTTAAAGCGTTACACGACATTGGCCTACGTACATCGCTTGATGTTGTTTATAACCATACCAGCACTTCAGGTACTTCTGATAACTCAGTATTAGATAAAGTTGTTCCAGGTTACTACCACCGACTTAATGTTGATACCGGTGACGTTTTAGACGAAAGCTGTTGTCAAGACACTGCGGGTGAACATCGTATGTTTGGCAAATTAGTCACTGATACATTATTGTCTTGGTCTGAGCACTTTAAATTTGACGCCTTTAGGTTTGATTTAATGAACTTAATTCCACGCGACGTGATTGTCGATAGTTATAATGCTGTTGCAGTTATCGATACTGATACCTATTTTTACGGTGAAGGTTGGGATTTTGGTGCTGTTGCCAACATTGGCGCAAGTGTTAACAATATGGCAGGGACCAGCTTAGCGACCTTCTCAGATAGACAACGAGAGGCGGTACGATCGGGTGCGTTATTTAATAGTGATGGCAGCCGTCAAGACATCGATACCATTCGTGTCGGCTTAGTCGCGAATCTTGCCGATTATGTACTACAAGGTCAAGCAGGAGAATTTGGCACATTAAGCACCTTCCCTGTACCGGGTACCGCACAAGATCCTGCTGATACTGTTAACTATGTTGATAAGCACGATAATGAAACCTTATGGGATCAATTGCAATATAGTTTATCTAGTGATCTGACATCAACAGAGCGCGCTCGCATCCATGCGGTAGCAGGCTCGTTCCCAATATTGAGTCAAGGTATTCCTTTCATTCAAATGGGCTCAGACTTACTACGATCTAAATCAATGACTCGCGACTCGTATGATGCTGGTGATTTTATTAATAAGGTTGATTTCACCAAAAATGAGCATAACTGGAACGTCGCTTTTCCAAATCTATATAGTTGCAATGGTGACAACTGTGAAGAGCAAATTAGTAACTTACTAAGCGACGATAGTCGTAAAGCAACGAGTACTGATATTGAATTAGCATCGGAGATTTACCAAGGATTATTACAAGTACGTGCTAGCTCTAAATTGTTCCGTTTAACCACCACAGCGCAAGTTATCGACCGAGTTGGCTTCCATAACACTGGTGCAGAACAAACCCACGGCGTAATTGTGATGAGTTTAGACGACGGTGCCGGCTGTATAAATAGTACTAAAGACTTTAACGGTAACTGTGAAGCGACCACAGATCTTCGCCCAGATCTTGACCCTAATTACGATGGTATCATTGTTGTATTTAACGGTACTGATAGCGAACAAACCATGACGGTACCAAGTGCAGTCGGTTTCGAGTTACATTCAGTGCATGTTAACTCTGAAGACGCTGTCACGGCTAGTTCAGCAGTTACTGAAGCTGAGGGTAACGGTAACTTCACAGTTCCCGCGCTAACAACGGCAGTGTTTGCTAAAAGCCAGGATGGTGTTCAAGGCACAGGTATTAATGCCTATGCTACAACAGGTGCGCCAGATGTAGCGCCGTATGGCACTAATCCTATATATTTACGCGGTGTAAATACTTGGGATCCGGTTGATGCATTCGAATATATCGGCGAAGCAGTATACGAGCTTACCCTTGAATTAGATGCGGGCGCTTATACATTCAAAATTGCTGAAGAAAACTGGGGTTATCCTAACTTAGGCGGCGGCATCGACATCGTTCTTGGTGAAGCCACTACAATTGGCGGCAATGGTGACGATATTAGCTTCTCATTAACCGATGCAGGTAAATATAAGTTTATATTAAACGCCTTATCGCCTAATGCTCCTGAGTTAACGATTGCACCCGCGATTGAGAAACCAGCTTATGGCGACACTACCGTGTACATTCGCGGTACTGTCAATGCTGATGGTGGTTGGAATACAAATAACCCGATGACATTTGTTAGCAATAGCACCTACGTAACGAGTATCGAGCTAACGGCTGGTAGCTATTTATTTAAACTAGCCTCTGAAGATTGGTCAACGGTTAACTACGGTTCAGGTACCACCAATACCGTCTCGCTTGATAATGCGTTAACACTAGACGGCTCTGGCGATATCAACTTAACGATAACTGAAGATGGTACCTATAGCTTTAGCATAGATACCACTGAGCCAACGGTACCCGTAGTGACCGTTAGTAAAGATGTGCAGCCGTATACTGGTATGCCTATCTTTCTGCGAGGTTTTGATGGTGATTGGGGTGAAACGAATGTTTTTAGCTATTTAGGTAACGGCTATTATACAATCACTATGCCTTACACTGCTGATACCAATTTTAAAATTGCTTCAGGTGATTGGTCTACGGTTAACTTCGGTGGCGCTACCTTAACGCTAGGTGATGCCTTATCACTAGACAGTGGCGGTTCAGATATCGGCTTAAACGGTTTTGACGAAACTGATATGCAGTTTATCTTTCAAGTAAACGATGATAGCAGTCAAGACGCGACTATCACAGTGATAGACTTAAGCGAATATTAAGCAGTAACGTCCCTTAGGTTTAGCACTAAAAAAGGCTGATAGTTAACACTATCAGCCTTTTTTGTTATCTGTGACCCGTCCTAAATATCGAAATATGGAATGCTCAACAGCAAGTCAATTATTCCACTAACTCTTTGGCAACAGTACCGTCAATGTCATCAACACCACCAAGCTCAGACTCCGTCGATTTCTGTTTCGATTGTACAGTATGCTTTAACAATAAGATCAAAATACCGGCAGTAAAAAACATCACTAAGGTATAAATTGCTGGCGTAAATGACATTTTATAATTTGCCAGTAGCGTTAAGGCCATAAACATAGA
>Ga0105355_10005366_pt1 | contig 10822 bp, 12 predicted proteins | sample GOMGulsemesocosm_2_FD_83508 | JGI IMG/M metagenome (GOLD analysis project Ga0105355, IMG submission 83508) | Methane-oxidizing microbial communities from mesocosms in the Gulf of Mexico - GOM9C Gulf of Mexico | ecosystem: Environmental > Aquatic > Marine > Cold seeps | place: Gulf of Mexico...
CATTGAAGGATGGGTACAATTAGCTTTTAATATTAATACCTTAGGTGAAGTGATCAACGTAAAAGTTATTGACTCCGCTCCAAAAAGAGTTTTTGATAAGGCTGCGGTTAGGGCATTACGAAAATGGAAGTACCGCGCTAAATCGGTCGAGGGTAAACAGGTATCACAGCATAATTTTTCTGTGCAACTCGACTTTACCATGGCCAAAGAAGCTTGATTAAAATACACCTAACTATTTATTTACGCTAAACGGTATAAGGACAGCATTTGAAGTTACCTTCGATGATCAAGGGCTGGTTAAACCCTAACATCAGCCCTGAGACCAGTCCTGAAATACTGTTGACTCAGTACCAGGCTACCGGTAAAAATAAGTATTTGTCTTTACTGGTAGCTAAGTTTAATCAGCCAATTTATCATTATTTGGTTAGTTTATCCGATCAAAACATCGCAGAAGATACGCTGCAAGCCACTTGGCTGAAAGTAATTAATACTAGGTATAGTCAATCTCGATATAACCAAGCTCAGCATAGCCATGTTAAAAGCTGGCTGTACACTATCGCAAGAAATACCTTAATTGATGAAATACGCCGCCAGCAAAAATGGCAATGGCAACCATTAGAGCAGCAACTATTATCCACCAGTGACCTCAGCGCTAGTTTTGAAGCCGCGCAACGATTGACTAAATTTAACTTGGCCATTAGCCAATTACCTTTTCATCAACGAGAAGCTTTTATCTTTCAGCAAGAGGGGTTTTCTTTATTAGAAATTTGCCAGTTGGTTGATGAAAACTTTGAAACCGTAAAAAGTAGAGTCCGTTATGCACGTAAAAACATTAAAAACCTATTGGGAGCGAAACCATGAGTGCTGACAAGTTTGATAAAGAGCTTAAGCAACTTTATCAACAACGAAAGTCACAGTTTACTGCCCCCGCGGTTAACATTCACCCAGCTAAAGTAGCTAAAACGACAGAGACTAAAGCAGAGTTAGTTAAACCAACGTTGGTTAAAACTAAGCTTAGCCTCGCAAGCATGCTCGCGATTACCTGTACCGCAAGTATTGCCTCTTTTGGTATTTTCGTTATTATCGACCATTTGATAGAACAGCCAAAAATTACTGTTGAGCAGCACAACACCGTACAAACCATCGATATCGAACAAATACCGCTAAGTAGTAACTCCGATGAAACTCTGGCACAAAATAATACGCTAAAAAATCAACCAGCTAAAATTCCTCCCACTAACACGTTATTAGTGAAGAGCAAAAAGCCAACATCAGTATCGGCTATTAATAACATTAAAGAGCCTCAACAACCACTTGTCTCTTTTACAACACCTAAATTATCGGACGGACTTACCCTTGGGTTATCCGGAATGTCGTACCAAGTCATTTCGGTGCCACAGTTACAGCAGCCTGATGCTGCCGTTAAGCCAATCTACAAGGTGCTGCCAAAGTATCATGCTAATGCAATTAAGCAACAGCAAACCGGCGCAATAACCTTACGCTATCAAATTGATAACAATAGCGGAGAGGTCAAAAACATCAGCGTTGTTAGCAGTAGTGTCAGTAATGTATTAAAGAAATCGGCTAAAAAGGCCTTGTCTAACTGGCAGTATCAGGGGGGGAAGGAGTACCTTGAGTACTACCAAGTAACCTTTGAGTTCAAGCTAAGCAACGATCCCTAAAAAACGTACACGAAAGGGTAGCAGCACAAGCTGTATTACAACCCTTTTTTATCTTGTAACGTTTACTTTGATGTTCTGGCTTTAGCGCTAGTATAATTAAAAACTACTGCGATCGATAAAGGCTTTTTTCTCTTTACCCTTGGCTAAACCATTCGCCATGGCAATACGCTGATTTTTACGCCCTAATAAGCGAAACTGGGTAATGCGCTCCCATAATAACGCCATGCGAGTGTCTTGCTGCCAAGTTTTCTTAAACAAATATTTAGTCGCGGCAATGGCATCAGGGCTTTGCTGCGCGATAGTTTTTGCTAACGCCGTCGCGGCAGCGAGTGGATCTTCGCTAAGCTTTGAAACCAAGCCATACTCGGCGGCTTCTTCACCAGAGAAAAAACGCCCGGTCATCGTCAACTCTTGAGCAATATCAACACGCGTTAACCGCGATAAAGTCACCATACCGCTCATATCAGGGATCAAGCCCCATTTCATTTCTAATATTGATAAATTGGCATCGGCTCTGGCAATACGGTAATCACAGGCGAGTATTATTTGCATGCCGGCACCAAAACAGTTTCCTTGTACCGCAGCAATTACTGGAATAGATAAGTCTCGCCATACATGGGCAACCCGCTGAAACATGTTGTCTTTTCGCCATGGTAGTTTAATAAAGAATCGTGGCACCATAGACGGTGTTTTAGCAAGATAGCTAAAGTCTAAACCGGCACAAAATGAAGCACCTTCTCCTTGAAGTACCACGCAGCGTATACTGCGATCTTTACTAATTTTTTTCGCCGTTTTAACCAGCTCTACCATCATCTTTTCGTCTAAGCCATTATGCTTATCCGGACGATTTAACGAAACGTAGGCAATATTCTCTTCTAAGTGAAGTCGCACTCTATCATTTGACATAGTTGTTTTTTTATTCAGTAAATAACAGAGCCTTAGTGTCGCACAGTTAAACTGGTACTACCACAACTCAAATATCTGCTGCCATGTCTAGTTGCTTTATGATCAAACCACCGATAAATAGCCCTGTATTCCAGTTAGTTTTCATTATATTGTAGTAAAGTTACAACAAGGTTGAGAAAACTAATCCTCAGGTAATGTTATTGAAGCAATGTCAATTTTAGGAAAACTTATGCAAATTGTTATTTTTGATCATGAACAACAAGTCGCTGATACCGCAGCTCAATGGATTGAAACACTGGTTAATAACAAGAAATCCCCTATTTTAGGCCTAGCAACCGGCAGCACTCCAATTAAGCTCTATCAACAATTAATTCGTCGTTATCAAGAAAAAAAACTGACGTTCAAAAGTACCACGAGTTTTAACCTTGATGAATATTTAGGTATCGATGCCACTAATTCGCAAAGCTATCGTCATTTTATGAATGAAAATTTATTCAATCATATCGATATCGATAATACGCATACCTACTTACCGACCTGCGCACAAGGACAAAATCCTAGGGAGCAAGGCTTGGCTTATGAAGAGAAAATAAAACAGCTTGGCGGTATTGATTTACAAATTTTAGGGATCGGCGCTAATGGCCATATTGGGTTTAATGAACCGACGTCAAGTCTAGCTTCACGCACCCGCATTAAAACGCTATCTCAGCAAACCTTAGCAGATAATTCTCGATTGTTTAATAACAATGAATTTCAGCCAACATTAGCTATGACCATGGGAATTGCCACCATATTAGATGCAAGATACGTATTATTAATGGCTACTGGCGAAAATAAAGCTAAAGCAGTAAAAGATATGATTACTGGCCCGCTTTCAGCAATATGCCCAGCATCAGCACTACAAATGCATGAAAATGCGATTATCCTTCTAGATAAAACTGCCGCCAGCCAGTTACCAGATCAAGAATACTACCAGTGGGCAAACGCTCAAAACATCAAAATCAACCAAGCATTTGGTTTATATCATAACTATTAATTGCTTTAGCAATGCTATTTATCAACATCAGCTGAAGCTATCGAGCTGACCGTATTCTTTATTTAGGTAACTTTGTTGACAATAACGCAGCCAGGCTAATAAATACTGCCGAAATGGCTAAACAGGCGACTAAACCAAATTGTTGAAAAACAAGCCCTGACAATACTGTGCCAATTAAACGCCCCATAGCATTAGCCATATAGTAAAAGCCAACATCAAGTGAAACCCCATCGCTATCGGCTAAACTAACAATAAGATAACTGTGTAATGAGGAGTTTATTGCAAAGATTGCCCCGAAGACGAATAAGCCGACGATGAGTGAAACTTGTGGGTAAAAATCGAAATACAATGCCAACGCAATTAAAGCTGGAATTATCGCTAAATAGCTCGCCCATATACAGGCTGCTGCGCCTGAGGGCACTTTGCCTTGCTTTTTACCGGTAAAGTGAGGGGCAAAAGATTGCACCAACCCATAAGCAATCACCCAGCTAGCCATAAAGCCACCAACCCACCAGTGATCCCAACCAAATGACACCGCCAAAAACACCGGTAAGGCTACCACAAACCAAACATCACGCGCACCAAAGAGAAACATTCTCGCTGCGGAAAGAATATTAATCGCGCGGCTTTTAGAGAATATTTCTTTGAATTTAGGTTTACTTTTAGCTTTACCTAAGTCTTCTTTAAGCGCCACTAAGCTAAAACACCATACCAGCAACAACATCGCAGCCATGGCAATAATCGCTCCTTGGAACTCAAGCAGCGTTAGTAGCATGCCCCCTAAAAAAAAACCAACCCCTTTAAGGGCGTTTTTTGAGCCGGTTAATATCGCCACCCATTGATACAACTTATCTTGAGCATTATCTGCCACCAGTAATTTAATCGCGCTTTTGGCGCTCATTTTATTCAAGTCTTTGGCAATACCCGATAGCGCTTGTGCTGTCATCACATAAATGACGGTCAGCCAAGATGGCGGGGCTGCAAGCATAGCTAAGGCCAAAATTTGTAAGCCCAAACCAATGTTCATGGTGCGATTTAAGCCTATTCTCGCCCCAAGCCAGCCACCGAGTAAATTGGTGATCACGCCAAAGATTTCATAAAACAAAAACAACATCGCAATATTTAAGGGGCTATATCCTAACTGATGGAAATACAGCACAATCAGCATACGTAGAGCACCATCAGTTAAGGTGAAAGCCCAATAGTTACCGGTAATAATTAAATATTGTTTCATTGACGATGACATAGTTGTTAACCGTGACATTAGCTACTCTTTATCTGAACGACCAACCATGCGGGCAATTTCTGCAGTACGGTTGGCATAACCCCACTCATTGTCATACCAAGCATACAGTTTAAGCTGAGTATCATTGACGACCATCGTTGATAAGGCATCAATGGTGCATGAACGTGGATCGGTTTTATAATCAATCGACACTAATGGCTTTTCTTCATAGCCCATTATTCCTTGTAACTCTTGCTCCGAAGCCGCTTTCAATAATGCATTTACTTCTTCAACCGTTGTTTTACGTTTCAACTCAAACACACAATCGGTAATTGACGCATTAGCGAGTGGCACCCTGATTGCGTGACCATTTAATTTCCCTGTTAGCTCTGGGAAAATATGCGTGATGGCGGTAGCTGAGCCGGTAGTGGTTGGAATTAAGCTCATGCCACAAGCACGTGCTCGACGTAAATCTTTATGCGGGGCATCTAATATGGTTTGGGTATTGGTAATATCATGAATGGTAGTCATGGAGCCATGCGCAATACCTAATTTTTCATGGATAACTTTAATAACCGGTGCTAAGCAATTAGTGGTACAAGAAGCTGCGGTAACAATAGGGTGTACCGCTTTATCATATTGGTGGTCATTCACGCCAACCACAATATTTAGTATACCGTCTTCTTTTACCGGTGCAGTCACAACCACACGTTTTACCCCTTGTGCTAAATAGGCATTGAGCAAAGTCGTTGTTTTCATTTTACCCGACGCTTCAATAACAACATCACAGCCCGACCAATCGGTATCACTAATACGTTTATTCTGGGTACAAGTAATGCTGCTGCCCTTAAGGATGATATTTTCATCTTGATGGCTAGCTTGATGTTGCCATATACCGTGTACCGAATCGTAGTTAAGCAAGTGTGCTAAGGTTTCAGCGTTACCAGCAGGATCATTAATTTGTACAATGTCAACATCGTGCCAATCATATGCTGCACGCATTGAAAGACGCCCCATTCGGCCAAAGCCATTAATGCCAATTTTTATTGTCATGAGAATTACCTGTACTTTAAAGTGATTAATATAAAAATTAAGTAAATAGTTAGTGTAAGTAACTAATGTAAATGACTAATGTAAATAACTAGTATGAATCTTTTCGTTATTTCAGATCACGCGCAGCAAGTAGTTTTTCGCTGCGGTCTATCGCCCATCGCAGTAAGCCGAGCTAACGACGGGGCTAAAAACTCACTATTTTCGGCCGCGGTTAAGGTTAAGACTTGCTTTGCCCACTCTGGCAATTCGGGATTAATACCGTAATAAATCCACTGTTGTTGCTTTCTATCAATGAGCAGTCCACACTTTCTTAACTGCGCTAAATGTCGTGAAACCTTCGGTTGGCTTTCTTGAGCCAGTGCCGCCATAAGTTCACATACGCATAGCTCTTGTTCGAGTGTTATTAATAATAATGACTTTAAGCGAATGTCATCCGCTAAGCATTTATAAAACTGTGTTGGAGAAATCATGCGACCTTCACCCTAAAACTTTACTTTTATTACACTAACGCGGTTAGCTTTAGTGCTTGGTCGTGGTAACTAAACGATTTGACTTAAACAACATATACGAGTTTAGTTATATAACAAAAATCATATATTACTTTTTATTTAAAAAATGTCAACTGATGATTAGTTTGCTGTAAATAATGACTGATTACAGAGGTATCGATAGTATTGGCTTTAAAATAAGCGCTACCGCTACTATTCGACTAATGTGATGTGATAAATACAAGTATTCATTAGGCTGTTTGGTAAACCCCACCTGTTGAGATGGGGATATAACTCGTTATGCTTGATGATATACAAACGCCGCTTGAGTCCCTCCTCCTTGACCAACGGCAATCTGAATGTTTAAGTGAGCTAGTGATTCTAGGTAACGTGCTGACTTCAGTGGGCCGACATCTAACGGTGCTAGGCCTACCGCCTCTGCTAATTGCAAGGTGTCGTTTTTAGCTTTGTCATCATCCGCGGCGACAAAGGCGGTAATCGGTAGGCCATTTCTATTATGGTGCTCTTTTGCCATGACATCAGCAAAAATAGTATTAAACGCCTTAACGACATGTGCTTGAGGAACCATAGAGGAAATTTCTTCAGCAGCAGAAGTTTCTTGGCCCAATAACAAGGGCGACCAGTCATCATTTAATGGGTTTGAACAGTCAATAATCGTTTTCCCTGCTAGCGCTTTGGCAAGCGGGGTAATCAACTCAGCGATGACGGAATAAGGGATGGCGAGCGCAATCGCATCAACCCCATCAAGACCACTACGGTAAGCAGAGGATTGGTACTGCTCTGCGCCAGTGTGACCATCTTGTGAATAAATAATAACTTTTCTTCCTGCTTCACTAAAAAGTGCTGCTAGATTTTGTCCGACATTACCAAAACCAAAAATTGCAATTGTCTGCATAACTGTTCTCCAAATATTATAACGTTGGTATTCAACTTTGTGTGGTATACAATAAAAACTAGAACCGTTTAGAAACTAGTATCTACTGGATACCAACATACTAAGGTTTCTTTTTTTGATGATCAATTAGGCACCCAGAGGTAACTATGAACAATATTCCAAGACAAAATACTCAAGCGAATGTTTATGCCGCGGTGTGCCCCTCGCGTGAAATATTGGTGCTAATAGGTGAAAAGTGGACTTCGCTTGTTATTGGCGCACTTAATAGTCGGGTACTGCGTTTTGGTGAATTAAAACGGATTTGTGAAGGGGTTTCACAAAAAATGTTAACCCAGTCATTAAGAAAATTAGAACGTGATGGCCTAGTTATACGAACCGTTTATATAGATGAACTGCCGCTAAGAGTTGAATATCAGCTAAGTGAATTAGGGCTGACGTTAGTGCCTATTGTGACCTCTGTGAAACATTGGGCAGAAGCTAATCTACAAGCAATAGAGCAAAATCGTATTAAATATCAAAAAAATGCACAATAACAGCCTATAAACGAATCTTTGTTTTGGATTAGTTTGAGTTTGGAGTGTTAGGTCTCTGCTGAGGTTATGCCTCATGCTTATATGTCACCTTGAGGTTTTCGCGCGCTATGAATAACTATCGCGACAACAAAGGCTAGGCATAAGAATACCCGTAACGGATTGCCAGTTGAGATTTGGTAGCTGCTATGGACATTGTGGAATTTACATTGTGGAATTATGTACAAGCAACCTCTACGAGCATCAAGAAGCGCTCAGCCACAAACGACTGAGCGTAAATTACTGAAAGGGTTTAACTAAATTAACTACACTGCAAACGGGTACTTAATAGCGTCATGGCACTGGTAACCTTCAACACTAAAGTCATCCATCGTTACCCAAGTCTCTAAATCTTTTAACGATTTAATGTTAGGGTTGATAATCAGTTTTGGTGACGGCAATGGCTCACGTGTTAACTGCACATCGCGCATTAATTCCAGCTGATCTTCATAAATATGAGCATTGACAATTTTATGATAAGCAATGCCGGGTTTTAAGCCAGTGATTTGCGCCATAATCGCCAGAAAAAAGTACACCTGAACCTGATTAAAGTTCAAACCTAGCGGTACATCGCACGAACGCTGAAAACTGGTAAGGTATAGGGTATCACCCAAAATAGAAAAGTTATGGGTGTGCATACACGGGCGTAAACAGCCCATGTGAAACTCACCGGGATTATAAAAAGTAATAATTTCGGCGCGATCATCAATGCCCTTGCTCAGGTTATCAACAATCTTTTGTAATTGGTCAATAGTACCGCCATCTGGCTTTGCCCATTCGCGCGCTTGTATGCCGTAAACGCGTCCCATATCATCTTCACCTTTACGATAGGGGTTATTGAGCCATGCTTCATTCAAATTAGCGTTGGCATCCCAGGTTTTAGTCCCTAATTTTCGAAAATCATCAGCATTATCATAACCACGAATGTAACCTAAAAACTCAGCAATGGCTGATTTGAAGAAACTTTTTCGCGTGGTGATCATTGGGAATTCATTAGCCGCAACATTGTATTCAAGCGAAGCATCTATAACCGTTAAACAGCGTTTACCGGTACGCTCATTTTCAACCCAAGTGCCTTGGTCAACAATTCGTTGACATAAATCTAAATAAGCGCGCATTATACTTTTCCTTTGCTGTTCATATTTTCTTTGCTAGCTTTAGCTGTTTTTTTGTTGGTAGTTTTTTTGTTGGTAGTTTTGTTGTGGTTTTTGCTAGTGCTGGTGCCAGCGGTAATTGCCGACTTCTGCTGAATTAAATAGCCGAAATAGATACACAGAATACCCGCAATAATCATCGGTATACTTAATATTTGGCCTTTAGAGATAAACGACAAATATAAGCCTAAGTGTGCATCTGGCTCTCTAAAGAACTCAACAATGGTTCTGAAAACGCCATAACCTATCAAGAATACCCCAGAGGTTAGTCCTAAGGTTTTTGGTTTTCGCGTCATAAACCATAATATCAAAAATAATACTACCCCTTCTAAAAAGAATTCATAAAGCTGTGATGGATGACGCGGAACTTGCAGTGGGTCGGTTGGGAAAACCATTGCCCAAGAAACATCGGTTTGGCGTCCCCATAATTCGGCATTAATAAAGTTACCTAATCGCCCCATGCCTAAACCAATAGGCACCAGTGGCACTACAAAATCACCGACTTCAAGGAAGGGTTTGTTCACTTTTAGCGCAAAAATATATACCGCAGCGATAACACCGATTAAGCCACCATGAAATGACATGCCCCCTTGCCAAATTTGAAAGAGATATAAGGGATCGGCAAGAAAGTAATCAAACTGATAAAACAGCACATAGCCAACTCGGCCACCTAAAATCACCCCTAAAAAGCTATAGAATAATAAATCGCTGACCTGATCACGCGTCCAGCCGCCTTTGCTATTATCTGCCGCTTTATTAGCAAGAAACATCGCCGCCATAAATCCGACAAGGTACATCATGCCATACCAACGTAGTGCCACCGGGCCAATACTAAAAATTATTGGGTCGATTATAGGAAATTGTAAAAACTGTTCAGTCATTTTTTATCCAGAGTTAAAATATTAATTAGGAAAACATCATTTTTACTGCGACTATGATCAGAAACACAGCAAAACATTTTTTCAGTGTTGGTATTGGTAGTTTAGCCGCATATTTAACACCCACGGGCGCAAATAAAGAAGAGGTTAACACTAACCCCGCTAAAGCAGGTAAATATATATAGCCTAAACTCCATGCTGGTAGTAAAGGGTTATTCAGTCCTGAAATAACATACCCTAACGAGCCAAATAAGGCGACCATTACGCCACAGGCGGTGGCAATACCAATACAATGACGTAGTGGCGTACCAAAATACGTTAACATCGGCACAATAATCGCACCACCGGCAATGCCCATCAAACTAGCAATAATACCAGCAAAAAAGCTCATACCTTTAAGCTTAATAAGTGCCGGTAAAGGGCGTGAGCGGGTTGAGTTTATAGAAAGCAACATGTAAGACGCTAACACTATTACCGCAATAGCAAAGAAATTCGTCAACGCTTGTGCGGATAACTGAGCAGCAATAAAGGCGCCGGATAATGCCCCTATTGACACCATCACCATCAGCGGTTTAGCGAGTTGCCACGGTACATTATTATTTTTATGATGAGCATAAGCGGCACTTGCTGAAGTTACCACAATTGCCGCCAGTGAAGTCGCTAATGCCATTGGCATAATTACTTCACTGCTCATTAAGCCACTACCTACGGTTAATGAGGCGAACAGATAAACCAGTACTGGCACTATGATTAAACCACCACCAATACCCAGTAAGCCAGCAAGAAAGCCAACAATAGCCCCTAAGCAAATACAACTGATAAAAATTGTTAACATTGATCTATAAACCTGCGCGGATAAAGCCACCTAAACCAAGTTGTTCAAGTTGTTCATTTAGATAACTATGTACTTGTTTC
>Ga0105355_10005376_pt1 | contig 10814 bp, 12 predicted proteins | sample GOMGulsemesocosm_2_FD_83508 | JGI IMG/M metagenome (GOLD analysis project Ga0105355, IMG submission 83508) | Methane-oxidizing microbial communities from mesocosms in the Gulf of Mexico - GOM9C Gulf of Mexico | ecosystem: Environmental > Aquatic > Marine > Cold seeps | place: Gulf of Mexico...
ATTGGAGTTGTTTTCATTGGAATAACGCTTAAATGTAATTGAACAGCGGTCACTTTAAGTAAAGCAGCTTTGAAATGCCTGACGTCCTTATGACTTTTAGTTGATTTCTTTATGATAGCGACATTTAGTTAATTGCTTGACCTTGGAAAGCATTATAAATCAAAATGTTATCAGCAAGGTGTTTTGTGTTGCCGAGACCTGTTTACTATAAAAATAGTAAGGTAATGTCCACTATAAGGCAGTAATCAATGGGGTCAGAGTCATTGATTCGTTAACCTTAAGCCTGTTGATTATTTTTACTGCATATCTTGCCCAAAGATTTTATGAGGTTGCGCTATTATGGATTTATGGCTAACTCAGTTAGGCGGAAATCGTTTAATTTTATCCGAATGAGTTTATCAGTTGTCACGCCATTGTTGATGACATAAGGCGTTGAATTAATACAAAGATGAAGTTCTTTCTTTTAGATTTACATTAATATTTTTTAAGTTAGACTGTCAATTAACGGTGTCAATTATGATGGATGTTCGCTAAAAGTTGACACTAGGTAGAACAGTAAATAAACCCAAACCATAATAGGCAACAACACTTGGTTTCGTTCAACAGTCATTTATCTCGTATGCTGCGCCAACGAAAGATAAATGCTTAATAGTTAAGTTCTCGGAGTAAACTGTGAATATTAGGGAAATTCAAGACAAGGATATGGAAGCTGTAAGTACCGTTTGCTTACACTCGTTTTCAGAATCTATTGGTAGTTCTTTATCAGAAGAGGGGGTCAGTACATTTTCACAAATTGCGTCTAGTAGTGCGTTTCGTGAACGAGCAAAGGGAGACAACTTCATCTATGTCGCTGAAGAAAATGAAAGCATTAAAGGCGTGGTTGAACTGAAAGCAGGACGACATATTGCTATGCTATTTGTTGATCCTGAATCTCAAATGAAAGGTATTGGTAGACAATTACTTTTATCAGCATTACGTCGTTCTAGGGTTAACACAGTAACAGTAAGTGCTTCTCTGTCTTCAGTACCAGCGTATAAAAAATATGGCTTTATGTGTAAAGGGAATATAGCAGAGTCAGCGGGCTTGGTGTATCAACCAATGGAAATCGAACTTAACAAAGTATTTAAGCCGGATTCGTAGCAATTGACTCGATTGCATTTCACTACACGTTTTAACCAACAATTACTCACCGCTTAAGGCAGACGTTAGGTTTCTCGTTGAGCTGACTTTTCACTATCAGATGAAAGATGCTGGTCCTGTGGTAGATGAATACTCCGGAAAGCATATTCAAACTTGGCTAAACTAAAAAATAGTCAGGGAAGAATACTTCTCAATATAAAAACATAATCAATGGGTTCAGAGTCATTAATTCGTTAATCATAAACTCTGATTCTATTGTAAAAACAATTATTGGTTACAACACATGGTTTAGTTCGACAGACATTTATCCGCATGCTGCGCAAACGAAAGATACATGTTTAGTAATTAGCTATTTTATATTTTCAAAAGGAAATGGTATGAATAAGAAAAATTCAGATTTATTTGTTATATTTTTATCTGCATTCATTACGTCGTTCGTTTATCGGTATTTAACGGACACTGTATCAAGTCTAAATAATTTACAGTTCTTTATCGACTCATTAGTTTTCCTAGCTATTTATTTGGTAATTTATTTCCCATTAAATAGTCTAGTTGGAAAGTTAGTCGTTGATTCAACAAAAAATAGCTAGCATCCAAACAATGTGTCGTGAATCAATGGGGTCAGAGTCATTGATTCGTTAATCACCCCTTTTTTACCTTGTAAACTTATCAAATCAACGGTCATAATTATCTGATAAATCATTGAAATAATAAAAGAACTCTATTATTGTTTTATCATCAAAATTTACTGAGGGAGAATGTTCAATTCTACACCTCACTAAACTTTTCTATAATTCAGGTGAGGAAGGGTATTATGACGAGCAAAATTACGACGTTAGAAAAAATTGGTTTTGTATTAGTTTCACTCATAGTTTTGCTACAGGGGTTTTATGGCACTTTTTCATTCATCGATTCTGCCGCATTTTCTACGGTAAGGGGGACTGAACTGTTCTCTGCTATGGATGCTGATTGGGTGAAAATATATGGCTCACGTACTATTTTTATTACCTTAATTTTTGGTTATCTCTTATACACTCGAAATCATGTTGTTTTAATGTGGGGAGCACTATTCGCTGTTGTTATGCCAATTACAGACGGTCTACTTGCATATGAAGCTCAAGCCCCGTTTAAGGTTGTTGTTAAGCACATTGCTACAATAGTATATCTGTTAATAATATTTATTGTTTTTAAAAAGGTTGCTTATCAAAACAATAAAATATGAAAATAAGGGAAAGCCATGAAATTGATTATAAATGGCTTAACTTTTACGGTTTTAAAAATCATCAATATAATATTATGGCTATGCTATTAAATAACTGGCAATTTGCCTAATTATCAACTGAATGCTAAGTTTAAGAAATATGAATTCGATGTTCAGTATGCCCTTTATGTTGAACGCTATTTGGGAATTATATTAGGACGTGTCTAGGGCTGACAAATAATTTATTAAATTAAAACAACGAAGAAAGGGATTATTCAAATGAAAAAAGTGTTAATTTTATGTTTTTTAGCCGCAGGTTGTACCTCTCTTAGTGACAAGTGGGCAAAAAATGATAGTTCAGCATACGATATAAAAGAACTTGAAGTAGCAATGGCTGACTGTCATTACAAAAAGTCCATGAAAGCTTCAAATGTATTGATGATGGGATCAAACTCTTCTCCTCGGGCTAGAGCACCGTCGCCCGCAATAGGTGAACCAGGGTATGAGAAGGCTGAAAGATTAAAAGCGAGGGATGATAAAATGAATAAAAGGAATGATTCAAATAGACAAATCAGTCTCCGCCTCGCAAAAAGTGCAAATAAATGCATGAACAGTGCTGGATTTAAAAGAACGTAATTAAAATATAGCCAACATGAAATTTAGTGCCATTTCAGAAATATGATAATAACAAGGTGGTCAAGTAAATTGGCCACCTTGTTAAAATCAACTGAGATTGGTCTGCAAATAACGGTTCACTTCAGAGATAATGTCACTGTGATTTGGGCGCCAGCCCAGTTCACTTTTTATTTTCTTAGCACTCATGCATTGGTCTAAAGTTGGACCAATAGCCCAATCTCCATTTTCAGCAATAACTTCTTTAGTTGAACGAACTAATGGCTCCTGTTTTAAATTAAACCTTTTCGTATAAATTTCTGCAATATGACCCACTTTCACACTCTGCTCACTACATACGTTATATGATTGATCTGATGTACCTTGCTCTAAAACGAGTCGATAAGCGGCTGCAAGATCATCTCGGTGGACAACAGGCCATCGAGTATTAACAGAGCCCCAAACCTCAACTTGTCCATTTTTAGGACTAAAATGTGAGAGTGCGCCCGCATCCTTGTCATAAGTCATCCCAGGGTGAATAATGTTTGCATCGAAACAGGGGGCATTTAGTACCAATGAACTGTTATGTACCATCCAAGTAAAGCTAGATATTGGATTCAATAGGCTTTCCTCTGTGGCAACCCTATCGCCTGTCTGCCCATATAACCAAACACCTCCAGTATAGATAAATCGAATTTTTCGATCCCTGCTATTGCCTTGGGAAATCAACTCATCGACTACTCTACGATCAATGTTTCCCATATCATCACAAAAAGTAGCGGCTGCGTGAATGACAGCATCAACTTCTAGTATAGATTTTGACCATAACTTTGGCTCTTGAAGGTCGCCGCGAATAACCTCACCACCTTGTTTGAGAATTTCTTGTTCTGAACTGTCTGAGCGGGCTAATGCTAAAACTGAATGTCCATGTTGTAAAAGTTCAGTCAATATTGCGCTGCCAATTGTTCCAGTTGCCCCAAGTAATAGTACTCGCATGTATAATCTCCTTTAGAAAAAACGTAAGCCTAAAACCTAAACTTAACTTGAGGTCAATAGATAAGTTCGAGTTATTTAGATTAATAAAAACTAAAGAGGTAATAATAAAATTATTATTTATATTTAATATTTTAACTCTTAATAGCTAGTTATTTTTCTTAAATAAAGGAAGCTTTAACGACTGATATTTATTATGTTGCTGTGTATAATATTTAAAAATATTGATGCAGGTAACCAAGTCATGTTCATGTTTAAGAAGATAGTGTCGGCGATGCTATTGCCTATTCCCATAGCGTTATTTTTACTTTTTGCCGGACTGTTTTTATTATGGCTTGGTCGTTCTAAAAAAACTGGAAAGCGATTAATAACGTTAAGTGGCCTGTTAATTATTTTTGTGAGTTTCACGCCTACGGCGGACTTAATTACCAAACCCCTAGAAAATGCATTTGAACCATTTGATACTCAAAGCAGTGAGGTGCAATACATTGTCGTATTAGGTAATGGCCATGTTACCGATCTTAGGCTGCCTGCAACCAGCCATATCAATACCACATCACTAGCGCGATTAGTCGAAGGAATTCGTATTTATCACGCCAATAAAGACGCCAAATTAGTATTTTCAGGTTGGGGTGATATAGATGTAGTCTCAAACGCCCATGCCGTGGCTAATGTCGCTGTAGCCCTTGGCATTCCAAGCGAAAATATCATGATCGAACCTGAGCCAAGAGATACTCTTGAAGAGGCGCTTAAGCTAAAAACTATTATTGGTGATGAACAATTTGCGTTAGTTACATCGGCAACTCATATGTATCGAGCCATGGCTATATTTAGCCATCAAGGGTTAAGCCCCATTGCTGCGCCTGCTAATTATTACATCAAATCACGGGCTAATCGCTCTCAAGAGTTTAAGTTTAATGCGCTAAATATCAAAAAAACTGAAGTGGCGATTCACGAATACCTCGGTATTTTGTGGTTGAAACTGAGAAAGGAGATTTAGGAATCAAAATTGATGTTGGGACTGGCAGACATGGTTGTTAATGAATAAGTAGAGTAGTGTTTTTAAATTAAATTGATGTAGTTTCAATGTGATGGCACGGTTTTTTGAAGTTGGGATGCTCGTTCTCAGCGAGCTATTTGTCTTGTTCGATGAGTCATAGGCATGTTGATACGTACTGATATATAACTGAAAAAACAATGTATAGTGGTTAATTAAATTTGGACTTGTAGGGGACAAGTTATTGTTCACCTATCGTAAGTGTGGTTATGGAGTGTTAATGAAATATTTATGGATTTTTGTTTTTCTCATTATTCAAGGTTGTAAAAAAAATAGTGATACAGAGGAAGCTAGGCAAGTCAACGTCTACACTGTCGATAATAACGGAGAACCATTCGACATAGATATAGTTGATTGGTCTCAAGATATTACTCCTGAGGTAATCAATAAGCTTGTGTGTGACGAGCCTAGTACTGATTGCTCAAAAAGGCCTTTTGCTCCTCAAATTACAGGTACTGTTCATTTTAAAGTTAACTATCGGAAACCTAAAGGTGAATATTGTATTGAGTATTTCTCGGGGGAGGAATTTATAGAGTTAAATGAGTCTTCTCAAAATATAACTATTGAAATTTATTATGATGCTGTTGCGTGCGAATAAGTCATGATAAATCGGTCCGGTGGCGCTTGTCTGGCATTTTATTTGTCTCATTAATAACAAGTTGCCTCCAACAGCTTGGGTGGATGGTGAAAATCCGATTTTGTTTAAATAGCAAAGACTCTTTAACTGTGCTGACTTGAGTTAGGCGGTTTATCGACTTTTAAATTAGGCGATTAAACCTTACTACTCTTTGTGTCGGTGATATACACTACGCTTAATTTGTTAAGGCACCCAATAATTAGGTGTTATAAAATAGGTATACCCAATGAGCTCAGCGCTGAAAGAACAAGCAGAAACTATCCTACAACACTTAAATGCAACGCATTATATCGATGCTAGTGCACCAAAAGCAGAAGATAAACGAGAAGCTAAGTATAAAATTGGCAAAGCATGTAATAAAGCAAGAGAGATTCTTTGTAGTGATGAAGCGTTTCTCGATTGGGTATGGTCTGATGTTATCGCTGAATGTCCTACGGATATTGAAGAAGTAACACCTAATACCTTGGTATCTTGGCGCATGATGTCTAAGTTTGGCACCTTAGAGCAATGTGAAATCGTTGGCTTCACCCATATATCCAAACTCTTGCTTGATAAAAATGCAGCCATGAAAGCTGAAGTGTTAGACATTATTGCCAATAATGATTCCCAAACGGCTAAAAAGTTAATCAAGTTGGTCCTTAAACCTGCTATTGATTTTACTTCAATTGTTACTGATACCAATAAACTGGCTGCTACTGTTGAAAAGGCTGACAAGATGTCCAAAGATGCACTTATTTCTTTAGTTAAAGCAATGCATCAACAAATGATTAAATAGTCTTTAATCGAGTAAAACCGCTAAGGCCCGTTGATATCGTATATCAACGGGCTTTTTTAATTTTGAGGGGCAAATAAAACAATCAAAGTGTCAGCTCCGAATATGGCGAGTATTAAAATAATGGATGTTTATAATCTCAGCTCGTTTAATAAATTGGTTTAAAAAATGACAATTCCATTTTTGATAAAAGCACTACCTAATGAACAATTTCATGAAATCATGCTCAAAGGCGATGAAGAGTTAAAAGCAGTCCATGCTGCTTGGATTACTGTAAATTCTAACCCAGGGTATCCGTGTCGTGTTTCTCTGTCAGAAGCAAACATCGGTGAAAGAGTATTAGCATTACCTTTCTGTCATCATGATGTTAATTCACCGTATAGGGCGTCTGGTCCAATATTTGTGCGTGAAAACGTTCAAATGGTTACATTGGCTATCAACGAAGTGCCTGAAATCTTAAGACATAGATTACTATCAGTGAGAGGGTATAACTCACAAAAGCAAATGATTGAAGCAGAGGTTATCCAAGGAGCTGAATTGGAATCTGCCATTGAAAAACAATTTATGAATTCAGATGTGCAATATTTACATCTACATAATGCAAATCCCGGATGTTTTAGTTGTAGCGTGTACAGGGCTTAAAAAGCAAATTAATTCACGTCGGTAGAGGTTGGTTTCGCGTTAAGCATTCTATCAAATGATTTTCTCAGTTGATAACCCACTAAAAAGTGGGTTATCAATTAATTAGATTATAGTCCTAGCGCCATTCTATATATTGCGGTTCTTCCAGCGTCGCCACGATAGCATTATTCCAGTATAAACCAATAAACATGCAAGGAATGATGCTATGCCTGCAATGGTTTGACCAACTACGCCATAGTATTCACCAGTGTGAGCAAACCGTATCCAGTTTCGAATTTTTCTATAGGTTGAGTAATCGTCGAAGCCCGATGTATCAGCTATTTCACCACTAATGTTATCAACAGCAACTGATAATCGTTTAGTCGGCTCACCGCCGTTGCCATTATCTACTGTATAGATGGTAACGTTTTGAGGTGATTGAGCGACTGAAAAACGAATCGTTTGCCAGTCTGGGTAGTGTTTATTAAGCATCGTAATTTGTGCATCAGTACTTTTGATCTTTGAAGTTAACTCCGCCGCTAATAGTGTTGGCTTAGCTAGTTCTTTAACTGTTTTGGTTGAAACGAGTTTTTTCAAAGCATCGCCCGGCCAATCAAATGAAAAGAATAGTGCGGTTGTTGCCAAGACAAACAAGACAGGTGTTAAGTAAAAACCAAATACGTTATGCCATTGGTAGTTTCGTGCTTTAGAGCTAGTGTAGTTTCCCGGTAGTGTTAATTGCTTTTTAAAAGCACGAGACTTAAAGCGTTTTGGTAGCCATAAATATAACCCCGTTACTGCTAGTAATACGAAAATGGCATTAGCGATGCCATTGACCCAACGACCGCTTTCACTGAATTTCCCATCAAGGGTTAACCAACGATGAAAGGCACGTAGTTTTCGCCAAAACAAGGTTGATTCTTTCCCTGGTTCAGCGAGTTTTTCACCTGTGATTGGATGTAAATAAGCGAGTGTTTTACGTCCGTCTCTGACGATAATAGGGGCATTATCTTCGTTGAACAGCGTGATAGATAAACTGCGCTGGATGGGGTATTTCCCCGCGATCTCTTTAACCTCTTGCAAAGAAATTGCTGTCTGTCCTTGTGTAACCGTCGGGTAGTCAGCCTGTTTTCCCGCTTTAATCATTTGGCGCTCAAATGTGAGCATGCCACCAGTGATTGACATTAAAAAGATGAATATAGCCGCGCTACATCCGATGATTAGGTGAAACCAAAATATAATTTTTCTTATGCTCATAAGTATCAAAAAAAGCCAGTATCAACTGATGCTGGCTTTTACTCTTTAATTTTTATTGTTATTTAGCTAAGGATAAACGATTAGAATGAAGTTTTAACTTCAAATCTTGCCATAGTACCGTTGCCTACTGTTACATTGTTCAAACCACCGCCCGCAAGATAATCGGTATCGAGCAAATTTTCAATATTCAATCGAAAATCAATATCTTGCCCTGCAATATTAGTGCTGTAAACAGCGCCTAAATTAACACGTGAATAACTGTCTTTTTGTACGGTGTTATTGCTATCTGCGAAACGTTCTCCTTGGTAGAACACTCCAGCATTTAATGCCAGATTTTCAGATATTTCATAGCGTGACCAAACTGATGCTGACCATTTTGGGGCATCAACCGGAGCTTTACCTTGATACCTAGCATCTTTTTCGAATTCAGCATCTAAAAACATGGTTGATGCCATAACAAATAATCTGTCAGTTACCGCACCTTGTGCTGATAGTTCAAATCCTTTGTGGCGTTGAATGCCTGACTGTGTAGTGATTGAATCAAACATATCATTGCCTATTAATGATTCAGAAATTAATGCGCCATTCTTTTCTATATCAAAAATTGCTGCTTCTATTAATAAGCGTTCAGATATCTGCCATTTTCCGCCAATCTCAATTTGCTTTGATGTTACGGCATCCAATTTCATGCCGTGGTTTGCATCTAACTCATTGTTTAAAGTTTCACTTCGTTGTGGTTCAAATCCTTCAGAATAGTTTACGTAGATTGTGGCATCATTTTCTGGGTGAAATAGCACGCCAAATTTAGGCACGAATGAATCACTGTCGGCACCTTCTTTATTTTGCTGATCGAAACGACCGCCAAAAGCGACCTGCCATTGCTTGTTAAACGTAACTAAATCTTGGAAATAAAAACCGTAGTAGTCATATTCACTGTTGTATAAGCTATCGTCCGTTTTGTAACTAACCGCTGGTTTCACTGGCTCTAGTTGGCCAGGTGTGTAAGTGACTGAATCAGCTTTCACGCGCAGTTGACCGTAATAGTAATCAAGGCTGTTAGCACCAATTAATACCTGATGCTCGATATCGCCAGTGGTAAATTCACCTGTTAAATCAACGAATGCTGTTTTGAACTGCCAGTCGTCAAAGCGATCGTATGGCTTAGATGTGTAATCGCCACCAACAACATAATCACTTGGCTTTTTAGGTGCTGACTCAAAACGTTGGCGCTCGAATGTTTGCTCGTTGTAGCCAAACTTCACCATCCATTGTGGGTTAATGAAATATGAGGCGTTTGCGCCTAAGTTATTCACAGTAATATCAGTAAATGCCCAAGAAAAATCATAGATTGTCTTGTCGTCCCCAATCACGTCACCGTTGTTATCAAGCCATGCTCCAGTGTCTAAACCTGCTTTGTCATTGGTACGATCGTAATAAACGTTAACAGAGAAATCTTCAGAGAGTTGGTAATCAAGTGAAATAGAACCTAGGAAACGATCACGTTCACGTTGTGAGCCATCTTGATATTCACGGTCAAATTTTACATCTTGTTTTACTAAAATAGCGCGATATGAAAAATGATCAACAATTTCGCCACCAGCATCTAGCATGAAACGTGTTGAGCCATTGCTGTCGGTATCTGCGCTGATATCTAAAAGGCGAGAGGTTGTTGGCTTTTTAGTCACCATGTTAACCAATCCACCCGGCGCAGACTGACCGTATAAAATGCTCGATGGGCCTTTAATCACTTCTACACGTTGTAGTGTTTCAATTGGCTGTTGGTAATGTGACCAATGCTGATGACCGTCACGAAGATAACCATTAGACGAGCTAAGTGTGAAGCCACGTGAGCTAAATACTTCACGGTTACGTTGTTTTGAGCCTGGTGATAAGCTGGCATCGTTATTCAAAACCTCCCCCAAAGTAGTAGCAAGTTGCTCATCAATAATCATTTCAGGAATAACGGTTACTGCCTGTGCGGTTTCCATTAACGATGTGTTTGTGCGTGTGGCACCCGTAGCATTGTCTACCTTGTAGTTATTAAAGTAGCTACCTATAACCTGAATACGTTCCATGTCGGTAGAATTTTTAGTGGTCTTGTCAGCTGCAAATGCAGAAAGAGGAAGTAAAGCAACTGAGATTGCTATTGTTAAATAATTAAGTTTCATAACACCGTCGTTAAAGTGACTATCAGTAAAAGTGGCCGCATTTTATATAACGCATAAGTGAATGCAAATGATTATCAGTGGTATTTCTGTGGTTGGTCGGTTTTTAGCTGTAATTGTTGATTCAAGTCACACTATTGAGGCATGAGCATAATCAACGCAAAAGATAGACTGTGCACTATAGTGAATGAGTGAAGTCAGCTGATTACCTTGATAGAGGTGTTAATGTGGTATACCTTTATCTTACATAAAGATAAGTAAATGGTTAGTTGATAGGTTTAAATAACAGTTTTCGATTGTTCTTGCACTTTGAAGTGTTTGTAAGAGCGTTTTATTTCGTAAATATCAATGAAGTTATG
>Ga0105355_10005378_pt1 | contig 10812 bp, 15 predicted proteins | sample GOMGulsemesocosm_2_FD_83508 | JGI IMG/M metagenome (GOLD analysis project Ga0105355, IMG submission 83508) | Methane-oxidizing microbial communities from mesocosms in the Gulf of Mexico - GOM9C Gulf of Mexico | ecosystem: Environmental > Aquatic > Marine > Cold seeps | place: Gulf of Mexico...
AACTAGTGAAGTTAGTATTATAAAAAAGCTTATGTATAATGACTTCAATGTAATTAATTTAACTTATTAATCTACTTAAATTTGCACCTATGTAGAACAATCAGAAAAAGTTTAAAACTAATAGAAATCGTCATTCCAGTAGTGTTTAAAGCTGGAATCCAAAAACAGTAAATGGTTCTTCGATAAAAGACTTCGAAGATGACGTTAATGGTAAACCCTGAACAATCTACATAATGTTTTTAAATTAAACTAAGAAAATCAATTGGAGTACCTTCATGTCAGTAGTTATCAGTGGTTCAGGTTTATTTATCCCGCCACACCGTATTTCAAACGATGAACTTGTTAATGCTTTTAATCAATACGTCAGTAAATTTAATGATGAAAATCATGCTGCTATTGAAGCAGGAGATGTTGAAGCCCTTAAACCTTCTTCTAGTGAATTTATTGAAAAAGCTTCGGGGATAAAAAGTCGTTATGTGATGTTTAAGGATGGCGCACTTGATCCTAGCAACATGATGCCGCTCGTACCTGAGCGTCCCAATGAAGCCGTATCAGTACAAGCAGAAATGGCCATTGCAGCAGCAAAACAGGCCATGGTTTCAGCGAATAAAACCGCGGCAGACATCGACTTGATCATCGTCGCTTGTTCGTACACACAACGCGCTTACCCTGCAATCGCTATAGAAGTGCAACAACAACTTGGGTGCGACGGTTGGGCATTCGATATGTTAGTTGCTTGTTCTTCGGCTACTTTTGGCATAATGAATGCTGCGAATGCAATACGCGGTGGTACCGCCAAAACCGTCTTGGTGATCAGTCCAGAATTTGTCTTCCCACAAATTAATTTACGTGATCGCGATAGTCATTTTATCTTTGGCGACGTGGCAACAGCTGTCGTTATTGAGAATCAAGAAACGGCAACCGCTGATCATTGTTTTAAGTTGTTAACGCAAAAACCTATGACGACGTTTTCAAATAATATTCGCAGCAATTTTGGCCACACAAATAAATGCTCACCGGAGAATGTAAACGACAGTGATAAAATGTTTGTCCAGCAAGGACGCAAAGTATTTAAAGAAGTATTGCCTATGGTAAGTCAATTAATTAAAGAGCAATTGGCTGAAGCGGGCGTTGAAGCAAAAGACTTAACGCGTCTGTTTTTGCATCAGGCCAATATCAATATGAATACTTTTATTACCAAGAAGATTTTGGGACGAGACCCTATTGGTAATGAAGCACCAATTATTTTGGATGAGTTTGCTAATACTGCTTCTGCTGGTTCAATTATAGCTTTTCATCGTTTTCATGATGACATGAAAGCTGGTGATAAAGCGCTTATCTGTTCTTTTGGTGCTGGTTATTCAGCAGGTTGCTTGGTGATTGAACATATATAATTTTAGATGTAGCCTAGGTTTTTACTTTGGTGAGTAAAAACCTTTTATACCGATTGTTATTATTCACGATTGATAATAATTGAGTTTTTATCGCTATTTCTCCTTCCTTTTTAAGTTAAAAAGAAAATAATTCACTTCTTTGTCAACCAAAGCTTTCATCAAACGTTATAACAATAGAGTAAGATGAAAATTGCGATATAGGCTAGAATTATTGACAAGACACTAAATTATTCGGAAACAAAACTCATTACTGAGCAGAAGCTAAATTCTCAAGGCAATACTATGTCCCCTGCTTTAACGATGGAGGACTTTTTAATTGATATTGAGAAAAGGGCCTATCGCATGGTGGCATTAGCAACATCTTCACATGCCGATGCGCTAGATCTATTGCAAGATAGTATGATCAAATTAGTGACAAACTATCAAAATAAACCGAGCAATGAATGGAAACCGTTGTTTTATAAAATATTGCAAAACCGTATTAGAGATTGGCACAGACAACAAAAAGTGAAAAATTTACTTTTTTTCTGGAAAAACGACGAGATTGATGAGCTACAACCTGACGACTTTGCAGAAATCAAGCCACAGCAGCCAGAAAATGATTTGGCAAAAGAACAACAGCAAGCGACTGCTTTACATTTATTAGCGCGGCTATCGGTAAAGCAACAACAATGTTTTCTCCTTAGAAGCTGGGAAGGATTATCGGTAGCTCAAACAGCAGAAATAATGGCTTGCTCCCAAGGTAGTGTTAAAACTCACTATTTTCGAGCAGTTACTAAATTAAGAAGACAATTGGAGGAAGATCATGACATCACCTTCTAAAAATAAAATGCAGCCGAATAAAAATACAGAGCAAGAAATAATTAAACAACTCGACAACTCTGTCGATAGGTTGTCCGTTAATCAATTAAACGATATTGCCCAGGCCAGGGTTGCCGCTTTGACTAAATTGAATGTGCACAATGTAAACCCTGAAGATAACATCAAACAGTCAGGTATTAGCTGGTCAGAAATACTAAAGAGTTATATTGTAGAGAGAGTATCATCAATAAAACTGGCATTGCCTGTCGCAGCATCAATTGCACTGGTAATTTCATTAACTTATTTTCAAGCTGAATCTATTCCTGAGTTACCCGTTGCTATGATGGCAACTGAGTTCCCGTTAGAAGATTTTGCCATGTTAGAGGATTTAGAGTTTGTTACTTGGTTGGCTGAAAATGAAACGAGTGTTGCCTTATAAGCATTGGTCGGTATTGAGTTATAGCGCTTTGCTACTTTTTTGTGCTGTTGCTAATGCCCAGCAAAATAATGAAATTACACCAAGCATAGATTTGCTTGAATATTTGGCAGAAATGACTGAAGTGGATGGTCAATTGATAGGGCCACAAGATATTGCCAAAGTAAATTGCCACTCTCAATCGCTTAAAGAGAGTGAAAATGAATGCAAAACAAACAGTGGGTCGAGAGTTGAGCAAAAGCAAAATGATAAAGAAAATGTCAGCAAAGAATCTCCCGTGCAAAAGGGGTGCATCGATGAAAATTAAAATCCTATTTTTGATGGTAGTTAACCTGCTCATTTCGGCACAAGGCTTGGCCACCCAGTGGAAAAACCTCGCCAGTGCAGAAAAGAAAGTACTTTCCTCTCTTGAATCTCAATGGGATGAATTACCACAAGGTCAGCAAAACAAATTGCAATTAGGTGCACAGCGTTGGATAAATATGGGGGATGAACAAAGGAACAGCTTGTTAAATAAATTTGACCAATGGCAAAGCTTACCGCAACAAAAACAAGAGAAATTACAACAACAGTTTAAGCAATTTAAGAACATGCCAACATCTCAACAGAAAAAATTAAGAGCAACCCATAAAAACTTTCAAAAAATGTCGAGCAAAAAACAACGACAATTAATAGAAAAGTACAATAAAGCGCGCCAAAAATTAAATAAAAAAAGAACAAATAAAGCAGTTAATAAACGTAGGCATTAAGCGTCACTTTATGCAATGGGGGTATAATGAGGTTTGCCGTTTTAAATACCTTTATTTCATTTTCTTCGACTAGGACGAAAGGTAGCTTGACTGATAAGAGGGATTTAAACTAATGTCGAAAGTAAAAAGTGTGTAATTGCTATTTCATAATATACAGAGTCAGGATGACGGAACTTACCCTCCAGAAAATATTTTTACTATTGATTCTGGAGGAAAAAAACATTCTTTAATAAAGAGAAATTCAGCTTATTCGCATAAAGTTATTAAATTTTTGTCACTACTTTATTGTACTTTACTGATCTCTTTACCAATTTCTGCAAGTAAATTAACGGGCAACGAAGGCATGACGTTATTCAACAATGATGCAGGTAAAGCGCCTGCAGGGTCTTCATGAAACTGGTTAGTTACGTCAGTAAAACCGTCACTAGCAGGTGTGAATTTCCAATACCCCTTCACTATATTTGACCTAATACAGCAATCATTTTTGGCCATATCGCCTTTTAGAATTTCATACGAGATAAGTGTAGTTCCTGTTTCAGTTGATGTATCTAAGGTAACGTGAAGCAAGTAATCTCTATTACTAAAAGGCCAAGGGTTTTCCATCATTCGATATAAAGTAAATTCATTATCACTTTGTCGCTTCATTATCTTGGCTGATTTGCAATTCTCTGCCCATAAGCCACATTTTTCAACATCCATAAAAAGTGCAACGAGTTGACTAACTGTTGCTTTTAATTTTGTTTCAGCCTTTACTTCATTAATATCATGATCAGCGACATTGCGTGTATATACGGTGACATTATTTTCATTGCTCACCATATCCCAGCCTTGGTTATCAGCTTTTGAGTCTTTATTCGCGGCAAAACCTAACGATGAGACGATAGACAATAATGTACATAATAATGTTTGTTTTTTACTGAGTCTGGTAAATCTATTTATAAGGATCATAGTTAAGGCTCTCTTGTTGCGTTTTATTAAATGTTTACATTTTCGGTGTTACTTACTGGCCGAGGTTTTGTTGGAGTCCTGACGACTTAAGTAAAATTAAAGCTATTTCGACAAGTAAAGAACATAAATAAATTAAAAAAGATCACACGCTTTTTATCCCAAATTTGAAAATTGCAGTGATTAGACTTTTAGGAATTATTCACATTTGCCAAAACAACTTAGTGTAAATGCTACACCAACAAATTGAAATGTCAAGTTAACATGATTCATTTGCAGATCCCTTCAGTTATTACATCTGTACTCAAAGCGCTACATTTGCATAAAAACCATGGGGAAAACCCCGATGATTAGCTAAATCCAACACAATAGAAAATATTTTATTTTGAAATGATTATTCGAATTGAGGTTTTTAGGAGCCATTTTTATGGGTCAAAGCTAAAGAGTGTAAATTTTACACTTACAATAAACCAATACAAAATAGACAAGAAAGTAAACTAAATTCACCTGTAAAAACTTAGCAGTTTACTTGGACGCATTAATCAAGATGTCGTTAAAAAATATCGTGCTTGATATTGAAGAATGGTAAATAAAAAAAAGGCCTTAAGGCTCTTAGTTAACTTTATTGGTAGCTTGTAGTTCGTCGAGACAACTTGCTAATCTAATTTAGAACGCATAACCAATGCCCACTGAGCAACTTGAGTTATTTTCATCACTCGCAATTTCGGTGGCAACATCGAAATCCACTGACCAACGTTGACTTAAATCATAAGAGATATAAAAAGTAAGCTGCCCAGAATTTTCATCCCCAGAGGTCACTCGAGATGATACCGTACTATTTCGGCTGACATTTCTTTGTCCACTTCTCAGCCTAATACCCTCAAGTTGCGCTTCACTAAGTGAAAAATTCTCTTCCCCTGAAACTGCATAACTCCATGACAGTAAAGTACCAATAAGAAAACCTAAATCGCCTTTTAAAGGGATAAACCGCGCAACAGCCAAACTTGCACTTAAACTGACACTATTGCTGTTAGTCTGCTGTTTTATGGGTATCGATAGAGTTTCGCTGTGTCGTTTATTATTTACCTGCCAGTCAGTATATTGTGCTCCTAAGGCAATATCATACAACCAACTACCATGTAACCAGTTGTAGCCAATCAAACTGCTTATAGTGCTTGTTTTCGTCTCTTCAACTTGAAAATTAATCAAGCTTTTTCTGCCGCGGATCAATATTTCGTCTTTTGATAAATTGACCGTACCGGAGATATACCAGCTGTCAGCAGTAAAACCAAGACTTGTTGACCAAGTAGTTAAATCAATTTCGACTGCCGGTGTATTTTCTGGACTTTTTTGATCACGCCAATTTTGGTAATGGCTACGTAACTGCCAGTTAGGAGATAATTCCCACGATATTGATATGCCAACACCTGAAGGAGCTAAAGCTAAATTCTCACTGGGCAATGATATCGTCTCTTCGAGTTGGCTATAATTAAGTGCAAAGTCATGTGCAGCAGACTTGACTGTAAATAAAGAAAAGTAGCAACTTAAAATAACGAATAAAAGATAAGACAGCCCATGATTGGAGTGAGGAGATATCTCAGGTGATTTGAGATTATGGTTAATTCCAAGACAGTTTGTATTGCTCAATAGCGACCTAATGAGTTAAGGGGAATAGTAAGAGCTTAAGCGATAAGAGCACTATTTAACAGTATTTAATCGGTTGGGGATCTTAGAATAACGCCCATCAACTAAAACTAAAACTGAGCTATACTTTTCTAACTAAGGCATGCCATTAACAGGGAGATAAAATGAAAAGACTAAACTTTGTCATATTACTTACATGCGTGTTGAGCATCTTTCCAACGCAAGCAGAAGTAAAGTCTGGTGACTATTTATTTTTGTCGGCAAAACTATTGAAATGTCCCAAGTTGTTACAGATTTTAGACTATGCACAAGTAACAAGCACTGGCGAAGCAAAATTTTTAAACGGCATAAAGGTTAACGCTCTTAATAAATCATATCACCAATTGATTGATTCGATTGCTAAAGAAGTTAGAAAACAGCAAGAAAATATTCCCACAACCATTGAGATTGTTATTGTACCGGAAGCAAAATCTAGAACAGTCGCTACGTTTTTAACAAAAATAGCAGAGCGTGATGACCGTAATGTCAATATTTGCCAACTTCCTGAGAATTGGCAAGACCCAGCACCAATTAAGAAAAATGAATATAAAATAGCGAAAATTAGCGAATATTAATTTTAAAGTTTACTTTTTCAACAAGTGTGTGTATATTGCGGTTGTTATTTATTCAATTTTGAAAATATAACTGATTATCCAGCGTGATAATTCGTGTTATGCCTTCCCTTTCACAGTTAGACATCACCCAAAAGTAAGCTTATTTATTGTCTATTTTCTCGAGTCAATCTTGGGAAATGTATGGTTAAAATTTATTAAATTCCCTATCGAACAATAATATAGCTATTATTAATCCGCGTTTATACGCGAAAATTAAAAGAGTTCTATTATGTCATACTCATATAAAGGGTTGGTTTATTCTATAGCATCGCCTGTGAGATCTATCTCAGTCAACAAATTAAATGTTGTTGTCACAGATAAATCGGGTCCACAGCGATTTGAATTTTCCACCCTAAAAGAATCAAAAGCTTTTTTAGCTTTTTTATACCAAGCCTAATATCCATTTAATTAAATGATAAAAAGGTAAAAAAAAATACCAAGTTATTAAAACAACTTGGTATTTTTGTTATTAAAGCGGAAAAATTAAACAATATCGTCAGAGGTTATATCTTCTATACACTGACGGATCGCTTTTTTAGTCGCACTCCGCACAGCTTTTGCTGCTAAATACTCATCTTCACTAATAAACCCATCAGCATTGGTATCTACTTGCTCAAACATAGCCGCCACTTTAGTTGTTACCTTTGTTTGTAATTCATCTAAACTAATAAAGCCATCGCCAGAAGTGTCAATCGCATTGAATTTATCTTGTGCTGATAGAAATTGATCAGCACTTGGTACTAAGATATCTTCATTAGCTGTCTCGTCTTTTACATCACTAACACATTGAACTATTTCTTCGGCGAATTCTGATAAGTCGACTTCGCTGTTACGACGAGATTGTTGATATTCTTCAAACGATAATAGACCATCTTCATCGCTATCTTTTCTAGCTAGCTTCTTTTCAGCCTTTGCCAACTTGGGTGTTGTCATTTCTTCTAGTGACAATTGCCCATCTAAATCAACATCCAAACGAACAAACGAATTGCCATGCCCTCCCCTATTTTCGCCACGTTCAAAGGCGAAACTTTGTGACATGGTACACACTAATGTTGTGCTAAGAATACTTGCTATTGCTAAACGATTAACTTTGTTGGTAACTTTTATCATAACTACTCCAATGGGATCTTTTGTTGGTTTCTTTTATTTACTCTCGATTACTTTGGTTTATTTGGTTTACTTTGGTTTTCTCAGTCTCATTTTCTCGCTCTCAATATATAAAACGCGCCAGTTTGCATTTGGTTGACATTAACTTTCAAAAAATCACAAAAAAGTAACCTTTCTGTAATGCCTGGGTTAAATACAACACTGTTACTTGCAGCAATAAGTGCGGTTGGCTCAGCTACTTAAGCGCTAACAAAAGTAAATAAGGCTTATCGCAATTGTCATTCGATGTCGCATATTTATGGCAATAAGTCAGTAGAATTAAATTTTTTGCACTTTATTCAACCCTACACCAACAAGATTTATCCATTTAAAATCAAAGATTTAATTTGAAATATTCAAATATTACTCTCGAAGCACAGCACAACAACGATAACGATCGTTATATTTTACATTGACAACATAACGATCGTTATATAAAGTACTTAACACAAAATGTAACGAACGTTATATTTCTTACTAGAATTAATTTAAATCAACTTAAATAAAATATATTTTGGAGAACAACTATGAAAGCCTTTGTTTACACTGAATTACAGATCAGCATTCCTTTTAATGATGCACCTTGGGAAAACGTTAATACCTCATTATTACAACAATCAGGTTTAATCAATAAAACTTGGTTATCAGGCACAACCAACAATTCTTTGGGTGGTTTTTATACCTTTGACTCTATCGAAAATGCGCAAAAATTCGTTACCGGTTATTTTCCAAGTGAAGCGAAGAAATTTGGTGTTGCACAAACGACTCGTATTTTTAATGCCGAAATAGTTGAACAAGCCAGTCGTGATATGAATTCAGTTCACTTTGGCGCCAAGCTTAGTGAAAAACCTGGCGCATTTGTTTATACCGAAGTTCAAGTCAATGTGCCTTTTGAACAAGCCCCTTGGAGAGAGATTAATCCTGGACTTAAAGCTCAAACAGGCATTTTAGCAAAAACATGGTTAAGTGGTTTGCACAATAATACATTGGGTGGTTTATACGCTTTTGACACCATTGAAAATGCTAAGGAGTTTGCTACTAATGCTTTTCCTAAAGAGGCTGCAGGCTTAAATGCAGCTTTTTACACACGTGTATTTGACGCTAGTGTTGTTGAAGAAGCGAGTAAAGCATTAAGTTCACCATTTTTCGCATAAAACACATGTCTGCTTATGTTGTTTATAAAACCCAAAGTAGAACAAAACCGAAACTAGAAATTAAAGAGATCATTATCATGTTTAAAAAAATAGCATTAGTTAGCTTATTAGCCATTACCGCAACAAATGTATTTGCGACTCAAAATACCTGTGTACCCATTGGCGGAACAGGCATGCCAACCTTCTCACCACAAAGTGATGGAACGGTTAGGATCACTGCGCCATTAATTGGCAGTGTTAGCGCTGCAAGTGGCACCATAACTGCTCAACGTGAAACAAAAACGGGTTTAGAGATGGATTTAAACCACTACTTTTTGAACAATACTGGCGGCTCTTTTCATACCCAAGATCATGCAGAACTTACTGCCATCCCAGGAAAAGCAGGACGTTTTATGATTGAAATTAATTACGAAATTGAAAAAGAATCAACCACAGGTACTTTTGAAGGTTACCAAGGAAAGTTCAAAAGTTATGGTCTGGTCGATTTAAATAATATGGAAGGTTTAGTGCGATATAGCGGTGAAATTTGTAAGCTTTAGTCAATCGATAGTTGCCTCTACTTGCAAGGTCTGAGGCAGCTCTTCTACAATAAAACGACAGGAAATTTGTTATGAAAAGAATATTGCACACCATGTTACGAGTCTCAAATATTGAAGATTCGATAAAATTCTATACTGAAGTTTTAGGTATGGATGTACTAAGAACCGTAGAGCAACCAGAACAAGGTTATTCATTAACATTTTTAGGTTACGCAAAAGAATCAGAGGCTTGTGTACTCGAGTTGACTTATAACTATGACACTAAGATTTATGATTTAGGTGATGCATTTGGTCATATTGCCATCGGTGTTGGTGATTGTTATCAAGAGTGCAAACGCATAAGCGAGCTTGGCACAAATATAACCCGTCAAGCAGGTCCTTTGAGAGGGAGCGATGAAATTATTGCCTTTGTTGAAGACCCCGATGGTTACAAAATTGAGCTAATCCAAAGACCGTAACTAGCGGGTCGTAACTAACGGGTCGTAACTAAAAATTCGTAATTAAAGAAAATAAAACAAAAGGTGTAGAAATGACTAAAAATGTATTAATAACAGGTGCTAACCGAGGCATAGGATTCGCACTTACCAAACATTACCTAGATAGTGGTGATCAGGTATTTGCTGTATGTCGTCAAGCTTCAAACGATTTAAAGCAATTACAAAATATAAATATTATAGAAGGAATAGATGTAACTAGTGATGAAAGCCTTTTATTGCTCAACAATAAATTAACAGGAATTAATTTAGACATTGTCATTAATAACGCAGGTGTGATGACTGACGAAGAACTGGGGAGCATAAAAACGAGTGATTTACTTTATCAATTTAAGGTCAATGCAATAGCACCACTTAATATAGCACAAACGCTTTTGGAAAAATTACCCGCTGGCGCTAAGTTAGTTTTTATTACCAGTAGAATGGGCTCAATTTGTGACAATACTTCAGGTGGTTATTATGGCTATCGAATGTCGAAAACCGCGTTAAATAGTGCCGCAATGTCTTTAGCTCAAGACTTAAAAGTAAAAGAGATATCTGTAACTATGTTGCACCCAGGTTTTGTACAAACTGACCTAGTTAATAACCAGGGCAATATCAGCGCTAAGGAGTCGGCTGGACTACTCGCTCAACGTATAGAAGAATTGAGACTAACTACCACAGGACAATTTCTACATGCTAACGGTGAAGCACTTCCTTGGTAAGTCATTGTAATAATGAATTAATTTAGGGCTGGCTTTCGAATGATAACTAACTAATTTTATTGTCCATTGTCAGACGGACAAGCGAGTTTATTACCAATACCTGAGACAAAGTTATCTGTATCTTCACTAGCATTACTGCGACTTCACTGGTAT
>Ga0105355_10005382_pt1 | contig 10808 bp, 12 predicted proteins | sample GOMGulsemesocosm_2_FD_83508 | JGI IMG/M metagenome (GOLD analysis project Ga0105355, IMG submission 83508) | Methane-oxidizing microbial communities from mesocosms in the Gulf of Mexico - GOM9C Gulf of Mexico | ecosystem: Environmental > Aquatic > Marine > Cold seeps | place: Gulf of Mexico...
CGTAATTACAGAAAAGCACTATATTTGCACACGCTTAACGGCCTCGTAGCATAACTGAATAGTGCACCACATTACGGCTGTGGAGGTTGAAGGTTTGAATCCTTCCGAGGTCACAAAACAAAAACCCAACTCATTGATTATCAATGGGTTGGGTTTCTTAATTCTACTAGCGTGTCACTTTTTGTGTCACTTTTCAATAAAACTACATTCTTTCTTAAACATCCTAATAACCTCATTGCCATATTTTTACTTTCTAGAATCAAATTACCAACACCACTTATTTTACTTATAAGTTTTACAAGGCTTATATCTTAGTACTCTTGAGAAACTAGACACAATATTTAGAAACATTAGCGGTCACAAAACAACAAAGCTCAACTAATCCTATTAATCAGTTGAGCTTTGTTGTTTTAAAACATGTCTCTTTTAGCTTCACTATTGTTCTAAACTACTTCTATTTTTTTTATAAATTTCTCCACTCCTAAATCTATGAGTTCAAATTCAACATCTTTAGTACAAGACTCAAAAGTACTTATAGATTGATGAAAAGAAGAAAATACAATTGACTGAGTATCTCCATAGTTTCCTAATCTTTTCAATAAAAATCGAAGGTCATTATCACCTGCTTCTTGTTGTCCTGGCTCATCAAGAATAAATAGCTTTGCATGGTTTCCTCCGAATTTTTCGGAAGTTTCTTTTAAAGCAATAGTGTAACTCCAAATTGCTCTGGTGAAATCACTTGCGGATGAATCAAATTTTAAAGAGTATCTATCTACTACTGGCAACAAAGTATCTCTTGATATACTTATACTTTCAATAGGCTTACTTCGATAATGAAATTCCCTAAGTAGCTGTTTGAATACTGTTTCTAATTCAGATATTTTTTTATAATCGAATGCAGAAAGCGATTTTGGCAATTCCTTTTCCGCACTTAATATTTGCACCCATTCATCAGATAGGCTTTTAAACCCTTCTTGGAAAGATGATAATTCCTCATATTTTCTTCTATACAAGTCTAATCTAGCTTTCAATTTTAAACGCTTTTCAATTAACTCGATTGATGGTAAACGGTTATCGCTCGTTAATTGTGTTTTAAGTGTTCGGATATTACTTCTTGTTTCTGAAATCCTTATGTTTAATAGCTCAATGTTTTTTTCTAAATCAGATATGTCATTTTGATGATTTAACATATAAATCTTGATTAGATTAATTTGGGCTTTAATATATTCGAGATTTTCCTCTATTTGCATTGGTACTATTTCAATGTCTTTCGGAAGTAATGAATCACTTAATCCTTGGCTACAGAATGGACAATTATCGTGTGCAATTGCAAAGCCTTGTTCTGCACCTTTCTTTTTGACCTTAAGATGGTATTCGTTTTGAGTTTTATCATTCTCAAGCTCTAGTAATCTCTCTTTAAAAGAATTATACTTGCTAATCGCAAGATTCTTTTTATTGATTGTTGATGAGAGATTAATAGAGTAATTGCTTAATCGTTCATTTAGTTCATTAATCCTCAATTCGGCTTCTTCTGCTTGGTCTCCAGTATTAGGGATTTCTAATTCAATTAGTTCTTCATATTCTTCTTCAAGTTTATTAATGTATTCCGTTATGTTGTAAGTTCTGTCTTCTGTTACATAAGCCAAATAAACTGAATTAGGTAGCTCTATGATTTCTGGTTGAATACCGACACCTCTTATTTCACAAGCTATATGATTAGCTAGAGACTTAAATTCATTAAATTTATTTCTCCAATCAAATATTAAATCGTTTTTATCTTGTTTTAATTTTGATTTTCGCTGTTGAATTTCCCAAGAATCTAAATTTAAAATAAACTCTAAAGCTCTTGTTTCTTTGTCGAGTAGGGAGTAGTATGGTATTGTAGCTAAAAAATCTGTCCAACCTGCTTTTTGCTCAATTACGAAACTTGGAAAAATATTTTGAAGGTATAATTTTCTAAAGCTACCGTCTTTATATTGTACTTGAGGTAACTCCCAACCTACCAGTGTTTCTAAAAATGAATGAAAACCAAATGCGTTTTTGCTATCAGCAGCTCCTTTATCGTGAACATACATAGGAACATAGTCGTACTGTTTAGGGGCAGTCAATAATGGGCCGTTAAAGACTTCGACTAAGCCTGAGCTCTTTGACTCACTAGAAATATAACGTTTAACAGTAACTACAGAAGTACCCTCAATTTCTAAGAGTATATTTGACTCTATTACATTGGCTTCAATGCTATTTTGATTATTTAGAATCTCACTTTTAAGAACAGATTGCATTGTCTTCTCATTTTTTCCACCAATGAGTTCTTCTAGACCAAGACAATATATAATTGATTGGAAGAGAGTACTCTTTCCCGTTGAATTAAAACCTTTGATTATTGTTAAGTTATCACTAAAACGAAGAAGTGGTGTCCCGTAAACACCTTTGTCAGTATTAATTGTTATTTTTAAGGCTTTTATTTTAAGCATTCTTCCATTGATTTATTAATCCGTTAATAATTTTTTCGGGCATTTTCTTTCCGATTAATTTTAAAACTTGTCTTTCATTTACAAACAAGGTTTCGTCTTCATTTATTTGCTCCACGAACTTTCGTCCTTTTTCTAAAAGCTTATAATTACCTTTATCGAAATCAACTAATTTTTCTGCGTAGGCCAAATTTAAAGCTCTATTTAAGGTTGAATCAATTCCAAAAAATTCAAGCTTATTTTGATAATTTGAAGTAACGAAATCTTTTAATACATTTAAATTGTCATGTGACTTTAGAGCCCAAGAAAATAAATGAAGCTTTAGTAAGCTAGCTTTTCCTGCATAACCATTGAAATAAAGTATTAAAAGAATTTGAGAAACCTTGTACATAGGTCTATAATTTACATACAAAGGCATTTCTCTTTCGGTGAACGATATATATTTATTCTCTTTCATTTAACTAAAATCTAATGAGCATTCTAAAATCCAAAATGAAACTAAATAAGCTGTAAGTTCTTCTTTATTAGATTCTGATAAAAAGTGAAACTCTTTGTTGATAAGAGTTTTTACAGTGTTGTCTATCTCTTTTAGCTTTTCTCTATTATCATTTACTGGTATAAGACTTTCTTTAGCAACTCTTCTTCCAAGCGATTTTCTTGCACGAACAAATTTTTCGTAGAGTTTATTATTAAAATTTGACCACTTTACCAAAATATCTTCACCTACTATAAAGTCCTTAATCTGAGAATCAGTTAATCGAACTATATTGTCAGCATAATCCTTTTCAGGATTGTCAGGGAAAAGTTTTGCATTCTTTCTTAATCCATTTTCAACAAAAGCATTGTTTTCATAAACCGCTTTAAAGTCTACTAATGTTTGACTACTTGGTTCAGTACTTGTGAAATCTATTTCTTGATATGTAATTGGTTTTAAGAATTTACTAGAGTCAATAACACTAGGTATCTCAGGTAGAAAATATTCATAATCTTTTAATCCAATTTCGAAATCAGCATCAATAAAGTCCAAATTCCAACTTTTCACTAAGTTCTCTTTGTTGTTGCAATGAAGTAGTAATTCCTTAGACTTAATCAACGGTGTCGTAAAATGCCAAATCTTGATTTTATTTCCATTTAGTATTTTTCTCAATTTAATTTGATAATCGAATAGCTTTTGAACATCTTTTGTTACTTTATCTCTTTGATGCTCATACAACTCTTTATCAGTATATTCTTTTTCTGGACAGTAACATTGGTAAGCATCACCTATTGAATTATAACCGTCAAGACCATAGTCTCCTCCTGAATCCGCTGGAACGGATTTAAAATTATGTTGTTGGTGCTTTATTTTTAAGCAACTTTGACAAAATGCTTCCCATTCGTCCCCATCAGTAAAAGTCAATCCAATTTCAGGTAGTTTTATCATATTCAACTTCCATTTTTAGTTTCACCAAATCTAGTTAATAATTAAAGCTTTTGAAATGACTATTATCAGGTATTTTTGTCTCATCATAATTAGTGATAAAAACCTTAATAACCTCAACAAAGATATCTGAATACAGCTTAATTGCATCACGGAAAACCGTACATACATTGAATTGATTTAATGTTTGTTTCCAAATGTACAATAAGCAAATAAGGATGGATTAAGTATTTATATTGAAATAAGTAAGGATTATGCTTACTCAACTAAAAATATTAAAGCTTATACAGTAAGTTTCAAGAATTAAATCGCTGGTAATTGTGACTGAGGTTGTTCTATTCTTCTTCTATGATAGTAAGACTATTAACTGATACCCCAATTGCATCAGCTAATTTTTTAAGAGTAAGTAATGTTGGGTTTTGTCTTCCGTTCTCTATGCTAGATAAATATGGCTTGTCCATATCAATTTCAGAGCAAACATCTACTTGAGTTAGATTGTTTTCTTTTCTAACTCTAGCTATATTTTGACCAATAAGTTTTAAGTATTTTTTATCCTTTGAATCCATTGAAAGGACAATATCCTTATAAAAAGTCCGCAGATGGTTACGATATATCCCAACCTTGTGCTATATTTGAATAAACAAACAATAATATATATGAAAACAGATAATTCAAACGGGATTTTGAACACTGAATATTGCAAATTGAAATATAATAAAGATATACTTCAGGTTAGTTCATACAATAAATCCAAAACTCAAACCATTAACAGAAAAGATATTGGTTCAGTTAGCTCTGAATTCATAACTCAATTACCATATGATGTAGTAAGTTATGCTTTTAGGTTTTTTATAGGTGGTTTTATATTAATAATAGTAGCGATAATTATTTCCGTTATCGGTTATGATTTATTTGGAGATATAGTAACTGTAATTTCTTTTATTGCATTTGGTGTTTCAATATTCCTATGGAGTGTTACCATTTTAGACGCTATGATAGGTTCCAGAATTGGCTTTAAATTACTCTCTCCAATCTTTGGTGTTGAAGGAAATAGAATAATTGTAAAGAATACTAACTCTATTAATACACTTCATTTTTTCGTTGGAAAAGGACAAGTAAAGATGCTTGAAAGGTTTATTGACGAATCAAAACTTGAACCATCAGATATTGTAAACAACAGCAGAAATAACCAATCAACTTCCTTAGATGAGTTGGAGAAACTTGCTATACTCAGAGATAAAGGTGTTATTACTGAAGATGAGTTTAATGCTAAAAAGAAGAGTATATTAGAACTATGATAAAATAGTGGTAGTTCATCTGGATCAACTTCGTTGATTCAGATAACAACATATTGTATGTCGAAGTGATAAAAACCACAATTTGTCTATTACTTTATATACTATCTAAAGTTCAGGAATATTAATAATCATTATTCATGAATATTTTACTAGGTAGATGAAGAATAGAGCACCATTAAAAGAAATGTTATCGGTGGTATGATAATTAGTAAAAGATGCCAACCGTAAACATTCAAATAATATTTAACTATAACTTTATTTTTATTTAGATGCTTAACCTTGTCAGGGTTTGTTCTTTTCATATACTCTATATTGGTCATTAAGAACCTATCATAATCTATTCTTGAATGATTACCCGAAGTATTTAAAACACTTTCATACCTACTGGTGATATCTTTTGCAAAACGGAGTGTCTCATAATCTGAAGGGTTTTGTTGAAGAGTCTTGAATATTCTTAACTCATTATATATTTCTGATATTTTTAAGCCACAATCGTGATGCATTTTTGCATTCAACTCGTAATTTTGGGCATTCTCAAATTGACTAAAAACGAGCACTAAAATGGAAAGACCAGTAATCATAAAATTAATGACGTTTTGATTAATTCCTAGTTTTAAACCAAAAACAGTAATTAAACTTGCTATAATTAAATATGCTGAAATAATTGCCAAACCAATATTTGAGGTCTTACCTTTAGTTCTCAGCCTATTATCACAATTAAAGCGTGCTCCTTTTGTAGACCACATTTTGTAATTTAATTCTTCGAGAAAACCTTTGCTTAAATATTCATTTGGAGCTTCTTTATCCATCCCTTTATCTGAAGCTGACTTTTCAAGTTTGTTTATTCTTTTAATTAATTTCCAAATTATAAATAAGAGTGCTATTATAAATAAAATAAAAAATAAATTTTCTTCTAAGAATATCATAGGCTATAACTTTAACTAGCAAATCTATTATCTGTTTCTACTAACTAATATTCATATATAGTCATTATCGAAACTTTGCTTAATAGACCAAAAATAGCCAAATAATGTTAAGAGATTCCTTTTATCTTATCAATTTTTTCTTTCGCTTCCATAATATCCAGACGTAGATTTAATATCTCTAAATCTCGTCTTAACTTGTTTTTTTTGTTCTGGTCATGTTCCAAATCAACCTCTTTTTGCTTCAAAAGTATTTTACTTCTTATTTCGTTTTTATCCATTTTTAAAATTATTTAGTTTTTGGTATACGCAATGAACACAACATTGTATTATCATGATATTTTATATGTTTAACTGCTTAAGCAAGCCATACTAACCTTTAAAGAACGTGCTACATATGGTACGGTTTGGCACTATAAGTAGTGCCATAAAAAATATAGAAAATTTTTATCCACCATATCGAGTGCTATTATTTTTAATAGTTATTTCCAATATGTAAGAGAGGTTACAAGTTTATGAACACCCCGCCCTATTCAGTATTAGGGCGGGGGTGTTTCTAGTTATAATTCAAGACCCCTCACTATGTTTTGATACCTGAATAGTACTTCTAGATTATTACCATCCCTTAAACTGATATATTCTAACTCAATGTGGTCATCATCAATTATGGCATCTTCTTCATAGACAGCTAACATGTATTCAACTATCAATCTTTTCTGTAATTCATTTAAATTTAAATTCATCTTTTTCTTATTTATATATTTATATTATTGTTGATTTTTCAATAGGTAATCAACGCTACACCCCGTATTTAATACACTTTCACAATAAATTCTATAATATCTATTATCGTCTAAATAAGTATTAAGTAAAGCTTCTAAAATTGGTTTTAACACTTCAGGTTTTTCGTCTGCTAATAAGTGAACATGAAGTCTATCCTGATTATCAAATTCAATTACTTCTAAATAATTAACGTCTGGAGTCAAAGCCTTAAGACAATTAATTAAGTACTGATGGTATTCCTTGTCATATAAATCTTTTGTAGTCCATGCTATATTACTTTTCCATTCATGACTATATATTGTAGTCAACTTATTCTTCCTTTTTTGTTTAAGTTTAAAGGCGTCAAGTATTGTATAATGAATATGGTATCTGCCTTTTAATTTCTTAATTGTTCCTTGCGGATGATACATTTCATATATTCTTTTAATCATATTTTTTAATGATTTATAGCTAATGTTTTTAATTGCTACTAAATCTTTAAGACAGAACCATTTATCATATCTCTTTTTATTTAACTCTTTTATTATTTGGTTAAATTCTCTTTTAATTTCTTTTTTGTCTTTCATAATTATATTAGGTTTCAACAAGACACAATTAGGACTTGGTAGTAATAAATACTACGTAGTACGGGTAAAGTCAATAGTTATACCCATGTTTTGCCTAAAAAAAAGCTAACTAGCTGATTTACAGAGTGTGTTGTTTGATTTATTTTTTCATTAATCAGCAGATTCCTGACTAAAACTTTACCCCTCTTATAGCCAAATTGTGGCTAACATGCAATTGGGGATAATGCGTTGTTAACCTCATCGAGTTTGTAATAAACACGTGTACCAATGCTGTATGCGGTAAGCACACCTTTTTTGTGCCAACTATATAGTGTGGTGAAGCTCACACCAAGCATTTTAGCTGTTTCTTGGCGTGAAACCCATGTAGGAGGTTGCTGAGGTTGGAATTCTTTTTTAAGCTGTTCTAGCTCTTTCTTAAAAGCTACTAAGATTGTAGCTGTTAACTTTTCTTCTGTAATCTGAATTAGTTGAATCATAATATTTTTTGTTTGATTATTATGATGCAAATTTTGATGGGGCATAAAAAAGGGTCTACTATATGTAGACCCCTTTGTGTTTCATCTGCTTGTAATACACTGCTTACCAGCGTATTACAATTTCTTTGTTTTTACATTAAATCAGACATTAACATCATTCCTTCTAAAAAAACCATCGACTTCCTCTTCAATTTTATCTTGTCTAGCCTTATTTTTTTCCCTATCCAATATCTTATAAGTGCTATCTAATAATTTTCTAGCATTATCAACACTACAATTCATTGTGAGTGCTAAAAGCATATTCTTTGTCTTCTTAATTTCTGTTACTTTATGGATTTTTTCGATATAACCTAATCTTTTTAACGTTTCATATCGCTCCAATAAGTTGAACTCTGGCAATTGTGACTTAGTTAAAACAATTTCATCTAACTTGTCAAAATCATTAATTGTTTCTGGCTTTGGTATTAAGTTTATGAATACATCTTTTTTTGTTTGAGCTAATTGAATAATATACCCTAAGTTTAATATCTCATTAGATAAAAAATCTAGCTTTCTTTGATTGTTGATACTGAAAAACTCTATTGTTTTCGGGTTTATTATTTTAGAATAGTCAACTAATTTCACGTAATCTAAGCTGTCTTGTGAAATGTGAATTCCATTGGGGGAATTATACTTGTTTTTTTTAGTGTTTTGAATTAGGTGAAAATATTCGTGTTTTAGAAAATCTAAGTCTGTTGCAGATTTAAATTGATTAGAGTATGTGTCTTTTAAAACTCCTAGATGTTTTTTGTATGTTGTTAACGAGCAATGATGCCATAATCTATTTGATACTTCAGAAAATTCAAAAGCTTTCTTAAGTAAATTATTGACTTCATCTGAGCATTTGCCAATTTTAGCAATTAGTCTTCGAACTTTACCTTCGAACATGATTTTATTTAAGTTGGTACGCTCAATAGCACGGTCGTCTATTTCTTTAAATTTCTTCAACAACTTTTTATGCAAAACTATCCCAACATTGATGTTATATGCTATCATTTGAAAAATTTTATCCTCTTCAGATATTTCGTCCTCTTCCTTTTCGCTATCTAAATATGTTAAAAATTCTTCCTCATCTGGAAGAAATTCATCTTTTTTAGAATCGTTACTTTCTTTGTTCATATTTTGAATATTGTAAGATTTGAGTTAAATATAATTGGTTTGAAATTAAAAAGCATTCCTTTTAACTACGAAAAGAAATCATTCTCTGCTATTTTTTTTGCTCGTTCTAAGTCATCAACCTTTATATAGTTGTAAAATACCTTTTCAGTACTATGTCCTGATATTGCCATAATGTCTATTGTAGGCATTCCTGATTTATAGGCATTTGTACAAAATGACCTTCTACCAGTATGATTACTTATTAATTCAAACTTTTTGAATGTACTTATCTTGTTTACGCCACCTTTTGTAATACCTTTTTGAACTGTATCATTAATCTCAGCAAGTTCACCAATTTCTTTTAAACAGTAATTAATGTGCTGTTCTGTCATTCGTTTTGGTGGGTTTCCATCTCTTTTTGCTAATATCTGCTTTACAACTGTGTTTATAGGAATAGTTAATAGCTTTGAGTTTTTTTGTGTGATTACCGATATGTAGCTCGCACCGTTTTCAACAATTATATTCTTAGCAGTAAGTTTATTGAAATCAGAAACACGTAAACCAGTATTTGCAGAAATCAGAAATAAATCCCTAGCTGTTTCTATTTTATCACGATTAATTATAAAATCTTTATTAATACGTTTTGGAACAAAGTCTGAAAAATCTAATTCAAATATTCTTTTTAACTCACCTGAATTTAGATATATATTGAAAACTTCTTCAGATGGCTTCTTAAAATACCTTTTCTTGAAGTCCAAATTATTATGATAGCCTTTTTCAAAACTTGCGTTCATAATAGTTTTTAAAATTTTAATACTTGTTCCAGTATAGTTTAGTGAATAATTATTCTCGTGCATGTAACCTAGAAAAGCATCATAGAATTGGTTATTAATACTTTCGTAATTAAGTTTTAATACCGAATCATTAAATTTCTCTAATAAAGAATAAGCATTTCTATAAGTTTTTGCAGTACCACTTCCCATTGGCTTTCCAGTAGTTACAAGCGGATTTTGCTGATAATACTCAATAAACCATTTATAAAACGGCATTAACTCTAATTGCTGAGGTTCGTTTGTTGGTGCTTTTACTTTGTTCAGGAAAATATCCAGTTCCTTTTTTAAAGTTTCATTATCAAATGGTGTGTTACTAGTAATATAGTCAGTATGTAACCTTTCTAGAAAGCTTTGAATTTCAGTTAATCGGTTATTTATATTATTCTTGTGAACCTCTGCAACTACATTTTTGATTCTCATTTTAACAGCATCCCAGTTTTTATAGTCTAAAACTTTAAATCCCGTAGAATACCTTAATCGTTTATTAGAACCATAATTGAAGAATATTTGTATTGAAGCTGATTTATTTGCATCTTTTCTAGCTTTGAAAGTAAGTTTTGCCATGAGTTTCTTTATTACCTTCAAATATAAGCTTAAAAGTAACACAAACTATATAACTGTGTCACTTTCTGTGTCACTTTTTACTTTGTACAAGTTTACTTAACGTTCTCTAACTTTTTATTTCGTATATTACAACACCCTTGTAAAACAGCACTTACAATAGCAAATTCTGTTTATTTACAGCTTATTAAGTTTCTATCACAAAATGTATTTCGGTATCCTTCCGAGGTCACAAAAAACAAAACCCTAACAATTAAATTGTTAGGGTTTTTTGATTCTTAATTATCTCTATATTTATTAAGGAAAATTGAACTATCTTATTTAATAAAACACAATCCAC
>Ga0105355_10005385_pt1 | contig 10807 bp, 8 predicted proteins | sample GOMGulsemesocosm_2_FD_83508 | JGI IMG/M metagenome (GOLD analysis project Ga0105355, IMG submission 83508) | Methane-oxidizing microbial communities from mesocosms in the Gulf of Mexico - GOM9C Gulf of Mexico | ecosystem: Environmental > Aquatic > Marine > Cold seeps | place: Gulf of Mexico...
AAACAGTTTTATGTGCCCCGTATACAGCAAGGTCACTATTAATTAACCCTGCAATAACAACTTTTTTTTCAGGAAACTCTTGCTGAATAACTCGATTCATTATTAAAGGAAATAATAAGTCCCCGTAATTATGGCGGTCAAAAGCGCCATATAAAATAATGTCAAACATTTACAATACTCGTTAATATTCAAATAAATAAAAAGATATCGTAAATTTATGACAGTAAAATGACAAAGTTGAGCAATAGTATTAAACTACAAACAATTATGATTTAAGCTATTTCCTGTAAAATTTTGCATATTCTTAGGCATTTATAATAATTATGTGCTGAGTGCGCGGGAATAAATGTCAAAATTAAAAAATTGAGTCAAAGGAATATTAATTAACTTTAAATATATTCTTGTTTATAATAACGAACGTTATAAGTGCAAGTTTCCATAAATAATAAAAGGTTAAATTTAATGATCAATACGTTAACTAGTTATCTGAAAGGTAGGGATAATAACTTTAATCTAATTCGATTTATTGCAGCAACACTAGTATTAGTTAGCCACAGTTTTCTCTTATTTGGGGGCTCTACTGCCGATCAACCCTTGCGAAGCCTAGTTGGTGTTTCCTTTGGAACAGTTGCAGTTGATCTCTTTTTTATTTCTAGTGGCTTTTTAATTGCTAATAGTTTATTTAATCGAAAAACGTTAAGTGATTTTATAAAAGCCAGGATTTTAAGGATTTATCCCGGCTTGGCAATATCTCTGTTGTTAACCGTGTTTATTTTAGGATCATATTTCACAACACTTCCACTTAGTTCTTATTTCACTTCGCCGGATACATACAAATTTTTATTATTTAATGTTACGTTATTTTTTGGTGAGGAAGGTAACTTGCCAGGGGTATTTTCGACCTTACCTTGGCCGAATACTGTTAATGGTTCTCTATGGACATTACCCTTTGAAGTGAGGGCTTACGCATTATTGGTAATAGTGGGTATATCATTAGGTTATTTAGAGAAAAAATGGGCAGTGTTTGGTTCTAAACGATTCTACTTAGTTATAGCTCTTCTTGGTATGGGAATTTATTTGTTTGATTATTTTCATACAATATTGCCAATTTCTTATTTTGGTTCTGAGTATGCTCGATTGTTTTCTATGTTCTTTATCGGTGTAGCATTTTATCAGTATAGAGATGTGATCATACTTTCAAACAAACTATTTTATACTTTATCACTATTGTTGTTAATATCAGCATTGGATCATAGTTCTTTTTTTGTGATGTACAACTGTTCTCTCGCCTATTTAGTTTTTTATCTTGCCTATGTACCTAAAGGTTACATAAGAAAATTTAACGCCTATGGTGATTATTCTTACGGAATTTATATTTATGCTTTTCCCGTTCAGCAAGCCGTTCTAGCTTTAAACCCTAATATCAGTTTATTATCGTTTTTCTTAGTATCATTAGTTATTACGTTCTTTTTTGCATATTTTTCATGGCAGATTATTGAGAAAAAAGCGCTAAAATTGAAAAATATAAAACTCAACATATTTCAAAAAAACATATAGGTTAGAAATGGAAAAAATCAAAAAAATTTGTTATTTCGTGCTAAATATAATGCTCTACTGGGTAGCCTTATTAATGCCAAAAAACAAAAATGTTTGGGTCTTTGGTTCGTGGTTTGGTAAAAAATTTAATGATAGTCCAAAGGCTTTGTATGAGTATGTGACTACATATGACGAATCTATTAAAGCGGTATGGATCACTAAAGATAAAGTAGTTTTAGAATCTTTAAGAAATAAAGATTACTTAGTGTATTACTACCTATCGATTAAAGGTATTTATTTTCAATTAAGAGCAGGTAAATCTTTTGTTAGTACATCTGTCCACGATGATCTATATGCCCCTTGTATTGGTCCTAAAACTACAAATGTTCAACTATGGCACGGCATACCACTTAAAAAAATTATGTTTGATACCTATAGTGAAGAAAAAGGTAATCAGAATATATACGGAAAAATAGAAAAGCTGTTAACACCTTATAATAAACACCGAAACGATTATTTAACAGTCACAAGTGTTTTAACACAAAAGGTTATGGCTGGTGCATTTCGTTTACCTATTGAAAAAACAATCATTACAGGATTTCCTCGAAATGATGTATTTCTTTCAGCAAATATTAATAATGATAAAAATCGAGCATACCGTTGTATTTATATGCCTACACACAGAGGTGGGGATGGTGGGAATTTCGACCTTTTTCAAAAGTACGATTTTGATATACAAAAAATAGATAAAATTTTATGTACAAATGAGATAGAGTTAACGTTGAGGTTACACCCTTTTAATGCCCCATCAAATGAGTTGATGAAACAAATTTCAAAATCAAAGATGATACGAATGGATATTACGGCAGATATATATGAAACAATCAGTAGTTATGATTGCCTCATTACCGATTATTCTAGTATTTATTTTGATTTTTTACTAACCGATAGGCCAATAATTTTTTCTGCTTTCGATCTTGAAATATATAAACAAAATGAACGCGAATTATATTTTGAATTTGATGATGTGACATTAAAACCTAATTGTCTTAACTGGACAGAAGTTATTGATAGATTAATAGGTTTAAAAGAAAATGGCATATCTGAGGACTACCGAAAAGCGTATTTGCAATTAAAAGAACGCTTTCACGAAAAAGGGCTTAATGAGAATGAAAAATTCTCCAAAAAAATAATAGATAAATTACATTCATTGCAATAAATAAGGCATTTTAATGAAAAAAGTCATCACCTTTGGAACCTTCGACTTATTCCATATAGGCCATTTACAGATTTTAAAGAGAGCTAGACAACTTGGTGATTACCTAATTGTAGGTATATCTACAGATGCACTCAATTTTTCCAAGAAACAGCGTAACCCTATATGTAGCCAACAGCATCGTATGGATATTATTAAAGAGTTAAAGTGTGTTGATGAAGTCTTTTATGAAGATTCTTTGGAATTAAAGCGTAATTATATTCGTGATATGGGTGCTGATATTTTAGTGATGGGGGATGATTGGGCTGGAAAGTTTGATGAATTTAAGGACATTTGTGATGTTGAATATTTACCTAGAACACCCTCTATTTCAACTACTGAACTGATTGAGATAGTGCGAGAGATATAGCAATAAAGAAAGGTTACTTTAAATAATGGTAAAGTAACCTTTCTATGAGTTTTTAGCTTAAAGAATCCTGCAAAAAAATCTGTGTAATTACCTATCATCAATAACCATACAGGGTTTAGTGTGGGCAAACTGTGAATACAAAACTAGACAAGAAGATCAAGGTATTAAGTCAAAGCAAGACTTACATACTTCCGAAACATGTACATCTATGGAATAGGGGGGGATAAATACCTACAAATAATTATTTTTTGGCATGTTCATTGGACTAACCTAAACACATCATTCAAATACTCTCAATACATACGCAAAACTATTTGTACGACGAATTAGATAGAATCATTTATCTGGGCTATTAAAAAAGTTAATAAGAAACGTAAGTTATGCTCTTCTGATGTTCCATGGAGAAAAGTGGTTACTTCCACATAGATGTGACATCTAAAAAATAGAGTATACCGATAGAAAATTAGATAACGGCCCTGATTCGCTTTATGAACGAATTGAAAGACCGTTAAAAGGCCTTGTTTAAAAGTAGCTGTACAGTAAGTTTGTTATAAGCTTTATTGAAATGTTCTCAAAGACCCAACTTAAGTGCTATATAAACTGCAACAATAATTACCCAACAATATAACATCGATCGCATAGCTATATTCTTGTTAAAAAACTCTTCTAATTTAGGCTCTAGCCTAACTAATCGAATATGGCTAGCTAGAGTCATACCTATAAAAATGAAAAGTAATAAGGTGTAAGTCCTACTAAGAAAAAAAGCCGTGACCATGAAACCAACCATTGAAAAGAATAGGGTTTGATTTAAGGTATATTCTAGAGTTATTGCTAATTTATCTTTCTCTATTTGGACTCTTAATTTTTTTTCTTTAATAGTCTCTGATATTTTATGAGAGAATTTACTATGAGTCGTTGATTCAGTTAAGCAATCTTCTTGCTTTAATTTGTTTTTATATTTTTGGAAAGAATACCCTACAAGTACTGTAAAAATTAAAGCGCCCCCCCAAAGACTATAACCAGGTACACCAAGTTCACCGACAATATGTACATATGAGTTATGGGCAACAATTCCATGCTCTTCTCGGAATCTACCTTTACCTACACCAAAAACAGGATTTGATAACATCATTTGAATACCATGATACCAAGCCTCTAAACGCCCATTGGCAGATGCATCAATGTTATTTTGTAATGAAGCTAAAACTGTAGCTGCGACAGGGGCAATTACCATGGCTGCTATGAATAGTCTAGGGCCAGCATAAGTCACTAAAAAGTAGACCGCCGCAAGTGAACCTACACCTAACATAGTGCCACGAGAGCCTGTGAGATAAACGCCATAGAATATAGTTGTTAGTACAGCTAGCATTATTATTTTGAGTAGAACGTTACCATTTTTATAAAAATAAATAGTAAACGGAACACACATCACTAAAAACATACCTAAATCGTTAGGGTCACTAAAAAAACCTAAATAAGTGATTCGTCGTTCACCTAAATCAATATAACCAACAGAGTGAGTATAAAGCGCCCAGCCATTTCCTAATGTATCGATTTGTTGTGAGTGACCATTGTGTACCATAATTACTACTGCAATTAAGCATATGTACATTAGTGCATGTTGGCGTTTGATGGTAGTTACACAAGAGGAATATAAAAATAGCGGGATAAGGGAGCTTACAAATAATTTTAGAGCTTCATCGATGCCTACCGCTCCAGATCCATTCAAGAAGCCAGAAAATATAATTAATGGTACTAATATAAGTAACATCCAATGTTGAGGGTACATCTTTATAGGGCGTTGTCCTAATAATGTCGCAAGAAAGCATAATATAGCGAATACTTTGATAATACTCCATTTTCGAGTGTCTTCGAACATTTCATGAGGGCGAATAAGTACTGAAGCCGTATATAAGAATAAACAAATAAAGGCGAATGTAGAATTGCTATTTATAATTTTTACTGGTTGACGAGCCATTATGTTTATATATTTCCTTTGAGATGTAGCATACTAGTGTTCATGCTCAAGCTACTTTTTAACTAAATTACGACTTATTAAGGCGATTTAATAGACTATTTTTAATTTTAGTTGAAACATTTATTTCATAACATGAATAAATAAAATAGGATAAAAATAACATCAAAATTGTTACTACCAACACAGCTAATTCTATGGTCATATATGGATGAAGGTAATCGATAATCATTTTACCAATAATATTATGTACTAAATATAATGGGTAAGTTAATGCCCCTAAAACAACGTAAGTTTTTTTCTGTGATATATTCCACTTGTCTTTAACAGCCAGCCAAAAAATTAGATAAAAACAGAAAATTATGACACATGAAATTGTTTGCTCTGTTGAAGTGAATGTATTGAGAAAGGTAGGGGATAATTTATATGTGTGATACATAGCAAGAATAAGCGATGTTATTAACCCCAAATAGTAGGTTTTTTGATTACCATTTTTTCTTAGCAAATAAAAATATACACCAGCAATAAAAAAAGGTGAATATTCAGGTGATATAAACCAGCCCATAAAAAAGGGTTGTCCAAAAACAGCATAAGCCAAAGTAAGCAATAACCATATTGGGAGCCAGTAGTTTATTCTATGCAATAGATTGCAGCTTATGAGTATAAAAATACAGCCGTAAAATTGTAATTCTTTTGCCAATGTCCAATAAATACCGTCAATATTAGAAACACCTACGAAACTTTGTAGCATTGTTAAATTAACGAAATAGTCAAATAAGGATACGCCGTTGTTTGGTGCCAACAAAACTAACATTACCGTAGTTAATGTAACTGAAAGCCAATAAACTGGAAATAACCGGACACATCTAACAATTAAAAATTCAATTTTAGAACGATTATCGGCGGAAGCTAAAATAACATAACCACTGATCATAAAAAACAAGTGGACACCTAAAAAACCAAACTGGGTTAAATGACCTAAGGTATTTAATGTAGTTGATTCTAGCGGAATATCAACAGTGTATCTCGCTATATAATGAAACAATACTACGGATATGGCAGCCATAAATCTTAATAAATCAAGTTCATTTAATCGCATTAATTTTTCTCTTTAGTTTAAGTCTTAAAAGCTTACTAGTAAATTTATTTATAAAATATTTGAAATAACTTCCCTGAACTATTACGTTTAGCATTTCTTCTTTCGTAGATGTACCGAAAGAGCTTTTATAGCTGTCATTTGTGGATCCCAGCATAAAGTCGTATTTTTTTAGGGGGTTATTTATAATACTCCAAAGATGCAAAGAAAAACCTGGAGATAATTTTGCGTAGGAATCATCATTCCAGCCACATTGGTAAAAATATAAAGTATCGAAATCTTGAAGGTAATAGTTTATAGCTATCGGCTCTTCATTAATTAGTAATACACTAATTCTTGTTGTGTTATCTTTTTGGTAGTTATTGTGAAAATCAATAAAATTTTGAGAAAAAAAGGCACCTTGCTTATCTTTTTTTTCCCAACGCTTTTGGTGAAATATAATCATAGTTTGCCAGTAGCTTTCAAAATCCTCCTTTAATACCCACAGAAACCTTGCATTTAATGACGTTAATTTATTCTTGCATTTGTTCCACTTTTGCCTATTGTTTTTGCTAAGGGTGGTTAGGTAATCTTCAGACTCTAAAAGTAAATAGCGTTGGCCCACAGTTTTAGTTATTGAGTGTTTCAAATAAGGTAGCACTTTAACCAAGCTCGATTTACTTAAGGCCGAGTTCCAACAAATTACATTCCATTTTATACTACTTATCTGCTTTGCTATTTCACTATATATCGATTCAGTTTTATGGCGTAAAACAATATCCTGAAATTCTGATAATACCTCACTTTCTTCGGGCTCTCCTTGTCCTAAAGGCAATAACTTAGCTAGTGAAATTAACGTATTACTTGGTTGTATATATAATGGAGCAATCGCTACAAGTTTTTTGTTTTCAAAACCAATGATCGTTTTTAACTGCCAATTTGGTTGCCAGTAAGTTTGTATCCAGGTCATTATCCATTCTGGTGAACAAAATAGGTTACTTTCTGTTTCAATTATTAGTTGTTGCCATTGTGCTATATGCTCTTTCAAAGATGTTATGTCTTCAACTAATAACCATTCTATTTTGTTTACGTTAGGTTTATTGACCATGAATCGTATTGTATTCGTTATGTTTTATACCAAAGAATCCTGCAATAGTACCTACCGAAGAGCCTATTCGGAATAAGCCATCAACAAAGGTTGTTTTATTTAATGTAACTATACCTAAAATACAGTAGCCGATACCACGGGCAAACCTTATAGCAGACATCGCGGTACAATATAAAACTGTTTTAATGAATGAATCTTCAAACAAGTGGCTTCTGGTAAAGCCAATGCCTGAACGAAAGCCCCTTTTCATAAACCATTTAACGGTAGCTCTAGATTTTGGAAACTCTTCTATAACGGGGGCGTTGGTATAAAATGCGTTAAAGCCTGCTTTTTGGCACTTTAAAGCAAAGTGATAATCGCTAGCGCCTGTCATGGCAAACCTTTCGTCAAAAGCTGGGTTAACTTGTTCTAATACTTTACGAGAGAGTAAAAGGTTGTTGGTATAAAAAACACTTACATTATCACCCTCTACTAAATTATTCTTTCCATATATTAGGTCTATTGCCCAGCTTGGGGTATCTTCGCCACCCACTGAAATTACATGGCTGGTAATAACATCAGCCTTATATTCCGCTTTTTTATCAAGTAATTTTTGTGCCCATTGGTCAGACTCTGGCCATTCGTCATCATCAATAAAGAAAAGGTTTTGTGAATCTGTTTTTAAAAACTCTTCTACACATCGGTTTCTCGCGAAAACAATGCCAGCAGATGATTCATGGAAATAATTAATCGAATAATTACTTTGCCCTGCTACTTGGTTAACAACATCTACAGTGCTTTCTTCACCCGCATTATCAACAACAAGTATATTTAATTCTATATCGTCAGACACTTTTTGTTTGATTAAAGACTCAAGCAAACGTTGCAACCACAAGGGGCGACGGCATGTGATGATGGCTATGGTTACTTGTGTTTTTTGTATAGACATATTTACTCTTAAGTTTCTAAAATATAGTTATTACTGAATCGCACCTATGCTTGGAGGATTAGTGCGTTTTTTTTGTGTGTAGTCAAAGGGGTAATCATTCATATAAAACCCTCTATTTTCTAATAAGTTACCTTTAAAGGGAGTGAAGTCTTTTAATAAATAGTCAAATAAGGTATTTATATCGGAAACTGCTGTGCTATTTGTATCATTACTGTTAATCGACTGCCATTCCTTTAACGATATTGTACTTTCGCCACCATCCAAAGTAAATATAGGTGTGTAAGCATTGTAGTCACTTTTAAAGCCAATTAATGAACTGTCGTCAATCGTAATGGCTCCTCTATAATGGTGATTAGATACGCACACATTATTCATAAAAATATTATAGCTGCTGTTTTTTTTAAATAAGGCGCACCATCGGGCATCTTTTGACATTACAATGGTATTGTGGACAATTTCATTATATTTAGAGCCATCACTGCCATCTCCTTGAAATAAAGCAATTCCATTCGCATAATTGTCATACAATATATTGTTATAGACCTTTGAATTTTGCACGCCATCCATATTTATGGCAGAACCACCCGCTTTGCCATTATAATAAATTAAATTGTTATGTATGCTCGCATTGGTAATTAATCCTAACCCACCCATATTTTTGTCACCATTCATATGGATCCCCGCGGCATTATTAGAATGAGAAATATTGTCGTGAACCAAAATGTTTTCTGAGGTATTCGACACATATATTCCATGCTGTTGAATTGAATGTGAAGTGATGTTGTTGCGGATTTTAAGGTTACTACAAAAACCTGTAAATATACCCCAAACTTTATTTTTTACTAACTTATTCCACTCAATTGTAATATCTGAACATGATACAGCGCTTATTCCTGCTCTGTTGGCATGGTGAACCTCAAAGCCTCTAATCTTTATGTGATTTGCTTGTTTAATCTCAATGCCATCTCTAGCATTCCCTTGAAAAGCGTCGATTACGGCGTTGTCTCCTACAAAGGATATTGGCAGGTCTTTTGTACCACTTTTCGAAATTTTAAAGGGGCTATAATTTCCTTTTTCTACATATATGGTGTCACCAGGTTCTATAAGGTCTGAGGCATGCTGCAATGTCTTCCATGGTCGTTCATTGGTTCCGTCGTAAGAGTCATGCCCGTAAGGAGATACATAGAATTCTGTGTAGTATTTAGCTTTGTTTTTATATTTTTTATTTGCTGTATTAGCAATAGTATTTTCTTGTTTATAAAATTCATTTTTATCAGTTGTTGCTGAGTCTTGGTGTATTTGTAGTGGTTCAGTATTTACTACTTCAAAATTATTACTGACAAGTTTTTTTAGGTCTTTTAGTCCCCAGTTACTCCAGTTTTCATCAGGTTCGCCATTTATGAACAAAGGACCACCATTGTCAGCTAATATCATGCCGTATTTTTTTAGCGCTGTTGCAATGACTTTTGCTTGTGGCGAGAAGTTTGAAATATCAATATGTTGTTTTAACCTCAAACGCATTCCCATTGGGGGAAGGTTAGGGTTATTGTGCCTTGACGCAAAGTGTCTTGCTGGCCATAAATATTTTCTATTGGTGGTCGGTACCGTGAACCTAAGTGCATGGTTGATTACACCAGACTTAACTTCCTTATAGCGAACGAGCCCAGGAAAAATAGGCAGGCCTGCAGCATCGGCAGATGTCCATTTATCAGGTCGTAAATTATTGCTATTCAAGTCAAACACGGCACCAGAGCCAGCAGTCCATTGACCTGACTCTCTTTTATAGACATGAAATAATTCATATAAAATGCATTGGTCTGTATCGAAAGATATTATATGTCGATCGCCTGTAGAACTGGCGCCACCTTCAATTTTTACATTCTCTGGAATTGGATACTTTACCAGATCACTTTCAGCTTTATATTGAAATAAAACTGAATGTTTTATCGTGTTATTATTGGTGTAGTTAACAGGAATTCCTGCTGCTTTATTTCTAAAACTTTTCGAGCCAAAGTCAGGGTGTACTTTTACGCCTTTGCCAATAGCGTTTAGCCAAATAGCCGATTGTGCATGAACAGGGGAATTTGTTATCTCTTTGTTCCAAATGTTCGATTGGGGGAAAACTTCACAATCTGCTGCTTTAATACCACAATTAAAAAAAAAGACAGAAAATATAATTAACCATTTCAGTGATTCTTTAATCATGGTGCTAAGCTCTACTCTTTATAAATAAAATATATTAATAATTCTTAATGCTATCACCACGGCCTATTGCATAATAGGCAAAACCTCTTTTTTTCATTAAGCTTGGTTCAAACAGGTTTCTGCCGTCGATTAAAACTTTATGCTTTAATTGTTCGGTAATTATATCAAAGTCAGGTGCTTTGAATTGACCCCATTCAGTGCAAATTACTAATGCATCGGCATTCTTTAAAGCACTTTCTTTTGTTCCGGCTAAAGTTAAATCACTTCTTGTACCATAAATACGTTGGCACTCTTCCATTGCTTCAGGATCGTATGCTTGAACACTTGCATTAGCTTTCCATAATGCTTCCATTAA
>Ga0105355_10005395_pt1 | contig 10799 bp, 7 predicted proteins | sample GOMGulsemesocosm_2_FD_83508 | JGI IMG/M metagenome (GOLD analysis project Ga0105355, IMG submission 83508) | Methane-oxidizing microbial communities from mesocosms in the Gulf of Mexico - GOM9C Gulf of Mexico | ecosystem: Environmental > Aquatic > Marine > Cold seeps | place: Gulf of Mexico...
TAGAGGGACAAGCGATTAATTGGCTTAGGCTTTGGCTGAAGTTAGGCAGTTTTGACATAGTGAACCTGTTGTTTTTGAATAATTACTTAAATAGTTATGCTGATTAGTTGCATAACTACCCATGCGGTGTTACCTTACTCATATAGTGTAAATAACCTGCTTTCATAAGGCTACTTCAAAAATGTCCAAGGCTATATCAGATTCGAATAACAGTATGCAAAAAGTCGCCATTATTGGTGCAAGTGGTTATGCAGGTGCTGAGCTTGTTGGTTTACTAAGTAAACACAATAAAGCAGAAATTGCGCATTTAGTCGTGTCTGAAAATAGCAGTTCAGAAGGTAAGCTTTTTAGTGACTTACATGGCCGCTTTCAAGGTGTTTGTGATTTACCATTACAGGCTTTTTCATCCGCATGGTTTGATCAGAATGTTGAAGGTATAGATGTAGTATTCTTTGCTACGCCACATGAATTTAGTGCTGATTGGGCTCAAGCATTTGTTAATTCTGGTGTGAAAGTATTTGATTTATCTGGTGGCTTTAGACTAAAAGATGCGAATGACTATCCTAAGTATTATGGTTTTGAACATGCCAATACTGATGCGTTAGTCACTGCTAAATATGGTTTAGCAGAATGGCAACAAGATGATATTGCTCAGACTAACTTAGTTGCTGTACCAGGATGTTATCCAACGGCAAGTTTGCTTTGTTTAAAACCAATTACCAGCAATGGCTTTCAGCTTGAAAACTCGATCGTTGTGGTTAATGGTATTAGTGGAGTTAGTGGTGCTGGTAGGAGTGCCTCCTTAGCGACAAACTTTAATGAAGTTAGCTTAAAGCCATATAATATTTTACAGCACAGACATCAGCCAGAGATTTCACAAGAAGCTAATGTACAAGTAATTTTTAACCCACATTTAGCGCCTTATAGAAGAGGTTTATTAGCAACAGTGACATTGCAGCTAAAAGCTGATGTGACCAATGAGCAAGTAAAGCAAGCTTTTGAGACGGCTTATAGTGATAAGCCTTTAGTGAGGTTGGTTAAGAGCTGGCCTGAAATTGGTAATGTTGCTCACACACCATTTGCTGATGTGCACTGGCAATGTGATGATAAAAAACACGTTGTAGTGGTGAGCTGTGCCATTGATAATTTACTTAAAGGTGCAGCGTCACAAGGCGTACAGTGCTTTAATATTTCACTTGGTTTGCCAAGCGAATATTCATTGATTAATGGCTAAGCATTTAGTTTGCACAGTTTAGCGTATAGGAATAAATAAAAATGAATAAGTCAGTAGTAAAACCATTAGTCATTAAAATTGGCGGAGCCATTCTTGAAACAGAATCAGCGCTTAGTGCTTTGCTAGCCGCTATTGCCAAGCTTGAAAATAAACAGGTCGTTTTGGTTCATGGTGGCGGTTGTGTCGTTGATGAAATGTTGGCACAAGCAGGTTTTACTACCGAGAAAAAACACGGGCTACGGGTAACTCCTAAAGAACAAGTTGCGTTGATAAGTGGTGCGCTTGCCGGTACGGTGAATAAAGCTATTGTTGCTACGGCCAATAGCATGTCACTTGCTGCGGTAGGTTTATCATTAAACGATGGCGATATGATCACCTGTCAGCTATCAACACAAGATCTAGGTCAAGTCGGCGTACCGCAGACTAATAGCAGCAAATTACTTGATACACTGCTAAAGGGTAAGTTTCTACCGGTAATTTCATCTATTGGTGCTCTAGATAATGGTGACTTAGTCAATGTAAATGCTGATGATGCCGCGGTTGCTATTTGCCAATTATTAAATGCGGAGCTATTACTACTTACCGATGTTAATGGCGTTAAAGGAAGTGATGGAGAATATTTGTCATCACTCAATAATGAACAAGCACAGCGTCTTATTGAACAAGGTGTTATTGCTGGAGGAATGACAGCAAAAGTAAATGCGGCATTACATGCAGCACAACAGTTACGACGAAGTATCGCGGTTGCCAGTTGGCAGTCGCCAGAACAAATCAGCCAATTACTAGAAGGTTATGGCGTTGGTACACAAATCCAACCTAATTAACCACAAAATATAATGAACGATACTTTTCGGAATGAACAAAATGACACTTACTCAATTTAAAGAACAAGATAACAAATTAGAAAACTTCTTAGCAGATGATCAGTTGAACAAAGAGCAAACACTGGCATTAATAGATTTAGCAATCAATATAAAAAATACCCCCTCCGATTACAGTAAAGCTTTAGCGGGTAAATCAGTTGCCATGATTTTTGAAAAACCATCACTGAGAACTCATGTTAGTTTTGATATGGGTATTGCAAAACTAGGTGGTCATTCACTGTATTTAGGTCAACAAAATGGCAAGTTAGGTGAGCGTGAAAGAGTGAGTGATTATGCTAAAAATCTTTCATGTTATGCCGATGCTATTGTTGCCCGTGTATTTGAAAACAGCGCTATTGAAGGGTTAGCACAACATGCGAGTGTGCCAGTGGTAAATGCATTATGTAATTTGTATCACCCGTGCCAAGCATTAGCTGATTTTATCACGCTAGCAGAGAATTTTACTGACCTAAGTCAGGTAAAACTTGCTTACGTTGGTGATGGCAATAATGTGTCAAATTCGTTAATGCTGATGGCAGCAACTTTAGGTGTTGATTTTACTTTAGTTTGTCCTGATGGCTACGGTCCTGCTCAAGAGATGATTGTTAAAACTCAAGCACTAGCAAAAGCGAGTGGTGCAGAGTTTTCTTTTACTTCAAGTGTTGATGAAATTGGTTCGCAAGATGCTATCTATACCGACACTTGGATTTCAATGGGTGATGAAGACCCAACGAAAAAGGCTACTATTTTGGATGTCTTTGCTCCGTATCAAGTGAATCATGAACTTATGGAGAAGGCTGGGGCTAGTGTTGTCATGCATTGTCAGCCAGCACATTTAGAAGAAGAAATAACTACTGCGCTTTTTGATGATGAAAAGTACTCTGTCGTCTTTCAAGAAGCAGAAAATAGAATGTGGGGGCAGTGTGCTGTCTTAGTCAGTTTATTAAATCCTGCTCTAGCTACTTGATGAAATAACGGCGGCGAAAGTACTCACTTAGATAAACTAAGCTCCGTGCTTTCTTCTTGCTCTTTCACCAATTAGCTGATGTTCAGCAATTAATAAATAAGTAAATATCATAATCGAGTTTGAAATTTCAGGCTTAAAAACAGAATTTAAACATATAGGTAATCAAGATAAACGACATTTAGGCGAAGCCGCCGAACATTGAGATTAATAAGCTTATGTCTATAAGTGTTTAATCGAAATGTGATGGCAATAAAGCATAAATGGTGTTTATGAAGATTAAGGAAAAGAGAAATGGCTTTAGCAGAAAAGAAAAAAATCAAAAAAGTAGTATTAGCATATTCAGGTGGTCTTGATACCTCGGCGATTATTCCATGGTTGAAAGAAAACTATGATAACTGTGAAGTTGTCGCTTTTTGTGCTGATGTAGGTCAGGGCGAAGAAGAGCTAGAAGGCATCAAAGAAAAAGCCATCGCTTCAGGTGCATCTGAGTGTTATGTAGCAGATCTAAAAGAAGAGTACGTTAAAGAATATATTTACCCAATTCTAAAAACAGGTTCTGTTTATGAAGGTCAGTACTTATTAGGTACGTCAATGGCGCGCCCAATCATTGCTAAAGCTCATATAGAAGTTGCACTTAAAGTTGGTGCAGATGCTGTATGTCATGGCTGTACCGGTAAAGGTAATGACCAAGTACGTTTTGAAGCGTGTTTTGCTGCACTTGCGCCAGAGCTAACCGTTATTGCGCCATGGCGTGAGTGGGACATGGTTTCTCGTGAAGACTTATTAGACTACTTAGCTGAGCGTGATATTCCGTGTGCAGCTTCATTAACTAAGATTTATAGCCGTGATGCAAACGCATGGCACATTTCTCACGAAGGTGGTGAGTTAGAAGACCCTTGGTGTGAGCCTTCAAAAGAAGTTTGGACCATGACAGTTGACCCTATGGATGCGCCAGATGAAGCCGAACGTGTTCAATTAAGCTTTGTTAAAGGTGAATTAGTTAGCGTTGATGGCAAAGACTTTTCACCTGAAGGAGCAGGCGCTTATGAAGCGTTAATGTATCTTAATGCTAAAGGTGCAGCACACGGGGTTGGTCGTATTGATATTGTTGAAAACCGTTTAGTGGGCATGAAGTCTCGTGGTTGTTATGAAACTCCGGGTGGCACAATCTTAATGGCGGCTTATAAAGGGTTAGAGACACTCATTCTAGATAAAGAGTCATTAAAATATCGTGAATCAGTTGGCCTTGAGTTTTCTCACGTAATTTATGATGGTCGTTGGTTTACGCCACTAGCTAAAGCACAGTTAGCATCTGCCGCTTCTTTTGCTGAGCAACTAACTGGCGATGTAGTGGTGAAACTTTACAAAGGTATGGCACAAGTGACTCAACGTCGTTCTCCAAATAGTTTGTATTCTGAAGAGTTTGCGACTTTTGGTGCTGATGACGTTTACGACCAAAAACATGCAGAAGGCTTTATTCGTTTATTTAGCTTATCAAGCAGAATTACAGCGCTTTCTCAAAAAGACTCTTTAAAAGGTAAGGCAGAATAACTATGGCTTTATGGGGCGGAAGATTTAAAGAAAAAGCGAGTCTACAGTTTAAGAAATTTAACGACTCGCTGCCAGTTGATTATCGTATGGCAGTACAAGATATTGTTGGTTCAATTGCCTGGGCACAAGCTATTCATGAGGTAGGCGTTTTAAACGATGATGAACTAGTGCGTTTAACGGCTGCGCTTGAAGAGTTAAAAGCGTCTGTGGAAGAAAATCCTAAGCAAATTTTGTTATCTGATGCGGAAGATATTCATAGTTGGGTAGAAATTGCACTCATTGAAAAAACTGGTGATTTAGGTAAGAAGCTCCATACGGGTCGTAGTCGTAACGACCAAGTAGCAACAGACTTGAAGCTTTGGTGTAAAGAGACTGGTGGCGACTTATTATTTGCCTTAGTTAACCTGCAACAAGCTATGATGAATTTGGCTGAGCGTGAAAAAGATACTGTTCTGCCTGGTTATACCCATTTACAGCGTGCCCAGCCTATTACTTTTGGTCATTGGTGTTTAGCGTATGTGGAAATGTTCAACCGCGATATTGGTCGTTTAAAAGATGCACTTTATCGTTTAGATGTTTCGCCACTTGGCTCTGGTGCATTAGCCGGTACAGCCTACCCAATTGATAGAAATGCATTAGCTAACCGTTTGGGTTTTAGAACGGCAACCATGAACAGTCTTGATGCGGTTTCTGATAGAGATCACGTTATTGAATTATTGGCTTCCGCCAGTATTTCAATGATGCACTTATCACGTTTTGCCGAAGATTTAATTTTTTACAATTCGGGTGAAGCTGGTTTTGTTGAAATGAGTGACTTAGTTAGCTCTGGTTCTTCATTAATGCCACAAAAGAAAAACCCGGATGCCTGTGAGTTAATCCGTGGTAAATCAGGACGTGTTTTTGGTGCATTAACTGGCATGTTAACAACTATGAAAGCCTTAGCTCTTGCTTACAATAAAGATATGCAAGAAGACAAAGAAGGTCTTTTTGATGCAATGGATACATGGCAAGAATGTATGGAAATGGCGGTATTAGTTGCTGATGGTTTAAAAGTAAATCGTTCACGTACACTTGCAGCAGCCCAGCAAGGTTATGCTAATGCGACTGAGCTTGCCGATTACTTAGTAGGCAAAGATATCCCATTCCGTGAAGCACATCATATCGTTGGTGAAGTGGTATTGGCCGCTATTGATAAAGGTGTGCCGCTAGAAGATTTGACTATTACACAATTACAAGAATTCAGCGATAAAATTGAGCAAGATGTTTATCAGAACTTAACCATTGAATCAACGCTTGATAAGCGTGAAGCCTTAGGCGGAACATCACGTGCTCAAGTCGAAAAAGCGTTGGCGACAACACTGTCAGGTAATGAAGAAATACTCAATGAGCAGGTGGTTGGCGCACCGGGTAAGCAACAAACAGAAGTCGCTTTAAAACAAGTGAAACAGCGTCTAAATGCACAACGTGCTGCAGCAATGTCAGTACGTAGAGCAAGAATGTCAGATGTTGATAGCATATACCAATTAACTAATTTCTGGGCTGATAAAGGTGAGATATTGCCACGCACACGTGACAATGTTATTCATGATATTCAAAACTTTGTTGTTGCTGAGCTTGATGGTGTAGTAGTTGGTACCGCGTCACTTTATATTTATCAAACAGGTTTAGCTGAAATTCGCTCTGTGGTGATAGAAGAAACAGCTCAAAAACAAGGTCAGGGTGAAGCACTTGTTCAATACTTATTAGAGTTTGCTCATCAAATGGAATTAGAACAAATTATCGTTTTAACTTATATTCCACAATACTTTGGACAACTGGGCTTTAGCTTAATTGATAAAAATTCCCTAGCTGAAAATATCATTGAGGATAGTGAGCCTAGCCCACATAAAGATCCTGCTGATGAAGTAGCTATGGAATACATCGTTGGACAAGGTAAGTAGACTTTTTTGGAAGTCATTAGAAGGCATACGTCAGATTAAGAATGGAAAACATGAATAATAGTGATCAGAATTACGTCAAATGGTTCAGAAATGCAGCACCGTATATTAATGCCCATCGTGGAAAAACGGTGGTTCTTATGTTTGGTGGTGAGGCAGTTAGCCATCCTAATTTTGCTAACATTATTCATGATATTTCATTATTGCGTAGTTTAGGGGTGAAATTGGTTGTGGTGCATGGCGCACGACCACAAATTGTTGACCGTATGAAGCAACGAGATCTTGCTGAGAATGTTGAAAATAATATTCGAGTGACAGATGCCGAAACTTTAGTTGCTGTAAAAGATGCAACCGGCTCTTTGCGTTTACATATTGAAGCTTTACTTTCTACAGGTTTAGTAAACTCTCCCATGCACGGCTCACAAATAAGAGTTAGCACAGGAAACTTTGTCATTGCAAAACCAATGGGTGTACGCAATGGTATTGACTATAAATATACGGGAACCGTTAGAAGAATAGATTCAGACGGCATTAACATGCAGCTTGATTATGGTTCGATTGTCCTGCTCTCGCCTATTGGTTACTCACCAACAGGCGAAGTGTTTAACCTAGCTCTAGAAGATGTTGCAACGCAGACGGCTATTGCATTAAAAGCTGACAAGCTGATTGCTTTAACAGAAGATGATGGGTTAATTGATCAATCGGGTGACTTGATTCGTAGTTGTAGTGTGCGCACGGTTAAAACTCTACTTGATGAAAAAGACTGCCACGTTCGTCAATTATTATTGCGCTCTATTATTCAAAGTGGTGAAAATGGTGTTGAACGCTGTCATTGTGTAAGTTATCAGAGTGACAGTGCCTTATTACAAGAGCTATTCACCCGTGATGGCGCCGGAACACTGATAGCAAAAGATCATAAGGAATTGATAGCTACTGCAACCATTGATGATGTTGCCGGTATTTTAGAACTGATACAACCGCTTGAAGAAGAAGGGGTATTGGTAAAGCGTTCTCGAGAGTTGCTCGAAATGGAAATAGGGTGCTTTACCGTTCTTAAAAAAGAAGACGTGATTATTGCTTGTGCTGCTTTATATCCTTACCCAGAGGTAAAAACGGGTGAAGTTGCTTGTGTTGTTATCGATCCTGATTACCGAAAGGGCAATCGTGGGGAAAGGGTAATTAATGCTCTAGAGGTAGCTGCTAAAAAACAAGGCTTAACGTCACTATTTCTATTAACAACTGTGAGTGGTCATTGGTTTAGGGAGCAAGGTTTTATTGAAACCTCGCTAGAAAATTTACCTGAAGGGAAAAAGCAAATGTATAACTTTCAGCGTAACTCGAAAGTCTTTATCAAAGATATATAATGCCCAGCCTCAATATATCATGAACAAAAATAAAGCCGTTAACTTAATAAGTTAACGGCTTTATAGTTTTCATATGGTTCAATGCGTGCATTAAGATATTTTTCTGACTTTTGTGAAAAAAGCTAAAATAACTCCTCTGCTTCTTCTTGCTCTGTTCCTGACAAGATATCTTCACTGTTATCCACAGTCACATAGTCAGTAGGTACATTGCCTAAGCGAAAGTATTCAAATTGACTTGTTTTATCTGTTTTAGTTGTTAACTTTCCAGTTGCTTTATCAATACGCACTGAAACTATATCTATCGGTGGTTGAAAGGCCTCCGTTTTTACATCGGCTAATGCTATTCTCATAAAATCAATCCAAGCAGGTTGTGCAGATTTTGCGCCAAATTCCTTACCTGTTGTTTGATTTTTTCCTAAATTGTTATTGTAAACTGATTGACCAAGATTATGGCTTGGATCATCAAAACCTATCCAGGATGTGGTAATTAAGCGGCGACTAAAGCCCGAAAACCAAGCATCCTTTGCTTCGTTGGTGGTACCAGTTTTACCGGCAATGTCACGACGCTTTAAGGTCCTTGCACGCCATCCAGTACCTTGCCAGCCTGGCTTTTTAGACCAATCTGAACCCCAAATCGCACTGTTGAGAGCCTGAGAAATTAAAAAGGCATTTTGCTCGCTAATAACACGAGGAGCTTGCTTGATGTTGGTTGTCGGTTGTTCTGTTGTAGCAACTAACTGTTCGCTGTCAAACTTACTTATATCATCATTTACCACTTCAACATCAACTCCTGTATTCAAGGAGATAAGAGCTTGTTCACTATTGTCCAATTCACTAACTTCAAAACAGGGATCACAAGCTAAAGCCGGATCTGCTTGGAAAATAACGTCACCATCACTGTTTTCAATACGCTCAATGACATAGGGTTTAACTAAGAAACCACCATTGGCAAATGTTGCAAAGCCCGTCGCAACTTCTAACGGGGTTAAAGACGCAGAGCCAAGGGCTAATGTCTCACTTCGAGGTAAGTCCTTAGCATTGAAGCCAAAAGCGCTTAGGTGTTCTATAGTTTTAGTAACACCAATACTCTTCAGTAGACGTACCGCAACAACATTTTTAGATTGCGCTAAAGCTAAACGAACTCTGAGAGGGCCAACATAAGTTTCAGGAGAGTTTCTTGGGCGCCAAACACCACCAGAACTTTTGTCCCATTGGTTTATTGGGGCATCATTAACTAGTGATGCTAGGGTAAAGCCATTTTCAAGTGCAGCTGAATAAATAAACGGTTTAATGTTTGAGCCAACTTGACGTTTTGCTTGAGTAACACGGTTAAATTGGCTTTGCTTGAAACTAAAGCCGCCAACAGCTGCTTTAATAGCACCATCGTCGGGAGAAAGCGAAACTATTGCAGCACTCGCTGTAGGTAACTGCCCTAAACGGTAGTTATTATCAGGCATTTTGTTGACTAAAATTACATCGCCATAACGCAGGATCTCATTGGCAAGCTTAGGTGGTCTACCTTGTTTTTGATCATTAATATAAGCACGAGCCCAAGCGAGACCTTGCCACTCAATAGTTGCTATTTCTTCATTTCGTAACTGTATCGTAACTGATTTTTCTTCGACTGAAGTCACAATGGCAGGCACCAGCATTTGATAATAATTGCTTTGTGAAAGTGCGGTTGTAATTTCATCTTGGCTTAATAAAGCAACTTGATTATCGGTAAGCTTAGCCTTTGAGGACTCTAGCTCAGGGCGAAGTGAGTTAATAGGGCCACGATAGCCATGACGTTGGTCGTAATTCAATAAATTATTAATCAAGGCTTGTTGAGCTGCAGTTTGTAATTTTGCCGTAACAGTAGTGAAAACCTTATAACCTTCAGTGTAAACCTTATCTTTACCATAACGTTGTAGCACTTCTTTATGTGCCATTTCAGCAATATAAGGAGCATCTAGCTCTATCTCTGCGCCATATTTTTTACCCGTTATTGGTGCCAGTTTGGCAGTTTTATATTGTTCTTCTGTAATGTAACCACTTACTAACATTCGCTGTAAAACCACAGAGCGACGTGCTTTAGCACGTTTTGGTGAGCGAATTGGGTTTAGTGTTGAAGGTGCTTTAGGAAGACCAGCCAATACTGCAATTTGTGCAAGATTTAACTCATTTATCTCTTTGCCGTAATAAACTTGAGCAGCAGCACCAAAGCCAAAGGATCTATGTCCTAACTCAATTTTATTGATGTATAACATCAATATTTCATCTTTACTAAGTAAGCTTTCAATGTGAAATGATAAGAATATCTCTCGGATTTTTCGGGTATAAGTTACTTCACGTGTTAGAAAGAAGTTTCGTGCAACCTGCATGGTAATAGTACTAGCCCCTCCCTTGTCTTGGCCCATTAGTTTACCAAGAACTGCTCGGCCCATGCCGATTGGATCAACACCAAAATGTAAATAGAAGCGGTCATCTTCTGTTGCTAATAAAGCATCAATTAGCTGTTGGGGGACTTGTTCTAGGGATAAAAGAATGCGCTTCTTTTCTCCAAACTGTGAAATTAACAAACCGTCTCGGCTATAAATTTGCAAGGGTGTTTGCCAGTGCAGATCTTTAAGTGATTCCACACTAGGTAACTCTGAACGCATTGATAGATATAAAGTATAAATGCCAATAGAGAATAAAATAAGCAGCATCAAACTGACTTTTAATAAATTTTTGATTGAAAACACAGCAGAAGACCAAGTAAGTGGATAAAAATGTAAGATAATACTAGTATATCGTGTAAAAGCATGTAATAAATGTATTTATGCGTATTTTACGTCTAAAATAATTACAAAAATAAAAATTGTAGGTCGTTATGCTAGACAAATTATGGAAAAAGAAAAA
>Ga0105355_10005397_pt1 | contig 10798 bp, 9 predicted proteins | sample GOMGulsemesocosm_2_FD_83508 | JGI IMG/M metagenome (GOLD analysis project Ga0105355, IMG submission 83508) | Methane-oxidizing microbial communities from mesocosms in the Gulf of Mexico - GOM9C Gulf of Mexico | ecosystem: Environmental > Aquatic > Marine > Cold seeps | place: Gulf of Mexico...
GAAAAGAAGCGCCATTACCGTTTCAGCTATGGGAACCTTTTTTGTGGGAATATGCCAGCGCTGTAAGTGTGTTAATGCTGTTTCCAATAATAGTATTGCTGTTAAGGAAAATTCCCTTTGACTGGTTATCCGTCAAGCGATCTCTATTCTATTATTTTTTAGCTTCTATTCTCTTTTCGCTCAGCCATGTATCGCTCATGGTGGCTATTAAAGAAGCTATTTATTTTCTAATGGGTGGCAACTATCAATTTGGCGACTTTTGGTTTGAACTCTTCTACGAATACAGAAAAGATTTATGGAGTTTTATCTTTTTTATCATCTTCATTAATGCCTATGACTTTATTCTCAGTCGTTTACAGGGGGAAGCTACCGCTGTGGGTCAAAGTGAGGATGAAAGCATTAACCCAAGCTTTGATAGGCTCTTAGTTAAAAAGCTTGGTAAAGAGTTTATTATCAAGGTTGAAGATGTTGAATGGTTAGAAGCTTCAGGAAATTACGTTAACCTACATATAAAGGGTCGAATCTATCCAACAAGAGCTACCTTAAGTAAATTAATTGAGCAGATTTCAGAAAAGGGTTTTTGTCGTATACACAGATCACACGGAGTAAATTTAGAGCATATTGAATCAATTACGCCATTAAGTAGTGGTGACAGCGAAGTAAAGCTTGATACAGGTAAAGTGCTAAATTTATCAAGGCGCTATAAAGACAGTTTTAAAGCTCATTTGTAATAACGTTAATTAATAGCGCTAATGTTTATATGAAAAAGCGGTTATGGAATACGATAATTTTTGCTGGCTATATTCCTCAAGGTGCTCTTTCTTTGGCTAAAAGAGCACATGATAGTTAGCTCATTAATATTAGTTGTTGGTAAAATGACCAAGAAAGATCATCAATCAATCTTGGTCATTTTATAGTTATGTTAACTATAAGTTGTTTAGTTAAAGTTTTACGCCAGGCAATGCTTGTCCTGCTTGATACATGGTTAGTGATAATGCGGTACTCTGCTCATCTACTTCAAAGGCTATTTTCACCTTTACTTGGTTATTGACAAATTCGGTAGCGGATATAGCCGTTAAAGGTAACTTTTGTTGACCTGTGGCTTGAACATAAAGTTGCTCGTTATCGTTCGTGATAGACAAAACAAATTCTGGTACTAACTCAAACCGACCATTTAATTTAGTTAATTGTTTACTGGTTAAAGTGATGCTTTTTGGAGCGATTAACTTAATAGTATCTAAGCTATTATTTAAATAGTGAAAGCCAACATCATTCATATCAAATACTGTATTCGCCAGTATTACTATGCCTTTTTTATTCTTCTTATCAAAGCCGATGAAAGAGCGAAATCCACCTGTACCGCCGTCATGCATTAAAAAGTCTTTGTTGTCGCTGCTATTGTGCAGCCAAGCTAAGCTTATTTTTGTTTGAGGCGTGTCATTTTTAGCAGTTAGTGCTTGTGTTAATTCAAACTCATTTGGTAGTTTTTGTTTATTAAGGTTAGCTTTCAGGTAAATAGCCATATCTTCAATAGTAGACTTTAATGCACCTGCGCCAGCAAAGGTTTCTAAATGCCAGTGTTTTGTTTTTTCTAATTGAGCGTTATGGCCATTGCTTAAGTCATTTTGTTTAGACTGTGGAATATCAACAAATGTATTGCTCATGCCGAGTGGCTTAAGTACACGCTCGTTAATAACTTCTTGGTAAGTTTTTTGATCAATTAATGTCAGTACATGACCTAACAAGCCAAAACCTAAATTAGAGTACTCTTGATGGCTACCTACTTCGTATTGCAGTTGATGGTTATTTAAAAACTCATACATCAATTCAGTGGTGTAATCAGCATAGGGATCAAGTTGATCCGTCATTAGCATATTTGTCGGTAAACGTGGTAACCCTGAGCTATGGTTGGCTAACGATAATAAGGTAATCGGCTTGTTATTTTTAATGGGTAAGGAAACTGTTGCCGGTAAGTATTTTTGTACCGGATCATTTAATTTCACCTTGCCTTCTTTTACCATGCTAGCCAGTGCAGTTGCCGTGAATGTCTTGGTAATAGAGCCAATTTCAAAAAGTGTTTTAGTATTAACTTTCGCCTGATTCTCTAATCGACTTAGGCCAAAATTGTGAAACTCCGTTTTATCACCGTTGATAACAACTATTGCGGCGCCAAGGCCCACTTTCTCGGTATTGATCTTATGATTAACCGTTTGGATTAATTTATTAATTTCAGGTGATGCATGGCTACTGGCGGCACTCATAATACAAATGGATAGTGTGATTAAAATAGTAATAAACATATTTTTTCGCTTTGATTTATTATTCATTTTGTTTCTCTTTGTTAAAATTTAGACACAGCTCCTCTATGGCTTAGCTCAAAAGAGCAAGCTTAACTTGAAGGAGACTAGTGAAATTGTTCTGCTGAAAGTATTACTTATAAGGGGTAATACAGGTTAATGTTGCTTCAATTCAGTAAGTTTTTGTTCAATATTTTCTAGAAGAGGACCAAATTTTTTCTTGGCGGCACGTTTATTTAAAAAGTAAATGCCGACAACCAGTAGCATTAAGAAACCATAGTATTTAGCCAAATAGTCATTAAGGTGAGGTACTCCGCTTGCATCAACAGTTGCACCTAATGTGATCAAAATAATGCTGACGGTTAATGGTGCTATATACCAAGTAACAATGGTTTCAAGTAATTGCTTTTGCTGCGAAACTTTTTGTTTTTCACTTTCTAGAAATGTTTTAATACTTGCCTCTTTAGATGAGGTAACCTTTTTTGCACCTATAAGTTTGTATGGTATATAGAGACAAGACAATATCGCCAAAATAAACCCTGCTGTTTGTATGGTGCCGGCACTGGTAAATAAACCATAAATCCATACTGGAATTAATAGAATTGCTATCGATATTTCAAGAATATCTCGACGTTTAATTTCTTTATCTATTTTAGTCGTTTGCTTCTCTAACATTGTTATAACCTCTGTTAAGTCATCAGTAGTAGCAGGCTTTACTATCGTTTCTTGCCAATCTTGTTTAAGGTCATCAAGTTTCATGGTTATTCTCCTACATACTTATTTTCAAATTCAATTTTGATTCGTTTAATCCTTGAACGCACAGCGCTAGCACTAATACCTACAACGTCTGCACAATCATCGGAAGATAGCCCATCTAAATACATCATTAAAATACTGGCATCAGTATCATTTAATTGGTTCATAAAACTGTTTAATATTTCGGCCTGACAATTATCTTGTGCAGGCTCAGTTGAATTTGCTGCTTTATTTGAAACTGATTGCTTTAACTCTTTGTGTTTAATCGCCTTTTTAACAAAAGTACAAGCAGTGTTTAATGCTACCTTGTATACCCAAGTTTCACGGCTTGCATCGCCTTGAAAAGACTCAAAACTTCGCCAAAGTTGCAATAGAATTTCTTGGTACATATCGTCAAATTCGCCATCGTGACAATAACGAGAGGCGATATAACGTATCCGCCCTTGGTTATTTTTAATCACTTGTTCAAATTCTTTATGCATTTCAAATCCAGCTGATCATTATTATTTAGATATTAAGTTAGTCTTTTAAAAAACACTATTGTGTCAAAGTGAAAAAAAAAAGTAGCGTATTACATTCTGGAGGTCTGTTTATTAGCAAAGAAATAGTGCTTATATACTCAGGATAACCCGGATAAAAAGCTGATATTGTGATGTCAGTGCTTTTTACACACATACTCTTCTTAATACTAATTATTTTATTAATCTATTGTTACCAAAAGGTTTAATTAAGTTGGTTTACTCTTTGCATACTGGTCGTCCAGTTAGTTGTGCAACTTATTTTGCATGGCCTTTTAATTATTGGATTACCTATGACACGTTTTATAAAGTTTATAACAACCTTTCTTGCTGCCCTATTTATGTTAACTGTTGCATCAACGGCACATGCTAATATGATCAATGTTATTGAGTTTTATGGTGAAAATGAAGGTGTACAAGATAGCTTTATTTTTGAAGAATCAGGGGTTGAATTAACTGTTACCGCATGGACTAGCAATGTAAACTCCATGCAAGAGCAGTTGTCTCCTTGGTCACAGGTAAGTGGTTTTGATGAAGAAACTAAAATAGGTGTTTATAAAGGTGGCTCAGGTCTTGGTGTCGTATCAAATGATATTGATGGTGAAGATCTTGATGGTGGCAGTTCAGACAAAATAAATGATCTAGATGAAGGCTTACTTTTTAGCTTTAGTGAAAATGTAAATTTTCTCGGCTTTGCTGCTGGTGATCTTAGCGTTAATGATGATTTAAACTTGGCCATCGTTGATTTTATTTCTCCAACGAGTATTGAAATCACAGATATCTTTATCGATGTATATAGTGATTATGAAGAAGATATATTTGATGTTTTCCCTGGGATTTTTGGCAAAAGCTTTATGGTTTGGGTCGATGGAAATGATGATGATGTTAGAATTTTAGATACTGCTTTTATCAAAGTACCGGAGCCTACATCAGCTTTGATTTTTACTCTGGCGTTATTTATCTTTTTATTCAACAGACGATTCAGTTACTAAGCTAACCTCAGAGTAATTCTCTTTTGGCATATCAGGCTTTTTATCAGCCTGATATGCCTCCATCTACTTTATAGTTTCAGTACAGAGCTGTCTTTTTATTAAAAACCAGAATAACCGCGGAATGATTCACTAAAGGTGGCTACAGCATGGTCTCCCAAAACTAACCTCACACCTCTTTCGAAGTCAGCATAACTGGTTGGGGCGCAAGACATTGTTTGTGCACATGTCTTACCTATAATTCGTGAGCCTGTGTTTGCTGCACCCTTTTCAGGTAAGCTGTATCGAAAACTTGCTAATTGGGAATCTAAAATATCATTAAGATCACCATAGACAGTGATCACTTCGACGCCACTGCTTCTAGGACTTTCCGGTGCTTGTTCCGAGGTATTGGCTACAGTTTTTGGACTAGCCTGCACAGACTTAGTTGCGGCAACTTTCACTGGTGTAGCTTTAGCCAGTTTAACTTTAGCAGGTGCAACTTTAGCAATCGCCATAGGTTTATCTTTGATTGCCGCTATAAGGTCTGGGAAGTTAGTTTCATTAAAGTGGCCTGAGTCTTCTATTAGTTTTAAATAAGGAGGCATTTGTTGAAAGCCTCCTAGGTAGGCCTTAGTTAACCATTTATCTGCTTCGTCGAAGTCTTGCTCATAAAAGTCTGCATCAAAATACAGAATACCGAGTAAAAATGAAGAACCTATACTATTGTTTCTGGCTGCTTTTTTTAAGTATTTCACTCCTTTATCTAAATCCTTAAATTCTGCATTATTAAGGTACATCATCGCTGTTTTATGCTGTCCTTTAACAGAGCCATATTTTGCCGCACTCTTGAACTGCTTTAGCGCTTTTGACATGCTCCTATCAGTGCCATGACCGTAATAATACATTTCAGCCAATGTCACCATAGCGTCGGCATAGCCCATGCGAGCATATTTTTTATATTTTTGAAAATAGTCAACGCAGCTAGTTTCTTGGCAAGGACCAATCGTCGCCGTAGCTGCAAATGTATTGCAGCTGATCAAGCCGGCAGCAACTATTGAAATTAATGTGAGTGTTTTCTTCATGTTATATTCCTTTATTTTTTGTGAATGTTAAATGAATTACAGCATATTGAATCGTTTAATAAATCTACTACAGTAAAAATAGACTACAATGGTTAAAAGTTAAATGCTAGTAGTTTGTTTTTTAGTCATTTTTGGCGAGATAGGCAAGAGCGCTTAAATAAGATGACTAAGAAAGCACGAAGATCTCTCTTAGTGCTTTACTCGTGGGACAGCACAATAAGGTTGTACTTAAGCTTAGTCTTTGAGTGCTTTCATGTCCGTAATCAGCTCTTCTAATTTTTTAAACTGGCGACCGTAAACTATATTTAGGTCCCAGCGATATAATGTCTCGGCATATTTCACCATTATCAGCGTAACAATAACCAAGGCAATAATGAGGTAATAGGGTTGACCAAATATTATGATGTCAGTTGGAAAAATTTTGAGTAAAAGTGCAATGAATTCACCGCCAGCGTTACTAACTATCCCTTGAATCGCCATGCCAAGAAAGAATAAAGGATAAAATATTTTGTAGTAGCTAGAATAGGCTTCAATTGAACTTTGTAACCAGCTATTAAAACTCATCAGGTAATCATAACTACTTTGTCCTTTTGATAAATTAAAGGATTTTTTAAGTTCTCTTTTCGCAATAATAACCAATGGAACAAGCAGACAACATATATATAAACCTAGAAATGGTGCGCCAATCAAACTCATCATAATAAGCATAACTATACTGCCAAGAATGATAGCCTTGATGTTAATAGCAAACATGTTTTGCAGTTTATCTACAATATTTTGCGATTTTCGATTGTATAAGTCTTTGATTTCAGGAGCTGTTAACTGCGTCTCGTCAACAAAGCCTTCCTTCCATATTGTCTCTATTGATTTAGTCATGTGTTAATCCTTCTGAGTAATATATTTATTTAGCCTGTCTTTTATGCGCTTTATGCGCACACCAATATTGTTGGTATTGCTTCCGATAATCTCTGCTATTTCCAGGTAAGATTTCTCCTCAAGATAAAGTAAAATTATCGCTCTATCTGTTTCTGAAAGATGCTTTATCGCGCTATATAGTTGATTAATTTCATCACTAACAAATGCTTTGCTATCATCTATGGCTTCTTCAGGTAAAGGGTCTGAAATTATCTCTTTATCACCACTTTTACGTCGCTTTAAATAGGTTAAGCATACGTTCAGTGAAATGCGATATATCCATGTTGACCATTCACATTCTTGATTAAAATTATCTCTGCTACGCCATATTTGCAGGCAAACTTCTTGATAATAATCTTCAAAATCTTCCTGGTTATTTGTGTAAGCACGACAGATTTTAATAATGATGCCCGCAAAAGGTAAAATATATAGCTGGTAAAAATCACTTCCCATCTAAATCCTATTTCAGTTAATTGGTTATGTTTAGTTAGTGGCATGGGGTAAAGGTTTATTACACCATAGCTAAATTTTTTTTGTTTTTATTAAAAAGCTAGTGTTGTAGCTATCTTCAAGGGAAAAAAGTTATGAAGTAAGGTTCATTAAAACTAATTACTTACGTTGGAATGTATTCCATATTTACTAAATAGCGTGTGCAGTTTCTTTTTAATCGAGGGAGATTGAATGAGTCGGTCAAACTTATTTGCTGATATTTTTTTGCTGTACTTATTTGTTAATAAGGAAGTATCAAATACTCCATCGGGAGTGTCACTTTTATAAAAGAGGTCCATATTAAAACTATTGGTCTTTTTAAAGTATTGGTAAGTGAGGTTATTAATGATTCCTATATCTACTCGCTTCAATAAAATCATTTTAGCTACATGAAAGCCACTTTTAGTTAGACTCATTCTATGTTCGCTATTTAAGAAGTTTGCATCAGTATTATAACTTGCAAATTTATAGGAGTATCCGTAGACGCCCGCCTTTGTCAGTGCGCCAAAGTCTTCAAAAAAAGACTGATCGCGGGCATTTTCTTTTAAGGCATAAAATTCATTTTTTACAATGACTGAGGTAGCTGACTTCGATAGATAGAGGTGTGCTGACTTTGGTAGCCATTCCATTGCCATAAAAAATAAGCTGTCAAAATTTTTTTCTTCCACCATTTTAATAAGCCTTTTTGATGGCAGAACATTTAGAACAAAATTATATTTTTTCTGAGATTTATTTAATATTTGGGTAAATTCGAAGGCAAAACCTTGGTTATTTTCAGCATTGATTATTATGGGGAAGTAACCATCTTCAACCAATATATTGATATCAATTTTCTGAGAGAAACTGTTTGTTGAGAATAACATTAAAAAAATAAATACTAACAATAGATTAGGGGGATTTTTAATCGTTGATTTCATCATGTTTTTGTTTATATTCATAAAAATATAATTCGTTGTTATATCTGAAGTTAAAAACATGCCCGTCCCTGAGTTAACAATCATTCACTTTGATCAGTCATTCTTGAACTTACCACCCTATCAAGACATTAAGCTTTTTAGATAATTAGGTCAACTTTTAAGCAATCAAACCTATGAAAACACCATACTGCTAAGTAATAAACTGAAACGCTAAATCACAAACGATAACGCAAAGCGAAATAATAACAATTCTTACTTGCAATCGTAACGAGATGTAACTAGAATATCGCGCAAATGATATTGATTCTCACTTGTGTTTGGTTGGTCCGATGAAAAAATCCCTTACTTCCTTAGCCGTCTATGGCTTGTTATCTATTAATAATCAGTCTCTTGCGGCTACTGAAACTGAATTGCAAACTGCTTTAGAACAACAGCAAAAACAACTACAGCTAATTGAGCAGCAATTGGCTGAGTTAAAAGCTTCTTCTAGCAATGTTGCAGACCAACAGCAAAGCTCTATTAAGCAGCAAGGTAATGACAAAAAATGGCAGATAAATTCATACGGTAGCCTGCTTTATAAGAGTGAAGACGTATATCGTAATATTCAAGATACGAACCCAGAGCGAAGAGCGACAACCGATTTAGAGCGCGTAGTTTTAGAGTATGTTTATGACTTTGATGAGAAGTGGCAGGTCGAAGTAGAAATAGAATACGAACACGGCGGCACAGGTGCTGCACTTGAGTATGATGGTTTTGAAGAGTTTGGCGAATTCGAAACTGAAATTGAGGCCGGCGGCGAGATCATCGTTGAAAAGCTGCAAGCTAAATACACTGCCAATGAAAACTTTACTGTAAAAATGGGGCATATTTTTGTTCCGGTTGGCTTAGGCACAGATCTGCATAAACCAAGTCAGTACTTTTCTACCCAGCGCTATTGGAGTGAGGCGTCATTAATTCCGCAAGTTTGGCACGAAACAGGTATTAACCTCATTAGTAAGTGGCAAGGGTTTACCGCACAAACATTAATTACCACAGGGCTAAATTCTGAGTATTTTCGAACTTACAATTGGGTCGCTACAGGACATCAAAAACGTTTTGAGCAAGTTAATGCCAATGATTTAGCGTTCACCTTGCGCTTAGATTATGGCGATATCAAGGCAGGAAAAGGCATTGGTATTAGCGCATATACCGGCAATACCTCAGGAAATCGTAATAATAGCAGCAAAGTCGCAGGTGATGGTAACCTCTCTATTTTTGGTGTTCATGGTGTATACAGTTATGAAAACTGGCAAGTTCGTGGACAATATCTTTTTGGTACTTTAGATGATAGTCAAGCTATCACTAATGCAAATAAAACTACGCCAGGACTTAAACCCGGTAACTTTGCTCAATTGGGCAGCGAAGCAGAATCATCATTTGTTGAGCTAGCCTATAACAGCCAAGATCTTTTCAATTTAAGCAGCCCGCTTTATTTATATACCACCTATGAGTATGCCAATCCAATTAAAGAGGTTGAAGAAGGCAATCCAACCGATCGTTTTAATAAGCAATCTGTCGCGCTAGGTATTAATTACTTTCCTATCGATAACATTGTTTTAAAAGCACAAGCCGCACAACAAATGAATGCACAAAGCAATTTGGATGACAGCACCAGTTTTAGCTTGTCTTTCGGTTACTTCTTTTCGATATAGCACAGTTTACTAAAATTATTTTTATAAAGGACACAGCATGATATTTAACAAATCACTATTAGCATTAACACTCTCAGCCGTATTTTTAACAGGTTGTGGCAGCTCATCTACAGAAGAAGCTGTTGTTGAACCAACAGGCTTTAGTTATGAAGCAACAGAAATGATTACTAATTTAACTAATGATGTAATTGTTGCAGGTTATAAGAACCTTAATGATGAGGCGGCAGACTTTTTATTAGCTACTCAAAACCTAGTCAATACTCCTACAGATGAGAATTTAGCTGCGGCTCAGCAAGCATGGAAAGATGTTCGTATTCCATGGGAGCAAGGTGAGTCACATATCTTTGGTCCGGTTGATGCGCTGTCAATTGATCCGCATTTAGATACTTGGCCATTAAATACTAGTGACTTACAAGCATTGTTAGCTACTCAATCAGGTTTCAGTGCCGATGAACTGAAAACCTTCAATGATGATGTGCAAGGTTTTCATACCATGGAATATTTATTATTTGGTGATGGTGTTGCTGATAATGAAAAAACGATTGCAGAAATGACAGCACTTGAACAAGAGTACTTATCTGCAGCAGCTGAAGTATTCAAAGGCTATACACAAATGTTATTTGATGCGTGGACAGTAGCTAATAATGCTAACGACGCTAATTCACCAGCTTATAAAGACTTATTACTAACAGCAAATAATGATGTTTATGCTTCACAGCTGGGTGTAGTAGAAGAGCTGATTAATGGCATGATTGGTATTGTTGATGAAGTAGGTAACGGCAAAATAGCGGAACCTTTTGGTAGCAGTATCGACGCAATCGACACCACAAAAGTAGAGTCACAATACAGCTGGAACTCTCTTGCTGATTTCACAGACAATATTCGCGGTGTGCAAAACGTTTATCGCGGTGAGTTTCCAGAGCAAGCTGATAAAGCAGGTGTTATTGATTTTATCACAGCAGCAGATGCGACTTTAGCTAGCCGTGTAGATACAGAAATTGCCGATGCTATTGCAGCAATAAAAGCGATTGCAGGTGATACAGATTTGCCTTTTAGACAAGCAATTAATGATGCTGATGCACGTGTAAGAATTCAAGCCGCAATTGATGCGTTATCAACCTTACAAGCATCATTAGAAAACGATGTGTTAACTAAGCTACAA
>Ga0105355_10005401_pt1 | contig 10796 bp, 11 predicted proteins | sample GOMGulsemesocosm_2_FD_83508 | JGI IMG/M metagenome (GOLD analysis project Ga0105355, IMG submission 83508) | Methane-oxidizing microbial communities from mesocosms in the Gulf of Mexico - GOM9C Gulf of Mexico | ecosystem: Environmental > Aquatic > Marine > Cold seeps | place: Gulf of Mexico...
GGAATATTGCTAAATATATTTGTCAAAGTACTGCCTTATATCTCTCTACTTTCCATCAATAAATACATATGACTTTTTATGCAGTAGCAGTTTTATCAACTGACGATGTCCTACTTAGAAACATTTCTACAGGAATAAAAGCAAATGGAATTAACGAGGCGATAAATAGTGGTAACCAAATCTTAAGCGACCAGCGTTGTGAATTTGAGACGATTAAAGATAATAACAAATAAAGCATAAACAGCACGCCATGGATCATACCTAATTGAAAAACAAAATCTCGGCTGATTAAACCAAGAGTTACACTTAATATGGCTAAGAATGATAAGCCTTCTAAAATACTGATTGCACGAAAATATTTGAGCATTAATTTAACCTTTAAATTCGAAAAACGTATTATCCTGTGATGACCTCATTGGGTCAAATTTATAACAAAAATCCTTCCTGATAAGAACAAAAAGTTACATATATAAACCGGTAGCTTGCAAATAAGTTATGGATAGAATTTAGTGCACCTTTCGGTGATAGAAGATGCACTAAATATTAGTTATGGCAGTTGGCAAACCTCTTGTTCTCTTTTGACATATAAATCTGCTGACAAGCCCATTAACTGCGGCACAGTTGCTGATATTGCAATTGATGAAAATGTTCCGACAAAAACACCACAAAAAAGAGCAATAGAAAAGCCAGCTAAAGACTCCCCAGCAAACAGCCATATAGATAATATAGTGGCAAGTGTTGTACCTGAAGTTATTAAAGTACGAACTATGGTTGCTTTAATAGCCGAGTTTATAATGCTATCAATGTCTTTTTCACTATTTCTTTTCATGAGATCTCGTACCTTGTCTCCAACAATAATGGAGTCATTTAGTGAATAACCAATAATAGCGAGTAAACTCGCCAGAATGGTTAAGTCAAAAGGAATATCAAACCATGCAAAAACACCGAGCACGATAACCACATCATGGAAAAGTGCAACAACTGAACCGGTAGCTAAACGCCATTCAAACCTGAACGATAAGTAAAGTAAGATAACGATAATTGATGTTAGTAACGCCAATCCGCCTTGGTTAATTAGCTCCTCACCAACTTGGCTGCCAATATAGATAGCGTCTTGTGGTGTAATTGTTAATCCACTGAGTTGGGAAAAACCAGTAAGCCAAGTATTACCTTTAAAACTGATACTATTGTCTGCTTGTTGTACACTCCAATAAGTGCCATTTTCAGCTGATGTTAATTTAAATGACTCTGGTAAATATGATGCTAATAAGGCTTCCATCTTGCCTTGCGTCACTGATTGTTGCGTTGTAAATTCTGTTAGGTAGCCACCAGTGAAATCGAGACCGAGATTGATTCCATTGCTAAAAATACCTATTAGCGAAATTAACACAAAAACCACTGCCAAATAGAAGCTGATTAATCGAAACTTAGTTAAAAACTCACTTTGTTCTATTTCTAAATAACTCATTATTTATCCCCTACTTTAATGCTTAATATTTGTGCCTTATTATCCCGAACAGCTAAATTGGTCAGTGCTTTAGATACAAAAACGCCGGTAAACATACTTGTTAATATGCCTAAACACAAAATAAGCGCGAAACCTTTGACTGGACCGTAACCTATAGAATATAAAATAATACCGGTAATCATGGTCGTTATATTGGCATCAAGAATGGTTGAAAAAGCACTTTTATAGCCACTTTCAATAGAAGAAATAACCCGCTTACCTCGCTTTAACTCCTCTTTTATCCTTTCAAAAATGAGTACATTGGTATCAACAGCCATGCCTACCGTTAGCACTAATCCTGCAATACCAGGTAGTGTTAGTACTGCACCTGGCAATAAAGACATTAACCCAAGTAAACTAACTAAATTTAATGCCAAAGCAATATTGGCAATAAGACCTAATGTGCGATACCAAAGTGCCATAAAGATTAAAGTAATCGTAATGCCTATAGTTAACGCTTTGATACCGTTATCTATATTATCAACGCCAAGGGTTGCTTCAATACTGCGTTGTTTTACTATGGTTACCGGAGCGGTTAATGATCCTGCCCTAAGTAATAGCGCCAACTCTTGCGCGTCTTTAGAACTAGACATATTGGTAATACTAAATTGTGACCCTAAGTGCTGTTGAATTGTTGCAACATTGATCACTTTACTTTTTTTAATCACTTCATCATTAGCGTTACGGTAAAATTCAGAAAAAACCGTAACCATTGGTTTGCCAATATTCTTTTTAGAGAACGAGGACATCTTCTTGCCACCTACACTATCTAAAGTTAGGTTTACCAAGGGGGATCCCATTTCGTCTTGTCCTGCTCGGGCATTTTTAATATTGCTACCGGAGAGAACTGCTTGCCCATTCATTACCAACTTACGACCATTATCATCACGGAGGTGAATGACTCCAGCATCACGTAAGTTTTCAGCTAATTGGTAAAAGTCGAGTGAAGCGGTAGCACCAATAATCCTTTTAGCTTCTTCAGGATCATGAACTCCAGGTAACTCAATACGGATATTGTTTTTACCTTGTTTTTGCGTAACGGCTTCAGTAATACCAAGCTCTTCTATTCGACCTCGCATGGTTTTAAGTGTTTGTTTCATTGTTTCTTGTCGGAACTTCGCCTGTTCCTGTGTTGAATATGACAATATAACTTGGGTATTATCTTGCTCAGTTTTAATCAATTCTGGATAGCTTTTCTTGATGTTTGCTAATAGTAATTTAACTTCATCAAGCTTTCCTGGTGAGAAATTGATCTCGATTGAATGATTATCTGGCTGTGAAACTTTACTTAAGCGAATTCGCTTTTCTATCGCCAGGGTCCTAATCTCAAGAGCAATACTTTTTAATCTATCTGACAATGCATGCTCCGTATCAACATTAAGTACAAATAGCACGCCACCACTTAGGTCTAGCCCTAGCTTTATTGGTTCACCCCCCAATGACTTTAGCCAATCAGGTGAACTGTTTTCTATCGTACTTCCAATAGAATAATCATTGCCATACGTTTGTCTTAACAATCGCTCAATTGCGTTTTGGTCAGTTTTATTGTTCAAGGTAATTTCAGTGCTTATGTTTGATGTTTTAATTTCATCAACGCTGAACTTATGTTGGGCTAACAAGGCATTAATGTCTTGAGGTGATACTGTGTTAATTTGTGTGTGGTTATTTTCAACAAGATGAAGTTTCACCTTGTCGGAATATAAGTTTGGTAATGCGCTAATACACATAAATAGTAATATAAAAATAATGACAATATTTTGCCATTTAGCATTTTTTACATGCGGGCTTGTAGGTGAATTCATCATAAAATCTCTAAAAAACTCACTTGAACTTGCTAAGGAGATTAAAAAAGTGGCAAGCACAGTAAGTAACTGATGGGTTAATATCAGTATTGAAAAAGGAAAAGGTGATTTTTACCACTCATAAAGTAATGATTTATACTTTATTTGAACGGTCAATTAATGAATTAACTGTGGTAAGTATTGCGGGATGAATACAAAAAGTTGCCGTCTTTCCAGCCAGAAAGCCGTGATGAATTAGTAGTGTGGCTTAATCGTTCAAACCAAGTGAGCATTACTGGTGGGTTTGTTAAATGCTTAAACAAGCCTGCTGTCAGTTTCAGTTTGAAAAATTCTATAACTAAAACATAATTTGCAGATGTTTGTATCTCTGAAGAAAACAGGGATGGACTTATTTGATGTAAACGAGGCAAATTAAATAGATTGTCAGGCTCGTCATCGTCAAAAGAAACAAGTGAATGTTGCTCGACTTGAGTAATAACTAGCCCTTTGTTATTTTCAGTCTCTAGCAATCCTGCGCTCGGCAAAGCACTAGCTGTTTGAGCTAGTACTAACAAAAATAACATTACTGTTAATTTACGCCACATGCATACACCGCAAAAAAGAAAATAATCTCGACTGGTTAATGATATATGGTTTTTAATCTTAAATTCAATAGCTTTTATGATTTATTAACATAGTCTTACTACGTTATTTGGTGCTTTAGCCAAGCGAGTGCATCATCACGGTCAGTGAATACTTCAATATTAAGTTCTGACGAGCTTGGGATTGTCGCAGAAAAATCGGCGCTCATTTTTGCTAGCTTATTTGGTGCAAATACCGCAATTTTATCAATAGCACCTAAGGTACCAAATTTGATTAATGCATCAAGCTGCGTTGAATAGGCATGGGTTTTATTAATCAGTAATGAAAAGGAGTCATCTAATAATGATAGTAACGATGTATGAACTTCATCAACCATAGCGATATTAATATCAACGCCATCATCAGCAATAATCTCAGCAAGATCATTGCGAAGTATATATATTCTTGCGAATGATATTTGGTGCATTTCCATATGAAACTTCTGTCCTGTAAATCTTAGCCAACTAGTGTTCCGAAAAGTGGTCTAAGAAATATTAATCTTTGTATATTATAGCTTTAACTTATCTTTTTAACATCCTCATTTACTAAATAATAAAAATGAGTGCCAATGTTAAATAAATTACCAATGAATAGGATCTACTTTATAGTAATCGGTCAATTGACGGTACAATGCTGGATGTTGTTTATTAAACTGTTCAGCTTTCTCAAAAAAAACTTCGCTTACCACAGCAAAAAACTCTGCTGGCTCTGTCGCTCCATAATAATCGAATATTGATGGTGTACCATTAGCTGCTTGCGTTTGAAGTATCTCGAACTGCTGAGAAAAGACTTGAGACCAACATTTATAATTTTGCCCCTTTCCTAGAATTGGTGCGCCATTGGCTGTGCCATTTTCCTGATCTAATTGATGAGCAAACTCATGTATTACAACATTGTGACCGTCGTTTGGTAATTCAGCGCCATGTAAGCTATCTTGCCATGACAAAACTATCTTGCCGAAATCCCAAGATTCTCCAGATAAAGCAATTTTTCGAGTGTATTGAACACCATCGGCACTACGTTGGCTCTGCTCTTTTAAGAACGCAGTTGGATAAACTAATATTGTTTTCAATTTAGGGTAATAATCGGTTTTCCTGTTTAACAATAACAAACATGCTTGAGCTGCTATGGTTATTTTTACTTCATCGGTAATTTCAACTCCGTTACAACCAACAAAGTTTTTTTCTGAGATAAATACTTGAATGTGTTGCTTAAGTTGCAGCTGTAAATCTGCAGGCATTTGACGAAAATATGGCATTCTTTGCTGAATAATTTTACGCCATTGCTTTTTAAACGGTAAGCTTCTTACCTTGTCGCGTTGATATTCACGCCAATGTGGTTTTGCTATTAAATAACCAATAATTGCGAGGCCGATAATTAGCGGAAGAAGTATAATCAAGTGAAATCCTTAACGATAATAAATGCTCTTTCTTATTATCTTGGTCTGATTCACTATCATTTCAAGCACTATGGCTTACCTTTTGATATGTCTCCTTTCAACGATAGCGCTAAGAAACCACTAAAACGATTATTAAATATTTTAAATTTACATATAAAAAGCCTCGCTATACGAGGCTTATGAACATAATCTGAAAGCTAGAATGTAGCGTTAATAAGCCTCTGCAACAGCTTCTTCTACTAGGCTTACAAGCTCATCATATCCAAATACGATCAGAGGTTTTCCGTTAACAAAAAACTGTGGTGTAGCACGTACTTTTAACGCTTGCCCGTCTGTAATATCTTGCGCAATAGTTTTTGCAACTTTACTACTTTGCCAATCTCTATCAAGTTTCTCATGGTCTAACGAAAGTGTTTTTATTCCCGCTAGCGCACTTGTAGGGTTTGAAACGTGATGTTCTACCCAACGTTGCTGATTTGCGAATAAAAGCTCAACTGCTGGCCAAAATTGTCCCTGTAAATGTGCAGCCTCTAACATTTTGACAACATCCTCAGAGCCTTGATGTAATGGCGCATAACGCATTACAACATTGACTTTACCTTGATATTTTTTTACTAGGTTATTAACCAAAGGATAAAACTGGCTACAAGTTCCACATGCAGGATCGAAAAATTCAACTATGGTCACCTTGGCTTTACTTCCACCCTTTACTGGCGCATTAATTCGCTCCAAAGCTGGCAATAGTTCACTCGCAACTGTAGATGGTTGTTGGCTTTTGTACACTGCAACGGCAGCTATAAAAAACAAGACTAAAAAGATAATGGCACTGATAAATATATTTTTTTGTTTCATAAATGTTCCGATATTAAGTACGAGTAAATGATTTTTTAGAAAAGGCCAGTAAAGCCCAGATAAAAGTGAATGTGAGTAAAGACATCACTGGGATGTTTAAGAATCCTAATAAGGTAAAGTGTATTTCAGAGCAAGGTACCCCCTTTACACAGGGTTGCGCAGCCTCGGGGATCACCCCTGCAACAACAAGTACGTGGAATAAAGCAACAATCCAGCCAAAGATAACTAGCGGCATAGCATAACGAATTACTTTATCATCATAAGGAAAAAGTGCTAAAGGCAACATCACGACTAACGGATAAAGTGCAATGCGTTGATACCAACATAATACACAAATTGGTAATTGCACTATTTCACTAAAAAACAAGCTAATAAGAGTACCGCATGTTGCGAGTAACCAAGCAAAGAAGAGCAAATACCAACAGCGGTTATTTTCAGCTGTTTCATCAGTTGAGGGGGGATTGTCGTTTTTCCGAATCATTTATCTTTATCACTTTGAAATAATCTTACATTGCGCGAGATAATAACAATTTTAGCAACAGCTTTCAGTATGATTTATGTCACGCTAGCTAGCAATTTAAACTAACTTTGTTTTAGGTCAGCAAATTAACTTTTCTGTTTTTTGCGTTGACTTTTTGTTGATGAATTTTTCTTTATTATTGAGGTATTTCTGCTTCAATATCTGTTGAAAGCTTTTGTGAGCTTAACGACATAGCAGTATCTAAATAGCGAAGCTGTTTATAAATTACATCTGTGGCGGCTAGAAAAAAGCTTTGGTTAACATTGTCATAATCATCATATTCACTATGATAATTTTTATGGGGGCCTACGCCAAAATAAATAAACGGTATGCCTTTTTTACTAAATACGCCATGGTCACTGGCCATTCGCCAATTAGTTCTTTTGAGGTTAGAACCAGCGCCTCTAGAGTTTCTAAAGCCTGGCGTTAAACGTGCAACTGAATTAGTTTTAAAATGAGCTTGTAGTTGATTAAAGCTTTCAAATTGCTCAGACGATAAGACTTTCTTAAGGTTTCTACTAATAAACCGCAAGCGTTTAGTTTGCTTACTACCAGCAACCATATCTAAATTAATATTGAGTTTAATTTGCTTTAATAATGCCTTTTGCTGGTTAACAAAAGCCTTAGCACCTAACAAATCAACCTCTTCACCATCGGTAAATAATAAGATGACACTATATTTTAAAGGTCGGTGTTTAAGCTGTTTGGCATAGTGCAAGAGTGCAGCTGTACCAGAGGCATTATCATCTGCACCATTAAAGACCTTCCCTTGTTTAGCGCCAAGATGATCATAGTGAGCGGTTAATATAATGTACTCATCACTATGATGAGTCCCGGGTATGTGGGCAATGATATTTGTGCCCTGCTTTGTTTGAAATAAACTTGGTTTATCAAAAGTGTGCCGAAATTCCTTTTTAAATGGACGAACCTCTAGCTCCTGCAAAGTAGATATCAAATACAATTGGGTTTGAATGCTACCTTTACTGGCAAATTTACGCCCTGCGAATTGATCTGAAGACAATATTTTAAGGTGCTTAAGTACTTCAGTATGTTCGCGTGAAACCTCGCCATAATCTTTTACCGTTTCAAACTGAACGGTATCACTCAAAGCATTACAGCCACAGAGCAAACTTATAAATAGTATTGAAACCTTAACTGCTTTTAATCTCAATGGTGCGTTGTCTCATAGTCTTTTAGGAAGTTCAGCTTAGCTACGTATTGCTGCTGAGTATCTTTTGCCTTTGTTAGCGCGACAGCCTTTGTCATTGCCCTTTTAGCCAATTTCAGCCTGTTTTGCATATAATAAGCTTTTGCCAAACCAAAATAAAACTCATGTTGCTCATCATCAAGGGAGATGGCTTTTTTATAATGTCGTAATGATTTTTGGTAAGATTTATTATAAAACGCTTCATTAGCCAATAATGCATGGTAGTAAGGGTTTTTTACCCGTAGCTTATGAATGAAATCATCTATTGGTTTAGCCTCATCAACTCTACCTTGTTTATTTAGTAATAGCGCTAAATTACCCAATGATGTTAAATTGTTGTGCTTTAAACTAACCGCATGGCGATAGGCCTTTTCTGCCATATCATAATGACCAGAAAGCTTGTATAAAATGCCTAAATTACCCCACGCTGATGCAAACTGAGGGTCAGTATGTGTAGCTGATTTGATATATTGATAAGCGGTATAAAAGTCATTATTAACTAACGCTTCAGCGCCTTTATTATTATAAAACATAGCTAAAAGTGTATGCTTTTTAATAACATGGGATGGAAAGTGTTTTTTGGCAACAAAAGGATCGAAATCGATTTGTGTTGCTCTTTCTCCCCAAATAATACGTCTATTAACGAGATCACTTTCTTTAACGATAAGATTAACATGGCCAGTTAACAAGCTGTATTGACCATTTCGGACCCAATACTCAGGAACTTCAACCTCTTGAAAGCTAACATTCATTCCCGCTTCTTCAGCAAGTGCATAGGCCATAATGGTAAGCGACATACAGTTTGCCGTCTTACTATGATAAGCCTCGGTGGCGGTTACGTTGGCATTTCCTTCATAGCTTAATGATATGTTCTCTTCATTAAACAAGTGCTCAAGTAAAACGCGAGCCTTTTGACTCGCAGTAAGGTTATTGACCAATTTTTCCTGAACCATGGCGCGCATCTCTTCATCAAGCTTAAACACTTCATGCATAGATTCGATAGCAAAGGTATTTTCGGAGCTAAATTGATGGTCTAAGTATAAGTGATCATTACTTATACTTAGGCTGTCGCTAATGGGATAGTCTTGTTTGTTTTGACATGCAAACAGAAGAGGAATAAATAATAGTGAGACATAGAACCAACTTTTCATGAACACTCCAATCTAACCAGAATGATCTAAGCCTATGCCATATAATTTAAAGTTGCTAATAAGCTAGTTAACTATTCATATTTGATTACAATTTATCTAATTGCAGCTAACTTATCTCTCACCGTTACCTAATAAATACACTAAGCGCAGGCTAGTATTGTGATCTGAGGTCTTAGCATTAGTGCTATGATAAAAGCGCCAATCCAATTGTAATGCAAAGTTGTTGTTGATTTTGTAATGTGCACCAACACCAGCGTTGACTTGGAAACGTTTGGTATCAACCTCTTTTAGCCATAAGGTTTCACCAAAGCCAGCAGTAAGGTAAGGTCTAAGGTCGTTATCGCTATTGAAGTAATACTGGCTGTCTAAGCTATAGTTTTCATAGTTAATTTCAGCGTGAGTTAAACCGTCGGTAAACTTACCTTTTGAGTAGGTAACACGACTAGAAAATTGACGAGTGAAATATAAACCTAAGCTATATTCAGTGGTTGTATCTCCTTCAACTCCCCATGCATCATCAAGTTCAGCTTGACCTACACCATAACTGACACCAATTATGCCTGTATCAATAGGATCTTTAGATCTTGATATTCTTTTAGCAGGCCTTGAATTATAATTACCACCATCGCCTAGTTGCAAAGATAAATTAAAGCTGACTTGGCTATCTGTTTGTCCGGCATCACCATATGGAATTTCATTGAAGCTAACAAAGCCGGTACCTGCTTTAATAAGCTCTTTACCAAAGATATTATTAATACCTACGCTCATATAATCTACAGGGTCTAAAAAGAATAGTGCTGTGTTGCCAAGCATACTCGAACCCCATATAGTGCCACCGTCTTCTCTAAGGTCCATCTCAGTGTTAAATGCCCATTCACCGTATGCCCAACCAAGTACTGGCGTGATAACTAAATCTTGAATAGAAGGCACTTCAGCAAACGCTTCGATACCATATTCCCAGTAGAAAGTTGACATAATGGCTGAGTACATAAATGAGTCCCATTGACGGTAACCAGATTTACGCGCGACTTGATAATAGACTCCACCAAAATAAGGATGACCAACAAGGTTTAACATGCCTGTGTCTCTGTCCCATACAGGACCATTTTTCACATTGTCAGACCATTTATTGAATATGCCCTGCTCTTTATCCCAGTTTGAAATATCTTCCGGTAATAGTGCGATTAATCCGATAACACCAAAACCATAAGCAAAAATTGAACTAGTTTGAGACCAAAGCCTTTCGCCGTCTTCACCATTTTGTGGTGAAAATATAGAAACTTGATAAGGAGATTGATAAAAGTCTGCTGAAGGTGTTAAATTTTCAAAGCGGGTATTGGTCGCTGTTTCTCGATATATTTCATCAAGGTTATCAACGGTTATAGCAGGACTTAGCTCGGCATTGTTATTTGTTTTATTTTCGCTGTTTGCAAAAGACTGCACAGGCAATAAAGCAGAAGTAGCGAGTGATATGGTTAAGGCAATATGTTTGATGCTGTATGCATTTACCTTGGTTGAATTTTTATTCATATCCTTCACACTCAGTTCCTTAATAATTAACAATGTTCGATTTTTTACTTTCAGTACTCAAATTTACCACTTTAGCATAGTGATAAAAGCAAAAAAGCCGCTAACTTTTCAGTTAGCGGCTTTTTCTAAATGTGGCGGTGAGATAGAGATTTGAACTCTAGAAGGGCTACAAACCCTTGCCGGTTTTCAAGACCGGTGCTTTCGACC
>Ga0105355_10005402_pt1 | contig 10795 bp, 3 predicted proteins | sample GOMGulsemesocosm_2_FD_83508 | JGI IMG/M metagenome (GOLD analysis project Ga0105355, IMG submission 83508) | Methane-oxidizing microbial communities from mesocosms in the Gulf of Mexico - GOM9C Gulf of Mexico | ecosystem: Environmental > Aquatic > Marine > Cold seeps | place: Gulf of Mexico...
TGAGTTACTACTGGGGTTAATGTTTTCTAATAACTCAGATGTTTTATTGTTAACGTCATAACGCCACAATTCACTACCAGAATTACCATCGTTAGCAGCAAAGTAAATATAGTCATCATAGTAGAAGAGCTGTTCTGGTTCGGCAGACTTATCGTCATTTTTAGTTAAATTTATATCAGAAATCATCAATAGCTCATCGGCATTAGCCATCAAAGAACTCAACAGAAAAATAAAACAAGCTGTAAGTGCTATTTGTTTTAAAGAAGTAAAAATATATATATTGAATTTACCTAGAGCTTGCATAACTTGCTAACCTTTTTAATTTTTGGGTCACTACCCAGTTCATATTCTTGTAGGTTGGTGAAACCATCATTCTCTAAATCAAGATCAGCATCCCTTGCATCAAAGAGGCTTAATCCTGTTACCGAATTTTCGTAGCTATCAGGGAGGTCATCATTATCGGAAGTAATTATTACCGTGGAGCCAAAAGATTCATCTACGGTGGCATCTGTTACGATGATTTTATTTACTTGAATAAAGTTAGCTATGTCATCATTTCGATAAAGTAGGTTACTAGATCCCGAAAAACTTCCAGCAGCATTGGTAACATGCCAGTTGAGTAGAAAAACGACAAAAACACAGCTTTACTATTACTTATCATAACGTTACAAAATCAACCTTGATTTGATTTCAATATGATAGCGAAAAAAACAAGGCTATAACATGAGCTACAAGCATTTTAGAGCGACCACTCTATGCTCATAAAAAGTAGGTTCAAGCTAATTTAATAGCTGTAATATCGCTCATGCAGGTAGTCTAAAAACCGAGTACTATAAGTAAATATTTGAATGGGTTAAGTGCTGATAATTCATTATTTACTGGCAGGGTGAGATTCAATTAACTATTCAAAAAGTGGGCATTTGGTTAAATTACAATAATCTGAAAATCGAAAACTAATTTTTGATAACTAAGGAGGCAGGAATAACAATACTAAAACAACTTCCTTTCTTAAGTGTTGACACTATGTCTAGTTTATAACCAGCTTGATCGCATAGTTGCTTGACTATAAATCCCCCCAAACCAAAACCTCTTTTGGTGGTGACTTCTCTGTCTGTTCTTTTAAATGGCTGAGTTAACTTTTGTATTTCTAAAGAGGCTATTCCGGGTCCATTATCAATAACTTGAATCTTTAACCCATTTTTCATTCGTCTAACTCCAATAACGATACGTCCACCATGCATATTATTGATGGCGTTAGCGACTAAATTATCAAAAATTCGAGCCAACAACAGTTGATCGCACAAGATGACACAAGATGTTGAGATAAATGATAAATCAATATTTTCATTTCCAGCTCGTAAGGAAAAACGCTCTACTATATCCATCAGTAACGTATTGATCTTATGGTGGGATAATTCAGATAAATATTCACCTCGAGCGGTATCAATAATGTTATTAAGCATTGCTTCAGTGTGATAGATACTTTTATCAATATGTTCGCTGAGGTTATCATCAAGCTGATGTTTAAACTGTTGTTTAATTACCTGCATACTCATTTTTAGAGACGCTACTGGTTGGGTTAAATCATGAGTTACTGTGGCAAACTCTAAAATTTTTCGCTGCTTATCTGCGAGTACTCTATTTTTATCTTTGACTGCCGCTATTCGTTCTTTCGATTCGTTTAATCGCTCGATTAACGAGTCTTGATATTGATTGGCCATCATCTTATTACGGTATGAAATAATGATGATAAACATCAGTGCTTCTAATACAAACCCTATCCACGGCATAGTAAATAGATGAACATGGCGGAATAATTCAATGTTAGATATTTCAATCATAAATAAGAAATTAAAAAACATTAGATGGAACACTAAATTCACACAGAATAGCCGAGCCAAAAATAGCTTACGTTTTAAGAATAAGTAAATTGAAACTAATATTGTACATATCATAATGAACATTAAGCATTGTACTAAAGTTACCGTATCAGAATAAAAATCAACAACTAGTACTAAAGCTATCGCACAGATTAACACTTGGTAAGTTTTATATAAGGAAGGGATAAAATCCTTTAACTTCAAAGCCCGAGAAATAAAAGCAAAGAAAAATAAAGGAGGTAAAAAAATTGACAGACTAACTAAAAAATCAGTCTGATAAACAGTCATCGATTTCGCAAAGTAATATACCTGACCAGACATAATTGACAGGTTTAGTAAACCACTGCAAATAAATAAGGCCAGATAATATAAACTTTTCTGCCGCCTAACTGTCAGTTGAAGCAATACGAGTAACAATGTCGAAGCTAAAATCCCGGTAATAATACCGACAAATTTTTCTTGTTGTTGACTGTGCTCGTGATAACTTTTTTGATCAAACCATTCGAGAGATAATGATACATCCCCCTTCGTTTCATATTGAATATACAAAGTGGCATTAGATGATGGTTCTAACGAAATAGGAATATAGAGCATCCCGTTTTTAACCGGCCGCTGTGCAAGAGTGCTTTGCCCATTAATAGATATTAATGATTGAGAATGATTATTAACAACGAGATAGGCATTCAACAAAGAAATATTAGACAACCCCGTAAACAAATAACTCTTCGACCTTACAACCTTTGAGTTATGCACCGGCAGTTTGATCCAACTAATTGCATTTGTTGACTGCCAAGGTTTATCACTTAAGGCAGTAAAATTAACCGAAGGCTTCATCACATCCTCAAGTGTTAATTGCCTAGAGTTATCCAGTATATATGAGCCATGCTTGTTGACTGACACATGCTTCATATTTTCATTGTTCACAAAATTAGGCTCGACTAAGGGCTTGCTAATCCCATTAATCGAATAAAACAATATAAAAAACAATAGACTTTTTTCAATCGAAACAAACATACACATTTGCCAAAATCGTTTACAAGATGATAGATAAGTATAAGAGATGTGCATTTCCATCACCATTAATTTAGATTTTTGACGGTGATTATATATAGATAGCATCCATGAGGTATAGAGTGGTCACTCTATACTGAACAATCATCAACTTTAATTCGTTTAAGGTTTAAGTGAGTGTGTTAAGATTTAGTTCTCTTGGCCTAGAGCCAACAACGATCATTTAAACACTGCTTAATAAATCATCATGAAAAAAATCATTATCGCCGATGACCACCAATTATTTAGGGCTGGGTTAAAGCTTTTTCTCGAACAAAACAACTTTACAATATTAGCAGAAGCCAATTCGACTGTTCAACTAAAAAAAGTTGCCACTCATTACCCTCAAACAGATATTTTTCTTCTAGACTGTCAAATGCCTCAAGAAGGTCCTCTCGCGATGATAAAGTGGCTAAGATCAAATTTATCTGAAGCAAAAACTATTTTTTTAACGGGTTTACAAACAGGAAGTTTGTTTAGACAGTTGCTTGCTGCCAAGGCCGATGGCATTGTCAGTAAAAACAGCAGTGTTGAAATAATACTTGAGGCTATTGAGACGGTGCAACAAAATAAAACATTTGTTTCTGAAGATATTCAGGCCTTACTACCAGATAGCCAAAATAGTCTATCGGTAAAAGAGTCACAAGTACTAGAGTTGATCTTACAAGGAAAATCCAATCGCCAGATTGGAGAGATATTGTTTAACGCTGAACGGACGATCAATATCCATAGAACAAGTATTATGCGAAAGCTCAATGTTCATTCGATTGTTGAATTAATTGAGGTAACTAGAAAGAAAGGTTTTTATCAAAATTAGATAACAGTTTGGTGTAGACTTTTTACAACTCCCTATATCACAACTTGGCTATATAATGGCCTAGCTATAGAGCAATACACTTATTTTTTATCTCCAATATCGTCAAAGGTAGCTGATATTACATGAATTGTTATAATGTTAATAACAACTAACTTAAAATGAGATTTCTCTTAATCGATAAAACACATACAAGGCTTCTGCTTGTGATTCAGTTTTTGAATTCGTTAATGCCTCTCCCATGAGTTTTTCATCGACATTATTATTAACAACTTCTCTGATAATAGTTTCATATTCAGGGTGTGTTTTAATTGAAGATAGAGTGTACTTAGCCATTTTATTCCTCCAATGAATGCGACTAAAGAAGTACTTAACCATTTTCCGTTAAGTACTTCATTTGTCATGCGACTATGCCGCTTGCTTTAATCGTGTAGACCTTTTCATCCTTATTGCAAGTAATAGAATGAGGACCCAAGCCATTGTCCCACCGCTACTACTTTTCGTCTCAGGCTCAGGAGTCACCGTAATTGTTTCAACTTTATTGTTAATGATGAAGCTGGTGGCTGCTGTCGTAGATAAAAGGTCATCACTGACGGTCACTTGCACTTCGATAACTTCATCAACGCTCACCTCAGGTAACGTAATTGTCACTTGTGATGCATATTCATCATCAAAGCTTATCTCCACACCAGATACTTGTTGCCATTGATAATGAAGCTCATCATCGTCAAGGTCACTTCCTTGTGAAATGAGCGTTATCGTTGTTTGCTCTTCCGCGCTCGTTTCATGACTTTCAATCTCAGCAGTTGGTACTTTGTTTACTTGATAAACGTTGACCTCAACCATTTGTATGCTGCTATCAATGCCATCATAAACCGTTAGCTCAAAGGTAAGGGTTTCATCATCGGCCACCGACGGACTGATAAAGTTAAGTTGCGCATCAGCTGTATCGGTTAACTCAACCGTTGTACCTGAAAGTTGCACCCAACTGTACGTTAAGCTATCCCCTTCTGCATCGACGGTATTAGAAGCATCAAGGATAAGATGAGTTTCTTCATCGACATCATAAATTGACGATAAATTAATCACTGGCGCTTGGTTTTGTACTTCAATCGCCACCGCTCCAGGGTCTTCCACTGAGCCATTCACACTAAAGTCAGCATCATTAGGACCACCGTCTTCAATGACCAGTTGAATACAGTTATCCCCTTCGTTTAATCCTGGGTCATAACTTACATCATTGGCCCCAGGACAATTACCGTTTTCATCACTCATGCTCGAGCTCACGGTATCAGAACCACTATCATCAAAGGTATACCAACCGTTGACTTGGTTGTATTTACGATAAACGGCATCCTCAGGTAACGTAGTGCCTGCTGACAGAGGAATAATCACCGCAACAGAGGCGCCTTGCTCAGTCAAACCATCAATAGTGAAGTTATACAGAGGGGTTGCTGCTTCAAAGTGCTCATCAATCGTATCAGCCGCATCTTCTCCCACAAGCTCAGTTAAATCTTCCACGGTTAAGCTGGCATCTTGACTGTTTGAACCTTGTGAGGATGCTAAGGTCCCTAATGACATGATTAAACCCGGCGCTGTTTGCAACGGCGCAGTATTTTCATTACTGGGTAAACGTGTGGTATTACTGTCATCATCGAGATAATCGGAGATACCATCACCATCGCTGTCACTGTAACCTTCCTCGCTATCAACAATACCGTCGCCATCACTGTCAGTTTGAGTATCAAGCTCGGCAAGTTGCTCAACAACAAACTGTACTGACTGGCTGACCGACAATAGCGCCTCGGTATTATTTTCAGTAACCGTTACATCCATTGAGTATGTACCTTCAGTTAATGCACTCGGGTTAATGGAATAACTTAAGACATTGCTCGCCTCAGTAAAACTGCCATCCGCTGAGATCCAGTGAATGTCATGGCTATCACCTTGGTTGACATCAGTGATCGTTGCCGTAAGTGAAACACTACCATTATCAGGGTCAACTACGCTCACCGTTTCGCCATTTTGCGTGACAGTAATGACCAGTTGCGGTGCGACGTTATTGTCAATCACGGTTAATTCGGTTTGAGCACCACCACCAATAAAGGCATTACTGGCATTGGTTATACTTAGGTTTACATTATCGCTAACAACCACATCCGCAGGCACAGAAAAAGAGAGCTGACCTTGCGTACCTTGATTGATAGACAAGCTGCCGACTTCATTGACATCACCGTTAACACTTACCTGATAATCAATATCAACGGGATAACTCGGTGCATTACCACTTAAGGTCACATTAACCGAATAGTTACCCCCAGCGGCAACCGATAAAGCAGGCGTAATATCAGCTTGCGGTAAAATATTTATCTCCTGCGCCGTACTGGCAACGTTACCGGAGTTATCAGTGACAGTTAATTCGATTTGATGATGACCCGATACTCGCTCGGGTTTACCCTCCAATAGTGCAAGTAATTCACCATCAACAACATCAATAGCAGTCGCCTCAATAAGCCCACTGACGTCGGTTAATCGACCTTGGGCATTGATTGTTAATGACGCTATTTCATTAAACACGGGCGCAGTAGTATCAATAATCATCACGGTTTGAACCGCGCTACTTTGATTACCGACCGCATCCGTCGCTGTCCACGTCACTTGATGCGCACCAAGCGTTAATCCGCCAATAATGTCCGATGCAATCGTTGGCGCAGTACCACTATTATCAGTCACACCTGGGATTTCCAACGCAATTTCGGTGACTTCGCCACTTGCTTCGAACTGTACTTCGGCAAGTTCAGCGAAAACAGGCGGCTGAGTATCAACAAAAGCAGTTAAAGGCTCTGCATCGTCGACATCTAAAATACCATCATTATCATCGTCAGTATCTGCATTATTGCCAGTGCCATCACCATCGGTATCAACAGACTCTGAGCTATCTAGTGGGAAAGTATCATTTATATCAGCAACACCATCATTATCATCGTCGGTATCGGCATTATTGCCAGTTCCATCACCATCGGTATCGACTGACTCTGAACTGTCTAATGGGAAGGCATCGCTTAAGTCTTCAACACCATCGTTATCATCATCACTGTCGATGTTATCAGCGATACCATCACCGTCGGTATCAGGCTCAGGTGCTGGAGCTGGAGCCGGAACTGGAGCTGGAGCCGGAATAACTGATTTTGAACTATCTAATGGAAATACATCTACATTGTCATTTACGCCATCTCCATCAGTGTCTGCCAACACAGGGTTGGTGCCATGTGCATTTACTTCATCTATATTGCTTAGACTATCTCCGTCAAAGTCTTGTTCAGCACCGACGTCAGCACATTCTTCAGCGGACGCATAGGGATCAATACCTGCGTTATCTAAATAGTCTTTTTGCCAACACTCTACCGATGTAGATGTATTCATGGCTAAATATTCAATTTGATCCACTATTTTTAACACCGGACTAAAGTCTGACACCAGAGGAAAATTCAAATACAAATTTATTAAATTGGGCAGTTGCTCTAACTGACTTGCGTCAGTCAAATTGGCAGCAATTGAGTAAAAACCGGATAGATGCGTTAAAGACTGTATTCCTTCTAATGAGGTTAATGTATTACTATAAACTTGCATAGATTCAACGCGAATTAGGCCAGACAATGCGGTTAAATCAGTATTTAGATAGCCATAATTATCAAACGTAATAAGTTTAGTTGCATTATTAAGGCCTGCATAATCAACCACTAAGCCATGACTTAAATCTAGGTCTTCTAAATTAATTAAAGGCAGTAATTCATCAACATTATTGAAGGAACCATATCTTAATGACAATTGGGTTAAGTTAACAAAAGACTCTATACCAGTTAAGTCTGCTACACCAGGTAAGCCTGCTTCACCAGGAAAGCTTTTTGTACCGTCACAAGCCAACGTAGTTAATTCATTAACTAAAGTGAGTCCTGTATCCGTTATACAGCTAGCTAGCACGTTATCATTAATATTGGCAACCGCCTCTTCAATGGTCACGTCTTCTTCATGATCAGGGATGCCGTCACCATCGCTGTCTTTAGCGATAAAAACGACTGAGCCAAAGCGGCTACTGTCATCATTATCAGTCCCAACCACCATGAAATTATCGGTTAAAATAACTTTTGCACCAAAATACTCATCGATGTCGGCATCTGGCACAGTGTTTTTCAACTGTTGTAACCAAGTTCCGTTGTCATCTCGGCTAAATAGGTAACTAGCGCCAGCAGAACTCGCTATTTCATCGTCGCCAGTGGCACCAATGAGCGCGACATCGCCATTTAATGAGACACTTTCACCAAACCCTGCATACTGAGCGGCATCGTTTGCCGTTAATTCAACCTTCTCAATCCAGTCATCATTATCGTCTCGTTCAAAAATATAAGCCGAGCCTGAACTAGAGCCGTGATTATCTGTTCGAGCGGTTCCAATTAATACTCTGTCACCATCAATAGAGATACTGTCAGCAAAAAAGTCATCTTGTTTACCATTAGCCGGTAACAATTTAGCTTGCTGCTGCCACAGTGGATCGGCGTCTTGTTGATACTGAAAAATATAAGCCGCGCCAGCATGAAACGCACTGGTTGAATCAGCATTAGCACTAATTAAAGCAGTATCACCAAAAAGCGATACATTAGTAGCAAAATGATCTGAAAACTGTGGCACTGCCGCCGTTAATATTTGTTGCTCAATCCACAAATCATTTACGTCACGCCCAAAAATATAGGCTTGACCAAGATGATTTCCGTCATCATCGGCACCATAAGCACCAATTAACGCTCTATTTTGTTGCAAACTGATTGAATAACCAAAACCGCCATAACCGTTATCGGAGGCAATAAGCTTTTCAGTTAATGACCAAAAACCACTGTCATCTTTGTTATAAACAAAAACAATGCCGCTGCCCGCTTTTAGTCCACCAATCATCACGGTATCTTCATGCATCGAGAGGGCTGTACTAAAACTTTCACCCGCTACCGTTGACAATTTTTGTTGCAGCAGCCATTCACCATCCGCATTTTTGCCAAATACATAAATGTATCGTGTGCTATTAAAGTCGGCATCATGCACTAATGCACTCACCATTGCGGTATCACCAGAAACAGTAAAATCAGTACCAAAAGAATCAAAACCTGAACCTTCAGAAGAAATTATTTTATACAGCAATGAGTTTTCAGGGGTATCATTAATATCCTCCGCGTCGGTAACACGATGGAATTCAACTAAATTACTATAACCGTCTCCATCTTGATCAAGCGTTGCATCATTGGCATTTAAAGCATCAAGAAAAGCGAATTGTTGCTCATAACTATCTGGTAAACCATCACCGTCATCATCATTATCGGCATTGTTACCTATGCCATCGCCATCAGTATCCGTGACTTCTAAATTATCTAATGGAAATGCATCATCAATGTCAGGCACACCGTCACCATCATCATCGGTATCAGCATTGTTACCAATACCATCATTATCAGTATCTAAAAATTCAGTTTCGTCTTGTGGAAAAGCATCATCACCATCGGCATAACCATCATCATCACTATCTTCTTGTAATAAAAAACGCAACACTACACCGGTATTACAACCATCACACTGTGTGGTTGCGATAACAATATCGTTGGTTGCACTCATTATTGGCGAAACTTGGCTGTCGATATGGTAGTCAGCGGATGAAAAACGGGCGATACCATCCTTGTTGTAACTGGTATCAAGCTCGCCATTACTGTTAAATTTCAACACAAAAAATACGCTTAAACCATTGACCTCATCAATATTATACTCACCAGCAACGGCGATACCTCCCTCACTGGTTGGTGCCGTTATTACCCCTTGGATAGTAACGCCAGGGCTGTACTGCGAGAGGTCAATCGATTGGCCCTGATTAAAGTCAACATCGGTAAGCCCTGTCATTTCAAGCCGGGTTAAATATCGATTATTTTCAATCAATAATATTTTATTATCTGTTTGTAAAGAGACGCCCGATATAACGTTGTCAGGGTGTACACCAGGAAAGAAAAGGTTATCCAGGCTACCGTCAGCATATAAGCGAGTTAAACCGACATTGTCATCAACAACCAGTATTTTTCTATCACTTTGCTCAAGTAAAGTGGAGATATCAGCAATATCAAGCCCATTCTCATCCACACTTAATTTCACTAGGCCGTTAGTGCCAAAGCTGGCATCAAAACTACCATCCGCCAAGGTTTTAATAACAAAGCTATAACCCTGCTCCTCTGCATATCCGGCCAATAAATAACCACCGCCAGCCAGTTTCAAGCTACTCGATATTAAATGGTCCTCATCTATTGAAAGCAGCATCCCGTTAGCAGCAAAAGACTCGTCAACTTGGCCATTGGCATCTAACATTACATATTGAAAAACAGTTTGTTGAATTAAGTGCTGATCCTCGGCGCCAGCCAATACATCAACATGCTCTGGATAATTTTCATTAACCGATAAATAAAGACCCAGATCCGCGTAATTGAGCTCAGACTCACCCAAGCCACTCAGTGCAAAGCTAAAGACCTCTTCAGTATCAACCGCGGTATCAAAAGCTTTACCTGAAAACACTAAACGTTGATCAGACAATTCGGCTATAACACCACTAAAATTAATATAATCTGCACCTGGCTCATCATAAAAGCGAGACGGTAAAATAAAGTCATCGGCAATGCCTTTATTGCCAAAGGCTAAATTGAGTGGCGAGTCAAAATCATTATTATCTTGAGGATCAGTATTGTGAATATATTCGTCAATATTTAATTGACTGTCGCCGTCTAAATCGGCAAAAGCATCAGTTGAGTCTAATGGGTCTAAACCATTAGCGCTTTCAAAAGCATCTGGCATACCATCATTATCAGTATCAACCGAGGCTGCGTCATCGAGTGGGAATGCATCGTTTTCATCTAATACCCCATCACCATCGTCATCTGTATCGGCATTATTACCTATGCCATCGCCATCAGTATCAATAGATTCTGCATTATCTAAAGGAAAAGCATCATCACTATCAACGACACCATCACCA
>Ga0105355_10005404_pt1 | contig 10795 bp, 8 predicted proteins | sample GOMGulsemesocosm_2_FD_83508 | JGI IMG/M metagenome (GOLD analysis project Ga0105355, IMG submission 83508) | Methane-oxidizing microbial communities from mesocosms in the Gulf of Mexico - GOM9C Gulf of Mexico | ecosystem: Environmental > Aquatic > Marine > Cold seeps | place: Gulf of Mexico...
ACACCATTAGGGCTTGAAATAACGGGGTTACCCGCCGTGACCATAAACGCTTTAATCTGACCCTCCCCAGGGGTTAGCATTTCATCAGCTAATGTCGCTGTTGGAAATTCCTTATTCACTTCTGGCAGGTTGCGTACTCGGCTGCGATATTTATTGAAGCTGCCACGGCCACTCAAATCGGTTAGGTCAATGGCTGGGCTGGTAAACATCATGCCGCCTTCCGTGTCTAAGCTGTCGGTAATAATGTTCAGTATTTGAATTAACCAGTGATTTAACGCACCAAATTCTTGAACGGAAATACCCATTCGCCCATAACAAACGGCTTTTTCGGCCGAGGCAAATTCTGTAGCAATTCGCTCAATGGTATTAACCGGAATGTGGGTGAGTTTGGCGATGGTCTCTAACGAAAATTCATTCATAAGAGACTGCACGGTTTCAAAATCCCCGTTAAACGGTAACCTTGAATTGATCTTGCTTAAGCCTTTATCAAATACAACCTTGATTAAACCAATTAAAAATAATGCATCACTGCCCGGTTTAATAAATTGATGTTCGTTGACGTATAGCGCGGTTTCGGTTCTGCGCGGATCAATTAAAACCAGCTTACCGCCTCGCTCTTTGATTTTTTCTAATCGAGCCAGCACATCACCAGCGGTCATTAAGCTGCCGTTTGAAGCCGCCGGATTAGCCCCCAATATCAGCATATAATCAGTGCGATCAATATCTGGAATGGTGAAGCTTGAGCCATGGCCATACATCAAGTGAGACGTTAACTGGTGAGGCATTTGATCCAAGCTAGAGGCTGAGTAGTTATTTTTAGACCTAAGTGCGCGTCGAATCGGACCTATCGTCAGGTTACATTCAATATTATGGGAAGACGGATTGCCCCAATAACCGGCTACCGAATCATTGCCATATTTTTCTTGAGTGGCTACTAAACGCTGAGCCACTTCTTCTAAGGCCTCATCCCAGTCCATGTCTACCCATTGATCACCAATGCGCTTTTTAGGGGTCTTAATGCGATCTGGATCGTTATGTAAATCTTGCAGTGCGTAGCCTTTAGGGCAAATGTGTCCAAAACTATGCTGGTCTTTTTCATCGCCCGCGATAGAGATAATCTTCTCTCCCCGATACTCAACCACAATGCCACACATGGCTTCACATAAGGTACAGGTACGGTGATGTTTTTTAACGGGTTTTGACGCATCAAACTCTTTTACAGCCGGTTCCTCATACTCAGGCGCCGCTTTGGCAATCAAGTTGGCATTGTCTGTTTTAACTTGCAACATCTCTGTTAATTCAACCAGTTTCTTTCTGGCTCGGCCTAGTTTTTTACCTTGCTTAATTTCATGGGCATCAAGACCTGTCCAATCGGTAAAACTAAAATAGTTCACGCCTTTTTCGCTTAAATATTTCTTTAAGGTTAGCAATGACGTTTGTTCAGCTGGGCTATCCCTTTTATCTAAATGAGAAACCAGTTGCTTCACCGTGCTAACTGCACATGATTTATTGGTGCCAATGACACCGCTAGCACCCCGTTTAATCCAGCCAGCGACAAACTCTTTATCAGATAGCTCACCGTTTTCTAATTTGGCCTGCCCATTTTCATTGGCAATCACACCGTTTGAATCGCTAAACTCCAATCCAGAAATGGCGGTACCCTGGTAGCCAGTAGCCGTCACCACGGCACCGGTTTCTATTGATTCGTAGCTACCAGTGGCTTGAACCAGTAATTTTTGCTGACTATCGAATGAAACTTTATTGATCCCCAGTTTTAACTGGTTCACCTTACCGCTATTACCTTCAATCGCTTCTGGATTGCGATTAAACATGAAGCGAATGGTTTTATTGCCATTATTTTCAGGCTTTTTGATGGAACGCAGTAACTGAACGTTTTCTTTTGCTTCAGCATTTTCGGGTAAAGCAAGAGAGGCCTCCATGGCGTCATCAAATACCAAATCATTCGCATCTACTTCAATATTAATAGACGGGTGATCAATGAGCTGTTGCAATTCTTTAGGAGTAAAAGCGGCTTGAATAGGGCTCTTACGAGCAATGATATTCACTTGTTCAATATCACTGAATACAAGGTATTCTAAGGCATGAAATGCAGCATCGGTGCGATGTAATTCATCATGAGGAAGGCAAACGATGCGGCCAATATCCAATGCCACATTCCCCATACCAATAATCGACATCACCGACGTCTTTAGGTTGGGAGACAATTCTTTCTGCTCTGGGTGACCGTTATACCAGCCGACAAACTCCGCCGAGCCGTATACTCCATTTAACTCATTACCAGGAATGTTCAAAGTTTTACTGGTAGATCCCCCAGTGGTATACACAATCGCATCATAATGATTAACTAAATAATCACGCTCAATGTCTTTGCCCACTTCTACATTGCCGAAGAACTTAAGAGTGGAATGATCTTTCATTAATTGCGTGAAGTTCTGAGAAACAGATTTTATTTTTGGGTGATCCGGCGCCACACCAAAGCGCACCAAACCAAAAGGTACCGGCAGTTTCTCGATAAGATCAATGCTGGCGCCCGGGTATTGCTTTAGCAAGGCTTCGCTGGTAAAAAATCCAGATGGCCCTGAACCCACTACGGCAAATCGTTTATCAGACTGCGTAATAATTATGGCTTGCTCAGTTTGCTTAGAGATTCGCTCAGTAATTTTTGGATGTTTTTTAGACTCGACCGCATTAATCTCAATATATTGCGTTTGCTCTTTTGGAACAGACGCCTCTGGAAAAATGGCTAAAGAAGGACATTCGGTTAAACACGCATTACAGCTAATGCATTCATCCGGATCAATAAATAGCATTTCTTCGCCTTCACGAAACGCATTGACCGGACACACTTCAACACAGTTTGTATGCTTGTCACCAATACACGCCCCAGTTACTACATAAGCCATTTTATTACTCCACTCATACCGAGATATTATTAAAGGTTCTTTAATTCGCTATAGTTAATTTCTTGTTTGTTAAACTTCAAAAGTGATTTCAATCTTACAAACCCTCTTAATGCCATAAGCATTAATTTTGGTAGCTTCACCGCTTGCGTTTCTATTAAACGCGAGTCTTCTAAGGCGGCAGTCCTGTGGTGGACAGCTGTTTGATATTCATCAGATGCCACCATTTCAATGAAGGCCTTGCGAGATGGATACTGAACTAAAGCAATCGAATCCCAAGATTCTTCATCTGGGCTAATAAGTGATAGACGTGGGCGTCCGGACCATAATATTTGCCCACCCACACTCCAAACTAATTTAATAACGACCTTGCCATACTCAGAGTAAGCTTCTTCACCGGTTAATTTTTTGCCATAGTCGCGATGGCTAGCATCCAGATGAGAATAATCAGCCTCACCTCTATACTTTAATAAATTAACCATTACGATGGGCTTGTCATCAACCTCACCACTAACAAGTTCATTAACAGCTTTTTCACTTGGCATGACCGTTTTCATTTATTTAGTTCCTTGCTAATCATGGTTAGCCCATGAAAATATTTAAATAGTAAAGGCATAAGCTATGTCAATTCATGCCGATATTGTTTGCAATACAGTTTTAAATCAGCCTATATTCGTTGGCTGAGTCTCAACCAAACGAGAATCATCTAAAGCTGCGTCTCTATGGTGTACTACTTTTTGATAAAGACCCGAAGTCACCATTTGTAAAAATGCGGCACGAGATGGATATTGCACTAATACCACTTCATCCCATGATTCGTCTTCAGGGGCAATAAAAGTAAAACGTGCAGTACCTTGCCATAATACTTTACCACCCACGTCTTCAACCATCTCAACCACATGCTCAGCATACAGTTCATAGGCTTCTTTACCGGTTAACTTCAGCTCTGAGTCTTTATGGTTACTGCCTAAACTTGCGTAGTCTGCTGCTTCTTTAAACTTCAGCAGATTTACCATAACGATTGGCTCATCACCTACCTGGCCTGAAAGTAATTCGGCAAATGCTTTTGGGTTTGGCTGTACAGTTTTCATTTGTGACCTCCCTATTAAAATCTCATGGTTTTTTGAATCAATTTAAAGAAACGCACCGGCATAAAGCGCTTTAAGCGATAAGCCAAAATCGCCTGCTTGCCTGCAGGCACCACCAACTTCCCAGCCTCTATCGCCGCTATAACTTTTTCAGCTAATTGCTCGGTTGTAATTGTGCTGAGCTCAAACATTTTTTCTATCTTTCGCTTTGAGCGAGGATTATTAATACGGCCAAATAGTGCGACCTTGTTACCGATTGGTGTATTAACAAATTCCGGGCAAACCGTCGTAACCCCAATTTTACTCGGAGCAACTTCATGGGCGAGACTCTCACTCAACGCCAATACGCCCGCCTTGGTAAAGCCATAAGCAGACATTCCCGGCGTACAAGTATAAGCTGCGGCCGAAGCGATATTAACGATGTGTCTTTGTTTGCTGTCAATGACAGATTGTCTGACCATATCGGGTAATAAGGTTTGTAAAACCGATACCAAACCTCGAACATTAACATTGTAAAGTCGATCCCATTCGGTAAGGGGGGTGTCTTCTAGATAACCCGCGCTCACGATACCGGCGCTATTAATGATGATATCGGCACAAGGGGCTAAATCGCGCACCATTTCATGTAAACAGCGGACATCCTCTTCATTACTCACATCAACGCTAACCGTATCGACCTTTACACCCATTTCAGTAATTAACTTCAAGCGTGCATCTTTAAGTTGCTGTTTATTTCTCGCTACCAACAATAAATCAAATCCCTTTTTGGCAAGTTCCTTGGCAATGGCGTAACCCAAACCACTAGAACCACCAGTAATAACGGCAAGCTTATTTTTAGAATTTGACAGTTTCATATTTATCCAACATCAAGCAGTGTATTAAATCGCCAATTCATTATTTTGATCTTTTTCATTAGTAATGTTATGGCATAACTTATGACAATAATATAGCAGCAACCTACTGCTCAAAACAAGTACAACTTTAAATAACAAATAGGTCGCTAGGAATAAAAAAGCCTCTAGTGCAGATAGGCTACACCAGAGGCAAAGGTGCATAAACTCTCATCTAACCATTAGAATGAATAACCAAGGCGCATTATATAGGCCGTTGCGCTATTACCTTCAAATTTCAAATCAACATCACCGCCAGCTGTAGCAACCGTTGTTCTAGCATCCTCAAGCTCATAGTGAGCTACCCCAGCATCAATGCGAAAATCATTGAATTTATAGCGCCCCATTAACGAAAGCCCATAGCGATCATTGGTTGGACTGTACAAGCTCGCACTGCCTGTTTGATGCGTATAAGATCCCAATAGTGAAAATTCACTGGTGATCTTATGACCGTACCCCAGCACATACGCTTCAACATCTTTATAATCACTTAGCTGCTCAAGACCTGGGACAGAAGTTCCAAGATTGCTACCCGACCAATTTGCCTTGCGGTAGGTAGCCAATAACACAGAGTTTTGACTTAACGGTTGCTTTACCGCCAACTGAATTTGCGCAGGGGTATTCACATAAAATTCTGCAGCATCAGGTATTGTCAGCGCTGGCCCCACTTCGACCTGCTTCGCCTTTTGCGTAATTTCAATTTCAGAGGTATAACTGACCAAAAGTTGGGTATGATAATCCGGATTTTTATACCCCATACCAAGAACATAACCCACGTCTTCCGCACTTTCGGCTTCAAACTTTCCGTTGGCATTATTGCCAAACTTCGATTCAGCGATCTGTTGAATACGCGGACCACCAAAGGCACTAAAACTGTCATCAATTTGATATTTAACCAGCGCATCAATAGCCGTGACATTCATGTCAATATTCGCACCAAATACTTCATCAGAATATTGAACATTCAACCCAGCGGGTTGAGTAACCTGCATGCCGAACGTTAGCTTGTCAGTGTAGTCGTGCTTAAAAGACATACCCATACGATTATAGTTTTGTGCCATATCCCCCGTATCAGCCCCAACCTCAGGAAGCAAGCTTGCCCCTGCTGAGGCCATCGCTGCTTGGGTTAGCAGCTGAGTTTTCTGCGGCCCATCCGGCATCATAGCCGCTGCACCCTGTGCTTGTGCCGCCTGCGCCTCCAACCCCGCCTTAGGCGATGCGGTTACTTTTCCCGACACGTTTGATGAAATAGCCGCAAAAGATAACTGAATAAAATCCCCTTCTTCAAACAGAAAGTCAGGGGGTACCACCCCCCTATCAAAACCGCTGGCCGCCGAGATACTGGATACGGAAGCCGCAAGCAACCCCGTGATTAATTGTTTTTTAGATTGAATCAGCATTCTGACTCTCCCGTTGTTTTTATACTTCTGGGTTATGAGCACGCTTATACTCCACTAATGACACATCTTATGTCAAATCTTTACGAACGCTTATGGGTTTAAGAACCCACAGACATATGCATCTAATGACATAAGCTATGCCATTAGATTAAAGACATAAAATAAATCCGAAAGCAACTACTTACTGGTATTAAGATGATCATATTTTAAATTTGACTCAACCTATCAATTGTCATAAGTTATGACATATTAATTTGATTTTAATGAAAAGAGATTCATAAAATGAAAGCACTGATCTTTTTATTTGCAGTGATGGTGGCCAGCCATTCATGGGCAGAGGCGTTAGCTGAAGAAGCTCGGCCCAATATTTTATTGGTGCTGTTTGATGATGTGGGCTTTATGGGTTTAGGTGCCTATGGCAGCGATGCGAAAACCCCAAGCATTGATACCATTGCTGAAAAAGGCGCGCAATTTACCCGCTTCAATACCGCTTCCATGTGTGGCCCAAGCCGGGCCATGTTAATGACAGGACAAGACAGTCATGAGGTGGGCATGTCGACCATTGTAGAGGTACTGTCCCCTGAAATGGAATCTCATCCAAGCTACAGCATGGTATGGTCAGCTGATCAAAAAACCCTTGCTACTCGATTGCAAGATGTCGGCTATCAAACCTTCGTCTCAGGTAAATGGGGCATTGGCCGCACCGGAAAAAACCTACCGCATAAATTTGGTTTTGACCGTTCATTTGTTTTGGATGCCACCGGAGCAAGCAATTACCGTGAAGCGCCGTATATGCCGCTTTATAAAACCGTATCATGGTTTGAAGACGGTGAGCCCACGTCCTTACCCGATGATTTTTATTCGTCCCGCGATCTGGTTAATAAAATGATGAACTATGTGGATGAAGCGGATCCAAATAAACCCTTCTTTGGCTATTTATCTTTACAGGCGGTGCATATTCCCGTTCAAGTGCCGCAAGAATATATCGATAAATACAATGGTGTGTTTGACAAAGGCTGGGATCAAATGCGTGAAGAGCGATTACCAAAAGCCATTGAGTTAGGCCTAGTACCCGACACAACCAAACTTGCAGAGGTTCATGAATCTCATCGAAAATGGGATGACCTAAGCGAACAGGATAAAGCCTACTGGGCGCGTATGATGCAGGTGAATGCCGGCATGACCGAAGCCGCTGACCATCATATTGGTCGTTTATTTAATCACCTAGAAGACAAAGGCTTGATGGACAATACCATTGTGATCGTGACGTCTGATAATGGTGCTGAATCAAACACCATTGGCCATCAAACCGGAGCCACTAAACCCATCCAAGTAGCCGCTGCAAAATTCTGGATGCAAACTGAAAACTGGGATTTAGACTACGAAAATCTAGGTCAGCCAGGCAGCCTTGGCGCCATTGGGCCCGAGTGGGCATCAGTATCATCCGCTCCATTAAATCGATACAAATTTAACAGCTCAGAGGGCGGGCAACGGGTGCCCCTTATGATTGCTGGGCCAGGTGTTGCTGATACCGGGCTAATTTCTGGTCGTGCCCATGTAACCGACCTTGTGCCGACTTTACTTCAATATGCAAACGCACCGTATAAAGCGGATGAGTTTTATGGGCGCAGTCTACTACCCATGTTAACCGGTGAGCGTCAGGATGTTTGGGCAGAAGACAGCTATGGATTTGAAGCCAGTGGAAACTCATCTCTATACAAAGGCAAGTGGAAAATTGCTCGAGTTAAAAAACCCTATGGTGACGAGCAATGGCACTTATATGACCTTTCTATTGACCCAGGTGAAACCACCAATCTTGTTGCGCAGAACACCGTTGTTTTTCAAGAACTGCTAAATGAATACCAAGCCTATTCGAAACGGGTTGGCATTATTGAATTGAAAGACGGTGAGAACCTTATGCGTCAATTGACTATCAACAGCTTTAAAAAATGGCCGATTGATAATTGGCCCAAACTGCTTGTTTTAGCATTATTGATTGCCGGTGCCGTATTTGGCATGAGACAACTGCTATCAAAACGTAAGAACAAGTAATCACATTTAATTAAAAAAAATAAACGAGAGAAATGAGAATATGAAAATGCATTGGTCAAAATACTTACTGATCGGCTTACCGGTTTTTGCTCTAATTATTTATTTTGGTTTGCCAAAATTTTTAACTCAACTGGGCCTCCACCCACATTACGAAATTCCGAGCTACAACCTAGCCAGTAAACGCGCACTGATTATAACCACAAGTCATGACATATTAGGGGAAACGGGCAAAGCCACTGGGGTATTCGGTTCCGAGATGACGGTACCCTATTACGCATTTGAGAATGCTGGTATGACAGTAGATCTTGCATCCATTAAAGGGGGTGAGATCCCGGTAGAGCCAAACTCAATGGGTTGGCCACTAGCCATAGCAGATGATATTCGTTTTAAAGACGACAGCATTGCTATGGCTAAACTCAAAAATTCAATTGCCATTAAAGACATTGACCCAATTATATATGATGTGATCTTCATGGCCGGTGGCTGGGGCGCTGCTTACGATTTTGTTCAATCAGAACAATTGGCAAAAATCGTCACAGAAGCCAATCAAAAAGACGCATTGATCGGTGCTATTTGTCACGGCGTATTGGGTTTAATCCATGCTAAAGATAAAGATGGGTCTTCATTAATCGAAGGTCGAAATGTTACCGGTGTGACAGACCTCCAAATTAAACAGCTAGGTATTGATATTACTCCTAAGCACCCGGAAACAGAGCTGCGTAAAGCCGGTGCAAACTATGAAGCGAGTACCGCATTCAGAGATATGATGGCAACTCATGTGGTCGTCGATGGCAATATTATTACCGGACAAAACCAAAACAGTGGCTATGAAACCGCCCATCGTATTTTAGAAAAACTGGCAATACTAGAACCATAAAAAGAACTATAAGCATAACTATAAATAGAAATCGCTTTAGAGGTCTTCATGTCCAAAAATAATAATACTATTAATATTGAAAAGGCATTACAACAGCAAAGTAAAACGCTTTTCCCAGGACAAGAAGACCATTACCGAATTTGGCAATGCCAATCTTCCCCCTATAGCCATAAAGTGATGGCCTATATGAACTACAAGGGCATTCCCTACAAGCGAGTGAATGCCAATCAGCTCGACCTAATGTGGGCCATGCAAGTAGCTGGACAATCCATCGTCCCCATTATTCTAACCCCAGATGATCAAGTGATGCAGGACTCAACTCCGATCATTGAATACTTTGAAAAAAAGTACCCTCAATCTTCGGCCGCTCCTAAACACGCTTCACTTGCATTTATTATGTGGCTACTAGAAGACTTTGCCGACGAATATCTGCAGCGCTTACAGATGTTTACTCGCTGGGGTAATGAGCTTAATACACAAGCCGCATCCCATAAAATTGCACGTAATATCTTATACGGTGTTGAAAATTTCAGTATTGAAAATCACGCCAAAATCATACAAGCCCGACAGAAAAAAAATGATCAGCTGTTAGGGTTAATCGGTGAGGAGGTTAAAGAAAACTTAGATAAGCAAGTCTTAGATTTATTAACGATTTTAAATACCCACTTACAAACTCATCAATTTTTACTGGGTGATTGCCCATCGATTGCAGACTTTGCTTTTTATGGGCCCTTAAAGGTTCACTTTTACGATGACCCGCAATCCAATCACTTACTGGAAACTCACGCCCCCAGAGTCTGCAACTGGCTATTAACCATTCAAGACTTGGGTGATACACGCGGCTATGCCGGACAAACAGCATTCGGAGATTGGATTGATACAGATGCCGGTTTGCCGGTCTCACTGTTGAAATTACTGAAGTTTGTATCACAAACCTACATTCCCCTTGGCCGAGCAACGGCTAAGGCATCCGTCGCGCGAGAAAAACAATTCCAAGCAAGGGTATATGGTATAACCACCACATTTGGCAGCCTTCACTATAAGGCATGGGCTTTTGAACAAATTCAATTAAAATACCAAGCACTAACCGGCGATATAAAAGCTCAGGTTGATAGCATTCTTATAGAAACTGACATCCTGCCAGGTTTAATAGAAGGGGGGGTTTTACATAACGGTTTATATGACGGCTTCACACCCCCTTTTATTAAAGAGGGTATTCCAGATGCAAGAATCAAGTATTTAAAAAACAAGCAAAAACAAAATATCTAAGCCTAGCCTGCTACATCTAGTCTGCTACATCTAAAGCCGACGAGACTTTTTCAATAATCAACTTTTTGCAGGCGGCCAGGGATAAACCTTGGTCGATATGCAAGCGTTCAAAAAAGTAAAACGAGGCCATACCGACGACAAATTCAGCTGTCGTTTTATCGTATTCTTTCAGCTCTGGCAGCATAGAAAGTACATATATACGCAACAAATTCTGATTATGGTCATACGTACTTTGAAGAAAAGGTGAACGCCACTTTAAGACCGTAGTTACCTTTGATAAGTGATAACCATCTGAAAA
>Ga0105355_10005406_pt1 | contig 10794 bp, 8 predicted proteins | sample GOMGulsemesocosm_2_FD_83508 | JGI IMG/M metagenome (GOLD analysis project Ga0105355, IMG submission 83508) | Methane-oxidizing microbial communities from mesocosms in the Gulf of Mexico - GOM9C Gulf of Mexico | ecosystem: Environmental > Aquatic > Marine > Cold seeps | place: Gulf of Mexico...
ATTAATGAATTTGTAGCAACACTGGAGCGATTGTACTACCGCCTGGCGATGTTGAATGCGCCGACGGTTGCCTGTATCAACGGCAATTGTTACGCCGGCGCTGCCATTATGACGAGCGCCATGGACTTTCGTTTTATGCGCGCTGACCGCGGCCGTTTCTGCTACCCGGAAGTGGATATCAAAATACCTTTCACGCCATTGATGAATGACATCATTCACCTTCTGCCGAACAAACATGTGCTTAAAAGCATGGCACTTTTGGGGCAGGCTTATACCGGTGAAGAATGTTTACAAGCCAATATCGTTGACGGTATTCATGCAGCCGAGACGCTGCAGGCCGAGACATTCGAATTTGCGAAAACTTTGGCACAAAAAGACCGCGCTACCTACACCACGATTAAGCAGCGCATGCGCGGCTCTATCGCGGCTCATAAACAAGCGGTTTTAGGCTGATCGAGTGTCAGGCTAATCAGTCGAAAAATCTATAAATAAGGAATATTTATGAAGCTTACGTTAGCTGGTGTTTTGGTTTGCAGTACGCTGCTGCTGGGTTGTGCAGCCCAAACCTTCACGATTAATGGTGAACATGGTGAACATGGTGAACATGGTGAACATGGTGAACATGGTGAACATGGTGAACATGGTGAACATGGTGAAGTGCCGACAACACAAACGTCTCAGCATTTTTTCATCAGCGGTCTGGGTCAAGAACAGATTACCGATGCTGCAAAGGTCTGCGGTGGTGTGGATAAAATTATTAAGGTTGAAGCACAACATACCTTTGTAAACGGCCTACTTGGCGCCATCACCTTGGGAATCTACACCCCCCGAGATGCAAAAGTTTATTGCAAAGCCTAAACCAAAAAACTCAAGCGCAATCCCGTCACTTTTTTTGTTTTAGCCGTGAATTTTGGGCAATTACAAAACGAGTGTCGTCCTGCCTAACGCAGGTTGCATTGGCGAACAGATCGAAGGTTTGTCTATTTTATCGAGGGAAGATAATCCTGCACGAAAAGCAGCGTGAACTACTCGATCATCAAGCTGGCTGTTTGCGATAGAGTTGAGCGGGTGTATTTATTACTGGAACCAATGCGCAATGGGGCAGTCATAAGTTATAAGCAACACATTTACTCTCCCTAGATCTCCGCTTAAAGGCTCCTTTGCAGGGGCTTTTTTTTTTGCCCGTTTTCCGTTCGAGCTGTGAGAAAGTAGCGGCCTCGGGGGCGCGGCTACGACTGACTCTGTGGCGGTGTGCAGGAGTCACGCGACACCAGCTCGCAGTGAAAGGCTTGGGGTTGTTCATCGGCGGCCTTGCCGCTGACCTTGGCGATTAAAAACTGCGCGGCCAGTTTTACCATCTGCTGGGTGGGCTGGCGAATGGTGGTCAGGGCTGGCCAGCTCTGGGCGGCGATGGGCACGTCATCAAAACCTGCCACCGACAATTCACTGGGTATTTTAATTCCGCGATTGTGCGCCACCACGAGTACACCACTGGCCATGTAGTCATTGCTGGCAAAGATAGCGGTGGGGCGCGGGGTTTGGTCGAGCAGTTGCTCGGCGCAGGCTTTACCCGACTCGAAGTCAAACAGGCCTTGTACCACCAGCTGCGGCTGGTAGTTCAAGCCGCGTTTGCTCAACGCCGATTGGTAACCCTTCAAGCGCTTTTCACTGGCGTTGTGCTCCGGGTGACCGGCAATAAAACCTATCTGCGTGTGGCCCATGTGCAGTAGGTGTTCGGTCATGGTCGCGGCGGCGTGTTCATCGTCACAGTGAACGTTGGGAATTGACTGGCTATGGGTTAGCTCATCTTTTGCACTGACCGAGACATAATCAATATTGTGGCGTTCCAGGCAGTCGAGCAGGGCGAGATTATCGGTCAGCGGGGGCGTGAGAATCAGCCCGTCGAGCCGCGACTTGCGCACCAGTTGTTCTATTTCGTTGGGCAAATCCTGGTGATTATTATCGCAGGGGTGTATCAGCAGGCCGAAGTTATGTTGGCGACAGGCCTCTAGGGCGCCGGTTTGAGCACTGATGATGTAGCTGGGTGCGGGGTTGGCGTAGAGCAGGCCGACCAGAAACGAACGCTTGGCGGCCAGACTGCGGGCAGACTGATTGGGTTGGTAATGCAGGCGCTCGATGGCCTGCATGACTTTACTTTTGGTCTTCTCGCGTACGTTGGGTTCGTTATTCACAACCCGTGAGACGGTTTTTATTGAAACCCCCGCCTCACTGGCAACGTCACTGATGGTGGCCTGACTCAAGAATGTACCTGCTCTGTTTGTGTGGCTGCGTATAGTGTTGCAGCGCCAATAAACGTCAGTTTACGCTAATGCGAGCCGGTACCTCTAGCAGGTTGTTGAAAAAGGCATCCTGCCTGTTTCAAAACACGAAAAGATAAAAGTGCGATTTTTTCTTATCTTACAAAATCAACGACTTAGCAGTCGCCGATTCTGATAAAACATCCATGTTTTGTGATCAGGCGTCGAAATTTAGAAAATTTCAACAGTCTGCTAGTCATGCTTTAGCAACGCGTAAGGCTGGCGGCTTGACGGGCCAGCGCTTCAATATCGTCCCATTTTTTATCTTTGATCAGTGCCGCTGGCACCATCCAGGAGCCACCGACACAGACGACGTTTTTGAGGGCCAGGTATTGCTCGGCATTGTTCAGATTAATACCGCCCGTCGGGCAGAAGCTAAGTTGCGGTACAGGCCCGCCTATCGACTTGAGCATGGCGGCGCCGCCAGCGGCTTCTGCCGGAAAAAATTTAAGCGTGCTGAAGCCTAGTTGATACAGAGCCAGAGCTTCAGACGGTGTACTCACCCCCGGCAGTACCGGTAGCTCACATCGGGACAAGGCTTCAAGCAACGCTGGGCTGGTGCCCGGTGTGACAATAAAGCTGGCGCCAGCATCGGTTGCGGCCTGTAAATCTTTGGGACTGAGAATCGTGCCCGCGCCAACCATGGCATCGGGCAAGGCCTTTTTAATGGCTTTGATGGCGTCGAGGGCGACGGGTGTGCGCAGGGTAATTTCCAGGGCGAGCAGTCCGCCTTTTAGCAGCGCTTGCGCTAAAGGTACCGCATCTTCGAGGCGTTCAATGACCATAACGGGCACGACGGGTGATGCGCCGGTGATTTGTTCGAGTGTTAATGACATGAGTTGTTTTCCGTAGCAGTAGTGTTTACAGACTGAACAACGCCTTGGGCGTTGTTGTGTCTGCTTTTAATTTTTATTGATCAACCAAGCCGCTGCGCCCAGCAGTGCAGGTGTCTCTTTGGTGATGAGCTTTACGGCGATATTCTTTACGTATGCGGATTGCTTGCCTTTATTGTTAAAGCGCCGCATAAAATCGCTGGCGATGAGGAAATCTTGAATCTTGGGCGGGATGCCCCCACCGAGATAGAGTCCGGCGCGCGCACCAAAGGTGAGGGCCGTATCGCCACAAATACTGCCGAGCTGGGCGCAGAAAATACTCAGCGCCTGCTGGGCAAGTTCACTGCGGCCGCTGGTGGCAGCGGTTGTAATTTCGTGGGGCAGGCGTGGCTCTAAAGGTTTGTCATAAACCCTGTGCAAACCTTGGTAAATATTTTGCAATCCGCTGCCCGACAAGAACTGCTCGGCGCAGGCGTAGTTGTTTTCATCGCGCAGCAGCTGGTAAAGCGCTAATTCTATATCGGTTTCCGGGGCAAAGCAGCGGTGCCCACCTTCACTGGCAAGCGGTGTCCAGCTGTTGTCCTGTTTCATCAACGCCGCGACACCCAATCCCGTGCCTGGGCCCACCACGGCCTTCACCGCGTGTTTTTGCACGGTGTAATCTTCAGAGCCCGCTTGCAATACGATGACATCTTCAGCCCTCAGATAGGGAATCGCGCTCGCCAGTGCGGCAAAATCATTCACCACTTCTACCTGATGCAAACCGTAATCGCGTCGCAGCGCTTGAGGGCACAGGCTCCACTTTACGTTGGTCAGCTCGGTGACCGTTTGGCCTACGGGGCCGGCCACCGCAAAGCAGGCCGCGCTGGGTTGCGCCGTCTGCGCATCCAGATTCAACTCGTCGAGGTACTGGCTTAAACACTCAGCAAAGGTGTTGAAGTCGGCGGTGGAGAATTCACGCGTGTGGCTCAGGCCTTGCGCGCTGCCGAGCTTTTCCGTGTGGGCGAGCGCAAAGCGCGCGTTGGTACCACCGATATCGGCAACAATGATTGTGTTCATGCTGTCATCCATTTTCTTACCTGTCAGTGTGCGGCTTGGTCGTGTTGTGGGCGTCGCGGCGAGCCGATTCACTCACCGTCGGCGAGGCTTGAGACACAGGATGCCCCGGTTTCCGCTGAGCTGGTGGCCTGACGAAACACGGAGAAGAGTTCGCGGCCCATACCCCGGTGAGCAATCTCAGGGTTTTTGTGGGTCACGATGCGCTGGGATAATTGCTCGGCGCTCACCGCCACCTCAAGGTTGCCGGTGGTGGCATCAAGGCGGATCAGGTCGCCATTTTGCACCTTCGCCAGCATGCCACCGTCGGAACATTCGGGGGACAGGTGTATGGCGGCGGGCACCTTGCCAGAGGCGCCAGACAGGCGCCCGTCGGTGACCAGTGCGACTTTAAAACCGCGATCTTGCAGTGCGCCCAGTGGCGTCATCAATTTATGCAGCTCGGGCATGCCACAGCTTTTGGGCCCTTGGAAGGGCAGCACGGCGATGAAATCACACTCCAGTTCACCGGCCACAAAGGCGGCGTTCAGTGCCGCCTGATTGGCAAAGACCCGGGCAGGTGCCTCGATGATTTGACGGTCGGCTTTGATCGCCGACACCTTAATAATGCCGCGCCCCAGATTGCCGTGAATGGTTTTAAGGCCACCGTTCGGGCTAAAAGGTTTTGTCGCCGTGCTCAGCACACTCGGGTCGAGCGGCTCACTCGGGGCCTGGCGCCAGTTCAAATCTTGGCCGTCGAGGAAAGGTTCAACGCTGTAGTGTTTCAAGCCGCGCTGGTCGGCGACACCGATGACATCCCCGTGCAATAGACCGGCATCGAGCAGGTTACGCATCAAGCAGCCCATGCCGCCGGCGGCCTGAAAATGGTTGATGTCGGCCAAACCATTGGGGTAGATCTTGGTCATGGACGGAATCACTTCCGACAGCTCGGAGAAGTCATCCCAGCGCAGGCAGATGCCGGCGGCCTTGGCAATCGCGATCAAGTGAATGGTGTGGTTGGTTGAACCGCCGGTGGCCAGCAGACCGATGATGCCATTGACGATGGCTTTTTCATCGATCAGCTTGCCAATGGGGCGATAGTCGTCGCCACTGGCGCTGAACTTTAAAACCTGTTGGCTGGCGGCGCGGGTCAGTGCGTCGCGCAGGGGGGTGTTGGGGTTGATAAATGAGGCGCCCGGCAGGTGTAGGCCCATGATTTCCATGAGCATTTGATTGCTGTTGGCGGTGCCGTAGAAGGTGCAGGTGCCCGGGCTGTGGTAGGAGGCCGACTCGGCTTCAAGCAGCGCATGGCGATCAATCTTGCCCTCTGCGTACTGCTGTCTTGCCAGTGCCTTTTCGTTGTTTGTCAGGCCAGACTCCATGGGCCCTGCTGGTACAAAAACGGCCGGCAGGTGACCGAAAGACAGGGCGCCAATCAGCAGGCCCGGCACGATCTTGTCGCAGACGCCGAGGTAGAGCGCGGCATCGAACATGTCGTGGGATAGCGCCACGGCGCTGCTCATGGCAATGAGGTCGCGACTGAAAAGCGACAGGTCCATGCCCGGCATGCCCTGGGTAACCCCGTCACACATGGCCGGTACGCCGCCGGCAAACTGCGCCACGCCGCCCGCTTGTCGCGCCGCGGCTTTGATCTGCTCGGGCATCTTCTCAAAGGGCTGGTGCGCAGAGAGCATGTCGTTATAAGCCGAGACTATGGCGATATTGGCCTTGGGCCCCTGTTTTAAATCCTCTTTATCATCACTACCGCAGGCGGCAAAGCCGTGGGCGAGGTTGCCGCAGGGCAAACCGGCGCGGCGCGGCCCAAGGCTTGCGGCCTGCTCAATGCGTTCGAGATAGCGTCCACGACTGAGCTTGCTGCGCTCAATAATCTTGTTGGTCACGGTCATCACGGTAGCGTGCATGGGATGGTCTCTTTTTAAATTGAATTAGGGGCAGTAGTAAACGTCGAGCGAGTCGTGCTGCAACAGCGCACTGACCGGCAGGTTCGTCGAGTCCTGGCTGGCGGCGGCCTGTTGATAAACCTTGAGCTTGTCAGTGCCGCTGATGATCAATATTTGCTTGTCACTTTTTAAAATCGCTTTGAGGCTTAAGCTCATGCGCTCGGTGTTGCTGCCGGTAACGTCACTGGCCTTGGCATGGATCACTGAACACAGGGGGGCGTGTTGCAGCTCAAGCGCTTCGCTGAGTCCTTGCGCGCCAGGAAACAGTGAGGCGAAGTGAGCGTCTGGGCCCATGCCGATTAAGCACAGACTCCAGGGGCCGCGAATATTGGCGTATTGCTCATTGCACAGGGCGGCGCCTGCAAGCGCCGAACTCGCTGAGTTTTTCATGCCGACAAACATGGCCGCCGCGGCCTGCCCCTGTAGTAAGTGCTTACCTATGAAGGCGGCATTACTGAATTCGCTGGTTTCATCGACCCAGCGCTCATCGACCAGGGCAACGGTCACCTTGTTCCATGCAAGTGCGCACTGTGACAGGGCTTGGTAGAGCGCGGCTGGCGAGCGCCCACCCGAGACAAACAGCGTGGCGCGGCCGTGCTCATTAATGCTGGCCTGTAAGGTCTCGACACAGGTGTCGAGCAGCGCGGCTTGCATGTCCGCGTGCTCTTGAAAAAATTGTTCTCTGGCCATGGTGTGTTCCTTATCGTTGCCGTGTCACAAGAACCAGCGGTGATCATTTTTGGCTAACAGTTGATCGGCTGACTCAGGCCCCCAACTGCCTGCGGCGTAGGGCTCGGGTGGCTTTTCGCTCGCAGCCCATGCTTGCATGATGGGGTCGAGCCAGGTCCAGGCCTGCTCGACTTCGTCTCGGTGGGCGAACAGGGAGGAGTTACCGTCACTGACGTCCATTAACAAACGTTTATAGGCGTCGGGTATAAAGTCTTCATAACCTTGGCTGTAGTCGAGGTTGAGCGACACAGGTTTGAGCTCGAACTTGTTGTTGTGCAGCACCTTGGTCATCAAGGTCAGTTCGATACTCTCCTCCGGCTGCAGCCGAATAATGAGTCGGTTGGGGGCCAGATCGCCTGCGGTTTTGGGGTAGGCACGGTGGGAAACCGGTTTGAACTCGATGACGATTTCGGCAAATCTTTCCTGCATACGTTTGCCTGTACGCAGGTAAAAGGGCACGCCCGCCCAGCGCCAGTTGTCTATGTGCGCTTTGATCGCGACGTAGGTTTCTGTGTGGCTTTGGTTATTACCCAGCTCGTCCAGGTAACCTGGCACCACGTTGCCCGCCATCTCACCTGAGTGGTATTGTCCGCGCACCACAGACTTTTCAACATCAGACTCTGTGATGGGGCGCAGCGCCTGCATGACTTTTAGTTTTTCGTTGCGAATGTTGTCGGCGGTCATTTCATTGGGCGGATCCATGGCAATGAAACTGAGCAGTTGCAACAGGTGGTTCTGTACCATATCGCGCAGGGCGCCGGCTCGGTCGTAAAAAGCCGCGCGTGATTCTAGGCCGACTGTTTCCGACAGAGTAATCTGCACATTGTCGATGGCCTTGTTGTCCCAGAGGTGTTCGAACAGCACGTTGGTAAAGCGCAGTGCCAAGAGGTTTTGCACCGTTTCTTTACCGAGGTAGTGGTCGATGCGGTAGATGCTCTCTTCGGCGAAGTACTGGGCGACCTGGCTGTTAATCTCTCGAGCGGACTGCACGTCATAACCGATTGGTTTTTCCAAAATGACCCGTGATGCCGGCGTGATCAGTTTTGCGCTGTCCAAGTACTGACAAGCCTGCCCATAAAGCGACGGCGGAATGGCCATGTAAAACATACGCGGGAAATTTGGCTGCTGGTTGAGCTGGACACTGAACGTCTCCCAGCGCTCATCAAACACGGATAAATCCAACGGCGACAGGGCGATTCGGGCGGTGAATGCCTGCCAGTGGCCAGTTTCAAGCTCAGCTGGGTCGAGATAGGATTCGACCTTGGCCAGCAGTGTCGGCAGGGCTTCTTCGCTTGCCGTTTGCTGCTGGGTGGTGAGAAAAATGCGCCCCTCGGCGGACAGTTGCCCCTCGCGTTCACAGCGATACAGCGCCGGTAAGAGTTTGCGCAGGGCAAGGTCGCCGTCGCCGCCAAATATTACAATGTCGAAGTTATCTCTCATGTTACAACCACAGCTTTTGCCGTCTTAATGAGTCAGAGTAGGCGGGACGGTGTATTAGGCAGCCGTCCTAGGATGATGTAAGCAGATTACGCCCAATTGACAGCGCTGTCAATTGGGCGTAATCTGCTCTTGATGTCCTAGTAGTTCAACTTAAGTAGCGCTATTGAGGCTGATCGTAATAGATCAATACCCATAATAAGAGAGGTTATATAATGGCCATTCAGAGCCCAGCCGCAGTATCCGCCACCGCCCAGCCTTCGGAGCGCGGCGGCAGTCTTAGTGAAGGGGTCGCCCTAACGGCACTGACCTCACTGTTTTTTATGTGGGGTTTTATCACCTGCTTAAATGATATTTTGATTCCACACCTCAAGGGTGTTTTCTCGCTAACTTACACCCAGGCGATGCTGATCCAATTCTGTTTCTTTGGTGCCTATTTTCTGGTTTCTATCCCAGCCGGTGAGCTGGTCAAGCGTATTGGTTACCAGCGAGGAATCGTCGTCGGCTTAGTTGTTGCCAGCCTGGGTTGCTTGATGTTTTATCCGGCCGCGGCCTACCAAACCTACGGTTTCTTCTTAGCGGCTTTGTTTGTGTTGGCGTCGGGCATCACCGTTTTGCAGGTTTCGGCCAACCCTTACGTGGCTGCGCTGGGCAAACCTGAAACGGCATCCAGTCGCTTAACCCTGACCCAGGCCTTTAACTCATTGGGCACCACCATTGCGCCATTTTTTGGTGCCTTCTTGATTCTGTCCGCGGGCGCGGTGGCCATCGATGAAGTGGCGAACAAGGCTCAGGATGCGGACAGCGTTAAGGTGCCCTATTTGATTTTAGCCGCGGCACTGGCCAGCTTGGCGCTGTTCTTTTCACGCATCAAGTTACCGGTTCTGGCATTAGAGAATGATGCCTTGGCAAGCAGTGCTCCACCAATGAATATGTGGGCGCAGCGCCATCTGGTGTTTGGTGTCGTGGCCATGTTTTTGTATGTGGGTGCGGAAGTGGCAATCGGCAGTTTTCTGGTGAGCTTTCTCGGTGAAGCGCATATTGCCGGCTTGCAGGAAGAACAAGCTGCGCACCTGATTGCCTACTATTGGGGCGGCGCGATGATTGGTCGCTTTCTAGGTGCGGGCCTGATGCGCATCATTCGCCCCGGGCGCCTGCTGGCGCTGTGTGCCTGCGGCGCATCGACCTTATTGCTGGTGGCCGTGTTGGGTCAGGGCAAGTTGGCGATGTGGGCGATCCTGTCGGTCGGCCTGTGCAACTCCATTATGTTTCCGACCATCTTTAGTTTGGCTATTCAAGGTTTGGGTGTACAAACCAGCCGTGGTTCGGGCCTTTTGTGTCTAGCCATTGTCGGCGGGGCGATTGTGCCCTTGTTGCAGGGTGTACTGGCCGATCAGCTGAGTGTGCAACTGGCCTTTTTGTTGCCAGCGGTTTGTTATATCTATATTGCTTTTTTTGGTGAGTGGGGCTCGAAGCCAACCCTCGCTGCCAGCAATTAAATTGCTGCGAGAAATAATTAAGTAAGGTCTGTAAAAGCGTTCTGTAGTTCGGCTGCTCTGTAGTCGATTTGCCAGGTAAGGTTTCCTTACCTGGCTTTTTTTTGGGTTTGATTTTACGTCTTTAACTGAGTCTTCTGTTCATGCGATAACAGCCCTTTAAAGTTTTGAACATCACGAGATAGGCCGTGCTTGAGGGCTGTTATCCGACAACCCTTAACAAGAGCGGACACGATAACGATTGCAGGCCGTGAAAACTAACTGGTGTTTAGGTTTATGGGTAAAGCACAATTTCTTTAAACCGGGGTAAAGTATTAAAGCTTATCGCTGGGTCTGAAGCCTCTTTTTCTTGTAAGAACGTTTTCGTGTTGTCTAGCCCACCAGATAAGAAAAACTCTACCAGTGAGGGGCCTTGCATTGGCCCATCTATTGGAGCGATAAGACTATCAAAATGAATTGGAATAATTCTATTGGGTGACACCTGGCCCACTGTTTCGGCCCAATAGTCTTCGCGGTATTGTAATGTTTGGCTACCAATACCCCCAATACCTAAAAACAGTGTGTCGGCCTGAAAGCCATTCAGGCCGTCTTTCTCGAACCCGGCGCTACCTGCAATTACCCAGCTACCTTTGGGGTGACTAACGTGTAACACATAAACCTTACCTGCTCGGTAATCGAGGGCTTTGGCTGGGGTATTAAGTGGCGATGTAATTTTTGGATTACTGAGTGCTTGTTCACGTATCACTGGGTCAGAAAATTCAAAATGTTTTGACTCGATAGGGGTAATAACAAATGCCCCAATATGTATTGGTTCGCGATCTATTGCTACTTTTATTTGGCTTTCACTTAAGCCCCAGCCGCGCGCAATATTCGCGGTAGATTCAGAGCCTATTAATAGCGCACCGGTACGCTTGGCAACTTCGGGGGCATCCATGGCATGGTCGAAATGCGAATGTATGGGGATAACTGCCGCCAGCCTGTCAAT
>Ga0105355_10005412_pt1 | contig 10788 bp, 8 predicted proteins | sample GOMGulsemesocosm_2_FD_83508 | JGI IMG/M metagenome (GOLD analysis project Ga0105355, IMG submission 83508) | Methane-oxidizing microbial communities from mesocosms in the Gulf of Mexico - GOM9C Gulf of Mexico | ecosystem: Environmental > Aquatic > Marine > Cold seeps | place: Gulf of Mexico...
GAAATACCAAAAGTTGTGTTCTCAAAATTTGAAGGAATAATATAATGTAAAGTAGGAATAAATACTGTCTCTTTTTCTGCTTTACTTTGAGCAGGTACTCCACCTAAAGCTGCAACCGTTTCAGAACTGTCAAAATCAATATCTGAAGCTTGTACATACGACAGTCCAAAATCCAATTGATTTCCTTTTGAAAAAAAAGCCATGTTCGCCGGGTTATAATAAGAAGCATCTGCTCCATGTGCATTTGCAACATAAGCAGCTGCAAGTGCAGTACCTTTTAATGATTGTTCTGGGATCTTGTATCCCGCTGCATATAAAGATGTAGCCCCTGCTAAACTCAATGCAAATAATTTGTGTAATTTCATATCTTCGCCTTAATAATATTTTTAATTCTTATATTATAGTAATATTCTTAGTATTCATTAAATTTTTGCATCTATTATATTAATTAAGTTTAATCAAAAATACCATAAATTCTTGTATAATGGGGTTTTTAAAGTAAAGGTGAAATATTGATTGGAATTATAGATTATAATATGGGAAACCTAGCAAGCGTATATAATGCATGCGCACTATTAGATACAAAAGCCAGCATTGTTAAAAATCCAGATGACCTTAAAAACTTTGATAGGATTATTCTACCAGGTGTTGGTGCTTTTGGTGATGCCATGCTTCATTTAAAAGAAACAGGTATGAAAGATGCTATTTTAGACTTCTCAAAAACGGGAAAAGCTATGATAGGTATTTGTTTAGGAATGCAACTCTTGTTTGAAAGTTCCCAAGAATTTGGAGCACACGAAGGTTTGGGATTAATTGATGGAAAGATTCTAAAATTTGACAAAAGTAAAATGGAAGAAGATTTTAAAATTCCACATATGGGTTGGAATAAAATCACGAATACAAAATCTGTTTTATTTGATGGTTTAGAAGATCCTTATTTATATTTTGTTCACTCTTATCATGTACACACAAAAGAAGCTAATGTAATTGGACAAACTACTTACGGTTATAAATTTGCTTCAGCTGTAAATAAAGATAATATTTATGGGTTTCAGCCTCATCCAGAAAAGTCCCATGACAATGGTTTGAAAATATTGAAAAACTTTCTTAAGATATAAAACAATGAAAACAATAGCAATTACAGGAGCCAGTGGTTTTATTGGAAAAGAATTAAGTAAATTTTTCTCTACAAGCGGTTTTACAATAATTCAAATACATAAAAATGATTTTACAAACACTACTGTTTTACAAGAAAAAATTGATAAAAGTGATATTGTATTTAATTTAGCAGGTGCAAGTATTCTTAAGCGCTGGAGCAGTGAATACAAAGAAGAGATATATAAAAGTCGTGTTGATACAACACATCTTCTAACACAAGCAATTAATCAATCAAAAAAGAATATAGAGCTATTAATATCGGCTTCTGCACTTGGAATTTATGATAATAAAAAGCACTATAATGAAGACAATGCATCTTATTCAAATGATTTTTTATCGACACTTTGCCAAGAATGGGAAAAAACAGCCTTAAAAGCCAAATGTAGAGTGGTTAATTTTAGGTTTGGAATAGTACTTGGGAAAAATGGAGGCATGTTTAAAAAAATGCTTAGCGTTTTTTCTTTGGGCTTAGGAGCTAAAGTATCTACAGGTACACAAGCTTTATCTTTTGTACATATTGATGATTTAAAAAATGCCTTTTATTTTGCCATAGAGAATGCTTCTTTACATCATGCTTACAATTTATGTGCAAGTATTCCCACTACAAATGATAATTTTTCAAAAGTATTGGCAAAAGAGTTGAAAAAGCCACTCATTTTCACTCTTCCTGAGTTTGTATTAGAATCTATATTTGGAGAAGGTGCAAAAGTGTTAAGTGATGGGCAAAGTATTTATCCCAAGAGACTAGAAGAAGCGGGTTTTACTTTTGAATTTACTTGTATAGAAGATGCAATTAAAAACCTGTGTTTAAAAAATAAAAAGTATTAGGAGAAAATAAAAAGTATGGATATTTTACCAGCAATAGATTTAAAAGATGGAAAAGCAGTTAGACTAACAAAAGGGCTAATGGACAGCGCAAAAATATATTCAGATGAGCCATGGCAAGTTGCTAAACGATTTGAGGAACTTGGCTCTAAGTGGTTGCATATTGTTGATTTAAACGGTGCGTTTAAAGGGGAACCTGCAAACCTTGAACAAATCAAAAAAATCAGAGAAAACTGTAATTTAAAAATTGAACTGGGTGGTGGTATTAGAGATGAAGCCACTATAAAAATGTATTTAGAGCTAGGAGTTGAGCGATTAATTTTAGGCTCAATTGCTCTTACTAACCCTGCATTTGTAAAAGAAATGGCAGCTAAGTACCCTATTGCTGTAGGAATTGATGCTATGAATGGTATGGTTGCAGTTGAGGGATGGGCAGAAGTGTCTACTATGAAAGCAGTAGACTTGGCACAAGAATTTGCAAGCGCAGGTGTTGAAGCTATTATATGTACAGACATTTCAAAAGATGGAATGTTATGTGGAGTAAATGTTGAGTTCACACAAGAAATAGCACTTACGTCAAAAGTTCCCACTATTGCATCTGGTGGAGTTAAAGATATCAATGATATTATAGCTTGTCAAGACAATGGTGATATTGCAGGAGTAATTGTAGGAAAAGCTTTTTATGAAGGCTCTTTAGATTTAGAAGAAGCCTTTAAAATCTTAAACTAATTTTTTATGAAGAATCAAATGATTCTTCGTAAAAATTATTACAGTACTATTTTTCTTCTTGCGCATTTGTATAATGCAATTCTAAACCTTTTGATGTTGCTACAAAACCATTAATATTTATGCGCCCATCATGAACCATTAAATGATGTTCTTTACATAAAGGAATCAAATTATATTTATGATTGGCATTCATATGACCAATGAACCCATCTTTATTTGCTCTTGCTTGCTCTTTTATATGATGTATATCATCAACAGGCCTTGCACAAATAACACAAGTACTTACAATTAAATCTTTATTGTATTTAGATGTTTTTCTTTTTGTCAAGCGCTCAATAGAAGAATAATCATCACATAATCGTTTACGGATATCATTAGCAACACTTAAAAACTCCCTATCCATATGCAAAGATTTAGCATATTCTAAACCATACATAGAAGAACCACTTCCATATTGTAGTTTTCTATTAAAAATAAGTTTGTCTTCTTTATCTTCATACAAAACAGATAAATGCAAACATATAAGATTTTTTAGTTTTTTTAACTCTTTTATTTCTGGTAATTGATGCAAGTGAGTAGCAAATAAAAATAAAGCTTCAAGTTTTGCAAGTTTTAAAATGGAACTAGCAACTATACTTACCCCACTCATTGTTTCCGTACTGTGAGAGATTTCATCTCCTAAAACAATTGAGCGTTTTGTGGCTCTGTTAAATATATTTTTAAGTTCCAACATTTCAACTGCAAAAGAAGATAAGCCTTTTGCTATATTATCAGCTCCAGAAATTCGTGTAAAAATAGAATCAAAAATTGAGAAACGCATGGATTTAGCAGGTACAAAAAAACCTGCCTGTGCTAAAACAACTGCAATTCCAAGCGATTTCATTAATGAAGATTTTCCAGAAGAATTAATACCATAGAGTAAAATACCATGCATTTTATTATCAAAGATATTTATAGGATTAGAGTTTTTAATAATAACATTGTTTTTATACTCTTCACTAGCAAGTCCAAGCTCCCCTAAAATAATGTCATTAGGTACATAAACACCCTGCTCTTCATTGGCTTCAATAATTGGATGTCTTAATTCAATAACTTCAATAAAGTTTTCTTTATCTTGTGTTTTAACAATAATAGGACACACATAATTGTATTTTTTAGACGTTTTGATATTAGATACAGTTAAGTCTATTTCTGCAATAAACAATACCAATTCTTCTAATAAAGAAGCGAATTTTTTCTCAAATTCAAGTACTTTTTCTTTGAATACAAGTTTATTTAATTCGATTATTTTTCTTAAATTATGAACATATTTATCAGAAATATCATCGCTTAATTTATTTGATATTTTAACTGAATTCGTTTGAATTTTAATTTTAAAATCTTTAAATAAAAGTAAGTCGTCATCAATAATCAAATGAGAGTTTAATAAATCCTCTTTTATTAAATTAAATCTGCTTTTAGTAAGCCCTAAATAAAAACCTTCTTTATCCAGGCGATTAATACTTACATAAGAGCTGTCTTTATTTTTAACAAAAGATAAAATATGTGTTTTCATACACTCCAACTTTTCTTTTAAAATATCATTTTCTTTCATTAGTGCATCAATATTAGAATTAATACCTTCACATACCATATTATGCTCAACATCTTTTAGCATATATTTACCAGAGATAGATAAATCAAACGTTGAATCAATTGAATCTATAAAAATAGCCAATTCAGCAGAGGTACAAGGAGAGCTAAAGAATTTATAATTTTCCATAAATTTAACAATTTCTTTAATGCTTAGGAGTGAATCGTATAAATAATTTAACTCAAAAGGATGAAGTCTTGATAGTTTTATTCTTCTTGTTAAGCGTTCAATATCATAAATATTGGCAAGCTCTCCTTCAATTGGACCATGATAATCATAAAGTTCTTTAGACAAAGCGAAACGTCTTAATAGCTCTTTTTCATCTTTCACAGGATGAGAGAGCCTTTCTTTTAATAAGCGTTTTCCCATAGCAGTAGAAGTATTATTGATTAGTTTAATCAGTGAGGGATTATTGTTACTCTCAATTATATTTAATTGTTCTAGGGCATTGTTTCCTAAATATATATACCTTGACACATCTAATTTTATAGGAAGGGAAAGTTTTTGAATAATCTTATCATCGTGTGAAATAACAAAATCAATTAAAGAAGCTAATGCTTCTGTACTTAAAGGTACTCTTTCCATATCTAGATGCTCAATTGAGGTTAACAAAGATTCTATATTAAAAACATTTTTAAACAACTCATTTTGATATACAATTTTTGGTCTAAAAGCATTCACATGAAAGGTTTTTAAGCTAAGTTCTAAATAATCAATAATTTCTTTTTGATTAATACTCTTATCTGTAAAATTTAGAATAACTTCATTGGTTTTATGCATATTCATATAATTAAAACATTCATCTAGCGCATAATATTTATCTTCACTTGTTCCATGAACTTCATTGTAATAACACTTTCCAGTTGTTACATCAATCGCAGCATAGCCTAAAGAGAAAATATCTTTATTACAATCAATGCATAAAGAAGTAATATTATTTTCATCTTGATCTATAACAAAATCAAAATTAGTACCAGGGCTTACAACCGTATCTAAATAGCGTGAAACATTAGGAGGTGTTCCTCTTTGTTTAATAATTACTACTGTGTATTTTTGTTCAGCAATTATTCTTGCTAAGTGTTTATCAAAAGCAATGGCAGGAACACCTGCCATTATTGGATTTTCAGCTGAATTTTCTAAAATAGTTTTATTTTTACGTGTTAATTGAATATTTAAAAGTTCTGCAATTTCTTTGGCTTTTCCAATTTTTACTTCATCATTATTAATTTCATAAACTTCAAAAAATGTACCTATTTCAATTAGAACAACTGTATTGTTTCCATATTTTTCTTCAAGCAGTTTTTGCAGTTTAAAATAAGTAAGGGTTAAAAGGGTTTTTTTATCATCTAATAATTCTTGAACTTCTTCTTTTAACATTATCTTCTTACTCCTGTATACGTTCTAATTATTTCTCGTTGTTTTTTACTTAATTTAGCTTCTTCATGAAATAATAAATAAGAAGCCAAAGGCATAGAAGAATACACTTTTTGGTATATTCTTTTTAACTTCTTTTCTTTTTCTTCTTTTGTATAATCACTCCAAAGAGAAAAATTAAGAGCACTTCTTCCTTCATTCACATTCTGAGATATAAACCAGGACATGGGAGCAATTTTACTGTATGAAGGCCATTTTGTTTCATAAGAATGACAATCATAACATGAAGTTCTTAACATCATCATTATATTTCTAGGTGTAGAGATTTCTTTAGTTAAAATATATGCAGGATTATTTTGAGAACTTGGAATAAACTGTATTAAAATAATTATACCGATAAATATAAGAACTATTTTTTTCATTATTTCTCTTCATTTAGCCTAAAAAAACTTAGATATACAAATCATATACTCTTTTTACATCTTGAATAAATACAGGCACTGAAATATTTCTCCCAATTCTTTTAAACTCTTTTGAATCAAAATAAACTAAGATTGTTGGTAAAGAAAATACCGTAAAATGGCTTGTAAGTTCTTTATGCACATCTGTTTGTACTTCACATAATTTAATATTGGGTAATTCTTTTGTAAAAGCATCTATAATCTTAGGTTTTAAAGCATGACAAATACTACAATTTACGCCTGAAAAATATATTAATACAGGTTTCCCTGTAGAAATAATAGCCTTCATTTCATCTAAAGAATCAATTTGATGCATGTTCTTCTTCATACTCTTTATCATCAATTTTTGGATCTTTATGATCTTTTCTGTTTTCAAAGATTTCATGTCTTGATAAAGAAATACCTTTCATATGACTTACTGGAAACGCAAAAGCTATTCCCTTACCTGTTGTTGTAATATGAAGTGAGTGAATAATTGATTTAATAACACTGTTTACCATACCTTGAGGTAAAATAAACAATAATAATGCATCATTGGCATCAAAAGAAGTTCTATAGAAGTTATTCATTTGACCAAGTCCCATTCCATCTGCTCTCAATACTGTAACTCCAGAAGCTCCTGCTTTACTTGCTGCTTGAATAGCATCCACTTTTTTATCACTGGGTACAATAATAACTACCACTGAAAAATCCATTGGCATTGAATGTCGTCTGTCACTACCATCAATATTAATGGTTGATAAATCCATATTCTCAGCATCAACTAAAGTATCTCTTAATATATTAGCAGCTTCAATTTCAGTATCTGATTTAACACCAAGTTTTTCACTTAATATTCCGTAAGCCATGACAGTAATCATTGGAAATAATGAAGCAAACGCAATTAATCCAAAACCATCAATTAAAGGACTACGTCCATCAATATTAGAAGCCAAACCAATACCAAGGGCAGCAACTAATGGTACAGTAATAGTTGACGTAGTAACTCCTCCTGAATCATAGGCAATTGGAATAATATATTTAGGGGCAATAAACGTTAAAATAATTACACATAAGTACCCTACAATAATGTAATAATGAATTTCTCCTCCATTAACAATTCTAAAAGAACCTAAGGCAATCCCAATAGCTACACCTAAAGCAACAAATAAACGTAAGGCAAAATCATTAATTTTACCATCAGATATTTCTTTTGCTTTTTTGGCAATTGCCATTAAGGCGGGTTCTGCCATGGTAGTTGAAAATCCAATCGTAAATGCAAATGCATAAATAATAAGTACTGAAGAACCTTGGGTTAATTGATAGGCCATTTTCTCACCTAAAGAAAATAATCCAAGCTCAAGTCCCAAAATAAATGCATATAATCCTAATATTACTAAAGCAAAACCAATTAATACTGTATTTAAATTAGGAATTCTTTTTTTAAGCACTCCGTATTGAAAAAACATTATAATTGCCAAAATCGGCAATACATCTTTTGCAACAGCAATAATACCTTCAACTAGCGATATTAAAGTGATATCTGTAGGTGAAGAAACACTTGATTGAACTGCAATTTGAACCACTTCTTTTGCATCTACTAAATTGTATACAGCAATACCATACACTTGAACAAATATCATTGGGGTTAAAGAAGCGAATGCAATTAAACCAAAACCATCAATAACTGGATTTCTTCCTTTAATAGAAGAAGCAAGACCAATACCAAGAGCTGCAACAAGTGGTACTGTAACAGTAGAGGTGGTAACTCCACCTAAATCATAGGCAAGTCCAATAATCTCTTTGGGTGCAAAAAAAGTAACACTTACTACTAATACATATCCAAAAATAATGTAATAATGAATTGGGTGGCCTCTAATAATTCTAAAAACACCCAACATAATAGCAAAACCAACAGAGCCAGCAACAACCAAACGAAGGACTGTTGCATCAATTCTACCAGCAGAAATACTTGCTGCTTTATCTGCAATCACAGATAATGCAGGTTCTGCTATGGTGGTTCCAAACCCAATTAAAAACCCAAAAATCAGTATCCATGTTGTCCATCCAGATTTTGCAAAATCTCTTGCTAAGCCTTCACCAACAGGGAAAATCCCTATTTCAAGACCTTGCAAGAAGATTGCTAAACCAATTCCAACAATTATCAAGCCAATGACAGTAGAAACCCAATCCTCTGGTACACTTTGGATAATTACTAATTGAAAAAATAGTATTACCATTACAATTGGAATTAAATCTCTAAATGATTCTTTTAATAATTTTAAAAAAAAGTTAAATTGCATCATGATTCTTAAATCTCCTTATTATTATTTATTGATTCAAGGCATATAGAGGCTTTAAAGCAAGCTTTATAGAACAAGTCAAGAAAAATAATTATTATTAATTAGCGTTAATCATACAGTTTTATTTCATATATATTACTGAATTTCTTAAAAAAGTTATTTATTCATAAGGAAGTTGTACATTTATTGTTTAAAAAGAAGGTAATTTTATACCTTCTTTTATTAAATTTGGTGAGTTGCTTTTGGTTTTAGTCTTTCTTTTTGTGAGACGTAAGAATTTACCGCACCCAAATATGCTTTGGCAGTTGCAAGCATAGTATCAATACTTAGTCCATGTCCTACAATTGAAGGAGAGTTTTCATCAAAAGATACTCGTGTAATAACTTTAGCTAAAGCATCTTTTCCTTCACTTACTGAAATTACTTTATAATCTTCTAGTTTTCCAGAAAATCCAGTTAATCTATCAATAGTTTTAAAAATTGCATCCATTGTTCCAGAACCAATATTTGCATCTTTTAAAATATCATCATTATGCTTAATAGATATTGCTGCCATTGGAAAACCGTTGGTACAGTCAGAAATTTGCAAGTCAATTAACTCATACGTTTGATCTTGGTTCAAGGATTCATCCGTAATTAACATTCTAATATCATCATCGGTAATTTCTTTTTTCTTATCTGCTAATATTTTAAATCGCTCAAATGCAGCATTTAATTCACTGTCCGTAGTATTGTCAAAACCTAAGTTATCGATTTTATCTCTAAAAGCAGCACGACCAGAGTGTTTTCCCAAAATCAATGTTGAATCTTTAAATACACCTACGTCCTCAGGTCTCATAATTTCATAAGTTTCTTTGTTTTTTAACATACCATCTTGATGAATTCCACTTTCATGAGAAAATGCATTTTTCCCAACTATTGCTTTATTCTGCTGTGGTTCAACCCCCGTAATTGTTGCAATTAATCGTGAACTTGGGTAGATTTCAACCGTATTAATACCTGTATACAAACCTTTAAAAACGTCTTGTCTTGTTTTAATAGCCATAACTGCTTCTTCTAAAGCAGAATTTCCAGCTCTTTCACCTAAACCATTAAGAGTCACTTCAATTTGTCTTGCACCATTTAACACACATTCTAAAGTATTGGCAGTTGCAAGACCTAAATCATTGTGATTGTGCACAGATATAATTGCACGGGAATTAGCATACGTTACCAATTCTTTTACCATCGCGCCTAATTCATTTGGTAATCTATATCCAACGGTATCAGGAAGATTAATCGTACCCGCACCTGCCTCAATTACTGCATCCATTACTTCTTTCATAAAACTCATATCAGAACGTCCTGCATCTTCTAATGAAAATTCAACATCATCCACAAAAGTTCTAGCATATTCAACTGCATGCACAGCTCGCTTAATTACTTCCGCTTCATTCATTTTTAATTTGTATTTCATATGTATGGGTGAAGTAGCAATAAAGGTGTGAATTCTTTTAAGTTTAGCAGCTTGAATTGCTAAACCTGCTTGTTTGATGTCATTATCAATTGCACGTGATAAAGAACAAATAGATGATGTTTTAATGCTTTGAGCAATTTGAGATACTGCATCAAAGTCACCAGGACTTGCTGCTGCAAAACCAGCTTCTATTACATCTACTCCCAATTTCTCTAATTGAAAAGCAATTTTAATTTTTTCATCTGTATTCATTGAACAGCCAGGGCTTTGTTCACCATCTCTTAATGTAGTATCAAATACTATAATCCTATTTTTATCCATGTTCTTGCCTTTTATACTAGGGTATTATTATATCTTTTTAAAATAAAAAAGAAAACGATTTAAATTATTTTTGAATATTTATTTGTGTTTTAGAGGGTAATTGTTGAGAGATTGAGAGTATTTACACTTTTTATGAATTGATTGTTAAAAAAATCGAATATTTTCATTTTACTCTCCTGTATTTGTGTGCAATAATTATAAGCAATTAAATTTTATTTGTCAAGCTTTCTTATGCTTTATATTAAAATACTTTCACCTGCATATAGTTTTTGTCCCAAAGTAATATTTTTGTTAAGTAAAGAATTCATTTCTATGATAATTTTTCCAGAAGTAAAAACACCAATTTTTTGATTTTGAGAAAAGTCCTCATTATCTTCACTTAAAGACGTATGCATGTTCAAACAACCATCAATTAGCGTAATTTTTAAATCATTAAACGTGAAGGTAATACTATTATTTAATTTTTTCGAGATATAAGTGTCTGAGCTTAAATTTAAACCATGTTTTTTAGAAATCAGTGAAATTTTTCCATCTTGTGGAGCTCGTAAGA
>Ga0105355_10005414_pt1 | contig 10786 bp, 10 predicted proteins | sample GOMGulsemesocosm_2_FD_83508 | JGI IMG/M metagenome (GOLD analysis project Ga0105355, IMG submission 83508) | Methane-oxidizing microbial communities from mesocosms in the Gulf of Mexico - GOM9C Gulf of Mexico | ecosystem: Environmental > Aquatic > Marine > Cold seeps | place: Gulf of Mexico...
CTGGTGCTGTAGAGCTTCCTGAAGGCGTAGAAATGGTAATGCCTGGTGATAACCTTAAATTCGTAGTTGAGCTAATCTGCCCAATCGCGATGGATGAAGGTTTACGCTTTGCAATCCGTGAAGGCGGCCGTACAGTTGGTGCTGGCGTTGTAGCGAAAATCATGGACTAATATTTAGCATTAGCTAAATAGTTCATCAAAAAGGTCACTTAGGTGGCCTTTTTTATGTCTTCAGCTTAAGCAGATTGATAACATAATTGGAGGATTAGGCGAGATGTACGGCGTTTAATAGCAGTAATTCTTTCTAAAGATTCCCTATATAAACACATCCATGTGTTAAAAATCAAAGTGTAAATATCAATTTAGCCTGTAACAGGCTTCTTATCTATATATACACTTTCTTTAAAGGATATTATTTAATTACACCTTTAGCTGTTACCTGCTATTTAAAAATTAAACTATATACTTGGATCGCTAAAGGAAATATAACCAATGATGTGTTCATTAACTCAATTAGTGAAATTGCTAATTTATTTAATGACTTAAATACAACTCTGGCTTGGTTAATTTGTGCAGCGCATCGATTACCCCATTGTGGCGGTTTATAAGTCTTTCGTGGCATCTAATCAGTCTCATATTAGAATAATTAATAACGTAAGGTAGTAAAATTCCTTACGACGAAAGCAGGTAATTGGAAGAGACTCTCTTTTACTCTTTATATCACTGATACTTTAGAGCTCAAAGACTGCAAATGTGATGACAACTCCTAACCATTTAGAATGGATAAATTGTCGGGCAACTTGCCCTTTGTGGGTTCAGAAACGATTATCTGATGGATATGGAATCCAAAAATTGATTAGTCTAGCCACAGGCATTAACTAATGAAGTGTTATTTTGACGTTAAAAATAATCACTGATTAAAATTAAACTGCCAAACTTCAATAGTTATTGTAACACATAATGGAATCACTGTTTTAAAGAGGTATTATCTAGCTATAAACAAGGGAATTAGATAGGGAAATTTGAATGTGGAAGATATCTGGTGAGTAAAACTAAACGTGTTACTCACCAGGGTAAGCCTAGTGTAGGCCGCCTAAGTATTTTGATAATGCATCGATTTCAGCGTCTGTAAGTTTCTTAGCCGTATCGACCATCATGCCTGAAGGATCGTTAGCACGTTCACCACTACGGAATTTTTTAAGCTGTGCAGCAATATAATCAGGGTTTTGGCTAGCAATTTTTGGGAACTTGGCTAAACCACTGCCATTACCACGTGGTCCGTGACATGCGATACATGAAGCGATGTTACGCTCCATATCACCACCTTGATAAAGACTTTTAGCTACAGCAACAACACTTTCAGGTGTCGTTCCGTCAGTTACTTGTTGAGATTGGTAGAACGCCGCTAAATCAAGCATATCTTGCTCAGATAGTGCAGCAACCATTCCCGCCATGATAGGGTCTTTACGGGCGCCAGATTTAAAATCTTTTAATTGTTTAACGATGTAATCAGCATGCTGCCCAGCTAATTTTGGGTAGATAGTGATTGCCGCGTTACCATCGGCACCATGACAGGCCATACACGTTGCAGATTTTGTTTTACCAGCTTCTGAATTACCAGTGGCATTTACGGTGCCTACTAATCCAACTAACAGTGTTAATGCGATTGCTACATTTTTCATGACGTCTCAACTTTTTACGGAATTATTAAGATTGCTATTACTCACATGCTATCGAGGCATGCTAAACTTGTTTTAGTTTTCATTATTCTACATGAAAAAATTGAAAAGTAATCAGCTCTTCGCTGATTGACTTAAGTTTTGGAGCAAAAATTGTGTTAGATCTAAAAATAAACTTTGAAGTGGCGACTTTTCTTACAAGTGCGCCCAATATTTCTCATATGCACATGCCTGCAGATGTAGGATATGAAATTGCTTTCGCTGGCCGTTCTAACGCAGGTAAATCGAGTGCACTCAATACCATTACTCGCCAGAACAACTTAGCGCGTACAAGTAAAACACCTGGACGTACTCAGCTGATTAATATTTTTGGGTTAGACCCTCAAAGACGTTTGGTTGATTTACCCGGTTATGGTTTTGCTAAAGTACCTTTAGATATGAAGCTGAAATGGCAAAAATCATTGAGTGAGTATTTGCAAAGCCGCCAATGTTTACGTGGATTGGTTATCATGATGGATATTCGTCATCCATTGAAAGAACTTGATGTAAATATGATTCGATGGGCAGTTGAAAGTGATTTACCCGTATTAGGCTTATTGACCAAATGTGATAAGTTAAAATCTGGTGCACGTAAAGCTGCTGTATTAAAAGCGAGAAGAGACTGTGAAGTTTATGGTGGCAATATAACTATTCAAGCTTTCTCATCGCTTAAAATCATCGGTAAAGCTGAAGCGGTTAGCGTGATGAGTCAATGGATGCAGCCAGATGATGAACTTATTGACAACTCAGATGATGCTCAAGAGCAAATAGTTGATGGTGAATAAGCATAGTTGGTCTGTTTCTTTTGATGAAATTGATTCACTATTAACAAAAACAAGGCAATATTGGCAAATATTGCCTTTTGAACATCTAGATATCCCTTGGGTATCGGCCCCTCAATTACGAAATACATTATTATCTCTCACAGATGATAAGTTAGACGAACTTGAAAGGTCTGATAAAAAGCTTAGGCAATTTCTTGAACCTTTAATATCAACAAAGCTCGATATTATTGATGACCTCCCTCTGAAAACAGCACCTGTGTGCAATGTCCCTTCACATTTTAAAGCTGGTATTAAAGGCCGCAAGTGGTCACAAATCTCTTCTTTTGAAGCCTTACTCTTCCCAAACTCACAACCTATTTTAGAATGGTGTGCTGGTAAAGGGCATTTAGGGCGTTTAATTAGCTTTCATTGTGGCAATAAAATTACTAGTTTGGAGTGGCAATCAAGTCTCTGTCAGCAAGGTAAAGCTCTTGCTGAGAAGCACAAGGTAGATCAGACTTTCACCGAAGCTGATGCTTTTGATATTGATGCGGCAAAACTGCTAAATGAATCACATCATGCAGTAGCACTGCACGCATGCGGTGAACTTCATAGTGTTTTGCTAAAACATAGTGCACAACAGCGGGTTTCAAGGCTCTCTATAGCACCTTGTTGTTATCATTTGATCCGAAACTCACATTACCAACCGTTGTCTTCTAGAGCTCAGAGAAGTGCTATTCGTTTATCTCGTCAAGATTTGAGTTTATCAATGCAGCAGACCGTTGTTGCAGGCGCACGAGAAAAAAAACATAGAGTCATTGAAGTTGCATGGCGTTTAGGCTTTGACTTATTACAACGTGAAATAAGACAAAAAGATGAATACTTACCCTTACCATCAATAAAACAGTCATTATTGAGCGGGACATTTAAGGATTTTTGCCGTTGGGCGTGTGAAACAAAGTCACTAACGCTTGATGAAGGATTATTATTGAGTGACTTTGAGATCAAAGGATATCAACGTCAACGTATTGTTGTGCGAATTGAAATTGTCACCCATACATTTCGGCAACTTTTAGAACGTTGGTTGTTGCTAGATAGAGTTATATTTATGCAAGAGCAGGGTTATGACGTCTCGTTGTTTAATTTCTGTGAAAAAGCTATTACGCCACGAAACGCGATGATTCAGGCAATAAAAAAGCCGACATAATGTCGGCTTATCATCATTGAAATCTAAGCTAAATTTTAAATTCATCAACAAGATTACGGAGCACTATAGCAAGCTCTGCCAATTCAACTGACGCTGAGGCGGTTTGTGTTGAGCCTAATGCACTTTCAGAACTTATCGTAGAAATTGAGTTGATATTTTTATTAATATCAATAGAGGTAGCACGTTGTTCTTCTACCGCACTCGCTATTTGATTATTCATCTCAGCGATAGAGGCAACAGAGCTGGATACCTCTGAAAATGCTTGTTCTGCCGTTGAGGACTGCGTCACAACATCCTGTGTTAGTGCTTGGCTTTGTTCCATAGCATCTACTGCTTGTTCTGCACTCGCTTTTAACTTGTCTATCACCAAACCTATTTCAGTGGTTGAAGTTTGTGTTCTGCCTGCTAAAGCCCGTACTTCATCAGCTACTACAGCAAAACCTCGACCTTGCTCTCCCGCGCGTGCAGCTTCTATAGCAGCATTTAATGCGAGTAAATTTGTTTGCTCGGCCACACCTTTAATAACATCTAAAACCGCGACTATCTCACTGCTATGTGTTTCAAAGTCTCGGATGACCTTGGACGCTTGCTCTATTTGATTAGCTAATAAATTGACTGAGCCAATGGTATTTTGCATAGTCTGATGGCCTTGATTACTTTGCTCATCAACAGTAACAACGGCATTGACCGTTTCATTCAAGTTTTGTGCAACAGACTCCACCGTGAGGGTCATTTCTTCCATTGCTGTCGCTACTTGGGTTGTTTGATTTTGTTGTTCATCAAGTAAATTACTATTTTGCTCTGTGACAACGGATGTTTGCTCAGCAGCAGTTGCAATGCGATTGGCATTATCTGATACCTCAGTTAATCCTTTTTGGAATTTTGTGAGCATAGAATTTAATGATTTAGAGGCCGACCCTATTTCATCAGTGCTTGATGCATCAAGGCGGTAGGTTAAATCTGAATTATCTTCAATTTCGTTTATACTGCGACTTAATGACACAATTGGTGAGCTAATTGAAGTTGAAAAATACCAGCCAGCCATAGTCCCCAAGATAATTAAAATAGACCCAATGGATACAGCATAAATTTTAATTTCTGCACTCATATCATATGCATCGCCGAAAGCCTCTGATTCATCAATCTCAGCTAAAATTCCCCAGGTTAAACCGTTAAATTTAATGGGTGCATAAGCTGATAGCACAGGTACATTACGGTAATCATCGATGATTTTTATGCCGCTCTTTCCTGCTAAAGCGTTGACTGCCGTCTCACTATCTACAGGCATTAAGCTAATTGCTGTTTCTTTACTGATGATAGATTCTATAACATCGGAGTTAATACCGGCTTCTTTAATGGCATGAATATAGCCCTCTTTATCCTCGATTAAGAATCTGCTTTGTGAACGCAATGTTTTGTCGCCACCGACTAGGTAAGTTTCCCCTGAATCCCCTAAGCCAACGTTTTTCCACTGATTATTATGAGTCATAATCTGATTGAGCTTGCCAATGGGCATTTGAAAAATTAACACACCAGTTTTTTCCCCGTTATCAAAAATTGGGGCGGCAATAAAGGCCGCGGGTGCTTGATATGATGGTGCGTAGCTAGAAAAATCAGAAAATACAGTTGTTTGAGTATTATTTATCGCGTTGGCTTTGTTAAATACTTTGGCAATGCCTGAGTTTGAAAAGGCGCCCTGTGTAAGGGACGTTGCATAATCGAGCTCCTTAAATACGGAGTAGACAATATTGCCTGTCTTGCTGTCGACTAAAAAGATGTCATAGTATTCAAACTGCTCTAAATAATCAGTAATCGCTGGGTGGTAAAGCTGATGTGTTTTGTCGTAATCGCTGTTATCACCTAACGAGTTTAGCAGATGCTTTTCACCAAGCGCATTACTATTTTCTTTAATTAGTTTGTGTTGCAATAAAGTGGAGGTGTTGTCTAAACTAGATAACCATTGGTCTATATTTGCTGATCGGCCTTGGTTTATTTTCTGATAAGTAGGATTGAATTGGGTTTGGTAATAGGTTCTTAAGTCTTCTCTCACTTGAGAAATTGGTTGGCTACTTTGACTCTCATAAACGTTATAGGCTGCCGTAAAGTCTTTCATGGCATCAATGATCATACGATCATGGGAAAATGTTTTGACTTGTTTATTAATAGTATTGAAGTAGTCTTCAATACGTCCTTTTGTAATGTCTCGAACTGCCATTAAGCGGGATTGGCTTGAGTGTTCAAGCGCACTAAATGCACTCGATGAAGCGTTATAACCAAGTACTGCAGAGGTTATAATAACCGGGATGGCAACCAATAAGGCAGCACCAATCAAAATCTTATTTTTTAGGTTCATAAACTAATCCTTCAACTGGGATCACACCAACATCATGTTATTCCTTACATGATCCCGTTATTTAGTGTAAATAATCAACTCAAAACTGTGAGCGAACTAACATTCAACCTAACGAAAAAACAATTAGATTACAACTAAAACTAAGACGATAGTATAGTTGTAATTTTTCAAAAAAAAAGCCTCTTTTGATAAAGAGGCTTTGATTTAAAACAAGTTTGTTTAATTAAAATACAAAGTGTTCACTATCTATTGCAGCTAAAGTATTATTACCTGCTTGAATCATTGCCACGTGAGAGAGAGTGCGTGGCAAGATACGAGCAAAGTAAAACTTAGCGGTATCAACTTTTGCTTGATAAAACGCTTGATTTCCTTCGCCTGCTGCAAGTTTTGTCAGTGCAACTTTTGCTGTTTTAGCCCAGAAATAAGCAAGAGAGACATAACCTGAGTACATTAAGTAATCGACGGATGCAGCCCCAACTTCATCTTGATCTTGCATTGCTTTCATGCCAACTTCCATGGTGATATCTCCCCACTGTTTGTTTAGTTCTGCAAGCGGTGTTGTAAATTGCTTCATATCGGCATTGTCTGATTCTGCTTTAATGAATTGATGGATAATTTTGGTGAAGTTTTTCAATAATTCACCTTGGCTCATCAATACTTTACGTCCTAAAAGATCGAGTGCTTGAATGCCTGTAGTTCCTTCATACAACATTGAGATTCGTGTATCGCGAACTATTTGCTCCATACCCCACTCTTGAATGAAGCCGTGCCCACCAAATACTTGAACCCCATGATTTGCTGCTTCAAATCCCGTTTCAGTCATAAACGCTTTCATTATAGGAGTTAAAAAGGATAGCAAATCACTGGCTTGCTTTCGTATTTCCGGTGTCGAGCCTTTTTGTGCTAAGTCGTTTTGTTGTGCGCCAAAATAGATCATGGTGCGGTTACCTTCGGCAAACGCTTTTTGTGTCAGCAACATACGACGAACATCTGGATGGACAATAATAGGGTCGGCGACGCCTTGGGTATTTTTAATGCCGCTTAACGATCGCATTTGTAATCGGTCTTTGGCGTAAGTAAGGGCGCCTTGAAATGAACCTTCAGCTGCTGTTAACCCTTGAATCGCCGTGCCTATGCGTGCGCTATTCATAAAAGTAAACATACAGTTTAAACCGCGGTTTTCACTGCCAATTAAAAATCCTTTAGCATTATCAAAATTCATAACACAGGTTGAATTACCGTGAATTCCCATTTTGTGTTCAAGAGAGCCACAGCTCACTTCATTTTTATCAAGTACGTTACCTTGTTCATCAATATTGAACTTAGGCACAATAAATAATGAAATTCCTTTAGTACCAATTGGTGCGCCAGGGAGGCGGGCTAAAACAATATGAACAATATTTTCTGACATGTCATGCTCGCCCGAGGAGATAAATATTTTAGTCCCTGAAATATTGTAACTGCCATCATCATTTGGCTCTGCTTTAGTGCGTAGCAGTCCTAAATCTGTACCTGCATGAGGTTCTGTTAAGCACATGGTACCAGTCCATTCACCACTAATAAGCTTGGGAAGGTATGCCATTTTTTGTTCATCAGTACCATGACTCGTCAATGTGTTCATACAACCATGACTAAGACCGGGATACATGCTCCATGACCAATTGGCTGTTCCTACCATTTCACTAATGACAGAGCTGAGAGATTCCGGTAAACCTTGTCCGCCAAAGTCTGCTTCGTGTGCCAGAGATGGCCACCCACCATCAACATATTGTTGATAGGCTTCTTTAAACCCTTTAGGTGTTGAGACACTACCGTCTTCATGCCGAGTACAACCTTGTTGATCACCAGTTTGATTCAATGGAGCTAATACTTCTTCTGAAAATTTTGCAGCTTCAACCAAAATAGCGCTTACAAGATCTGGAGAAGCTTCTTCACCACCGGGCAAGTTTGCGTAATGCTGCTGAAAATCTAGAACTTCATTCATTACAAATTCGATGTCTTTAAGCGGCGCTTTATATTCTGGCATGTTTACCTCTATTCACTATTATTATTGTAAATTCACTGCTTTCGAAACGGTTGTTTGAAACAGGTGTTGGGTGATGTTAACAGTAGAGATAACGTTCGTATAGAGCAATAGAGTTAAAAGTTGATTTTTTTGTACTTAATTTATACTTAATATTATTAAGGTATTGAAAAATAAGATAGTAAGTGGTCTGCTTAGTTGCGAGGCATAAAAAAACGCGATACCTGCTAAGGTTATCGCGTTATTTGAATATTAAGTTGGTTTTTATTTAACGAGTGCCAAAAACGACGATTGTCTTACCATGTGCTGATATTAGCTCTTGCTCTTCAAGTAACTTAAGTACTCTTCCAACGGTTTCTCGCGAACAACTTACAATTTGTCCAATCTCTTGGCGAGTGATTTTAATTTGCATACCGTCTGGGTGAGTCATAGCGTCAGGTTGCTTACATAAATTGAGTAAAGTTTGCGCGATACGGCCAGTGACATCTAAGAAAGCCAAATCGCCTACTTTTTCACTGGTACTTTGCAAACGATCTGCCATTTGCTTCGAGAGTCTCATCAAAATATCAGGGTTAGTTTGTACTAACTGCTTAAATCGGGTAAATGAAATTTCTGCAATCGTACAAGCTTCACGCGTTTTGACCCAAGCTGTGCGTTCTGGCTCATCTTCAAATAATGCTAATTCACCAACGAAGTCGCCTTTAGACAAATATGAAAGAATCATTTCTTTGCCTTGATCGTCTTTAATTAATACAGCGACAGAGCCTTCAATAATGTAATAAAGCGTATCCGCTACGTCGCCTCTGTGTATTAAAGTGCTTTTCTTAGGGTATTTATGTAAATGACACTGCGATAGAAACCAGTCAATAACTGGGTCTTGTTGCGGTTTTTGTATAATTGACATAAGACCTCTTTAGCATTTTTAGACGATATTGAAATACTAGCTGATAACCATTGATTTATCTATCGATTACAATGACTTTAGCTGTTTAAATATCAGCCAGTAAATATAGACGGAATATTTGATTTTACTTCTAGTTATAGTAATAATTAAGTATTATTTTGCAAAACAGTGACTTGCTGCACCAAAAAGATGACAAATCGCACAATAATAGTGCAAAAGAGTTAAATTATTATTTACAAAAGCTTTTATATTCAATTAAATCAATTAATAATAACTTTGGTCTAGTTAGTGCTTTAGAAAATACAACTATATTTACCATTGAGGACTTATCATGAAAAGAACAACTACATTATTTAGTGCATTGGCATTAGCCACTGGGGTGTTCAGTGTATCGTCTCATGCTGTTGAAGGATTATCAGCAAATGCAGCCGTCACTAGCAATTATATATGGCGTGGTGTTACGCAAACTGATGATCAAGCGGCTGTGTCTGGAGGTATTGATTTTAATGCTGAGTCTGGTTTTTACGTTGGAGCATGGGCTTCAAATGTAAAATACGGCACAGCAAACTCTGAACTTGATTTATATGCGGGCTATGGCTTTAGTGTGAATGATTTCACTTTTGATTTAGGATACTTAAATTATGGTTATCCTGCCGGTGAAGATCTCGATTTTAGTGAAGTGTATGCGAGTGTTAATTGGGAGTTTTTAACAGTTGGATATAATGTCTTAGCAAATTCTGATGCTGGCGGGGATTTTGGCGATGATGATTATGTGTTTGCAGATCTAGCATTTGAAATTAGCGATAATCTAGAATTGGGTGTTCATTATGGCACATCTAGTTTTGACGCTGGAGGAGATTACAGTGATTACGGTGTGAGTCTTAGTAAAAATGGCTTTACATTCGCTATTACCAATACAGATAAAGATGGTGATGATATGAACGTCGCTATTTCATATTCTATCGACTTTGATCTTTAATCTTTTCTGAGTTCCGTGGTGGCTTAAAAGCCACCATAATATCACTTCACCCTGTTGCTCCACTCCTGTATTATTGCGTTTTCAATTATTAAAATGAGATTGGCGTAATGGCTGAATATTTAATTGCCCCTTCAATCCTCTCGGCTGATTTTGCACGCCTCGGTGAAGATGTTGAGCGTGTTTTAACCGCGGGTGCAGACGTTGTGCATTTTGATGTGATGGATAATCATTATGTCCCCGCACTATCTTTTGGCCCTGCAATTTGTAAAGCACTTAGAGGTTACGGTATTACGGCACCTATTGATGTGCATTTAATGGTGTCACCTGTAGATTCACTCATTCCTCAATTTGCTGATGCGGGGGCTTCTATTATTACCTTTCATCCGGAGGCGACTGAGCATTTAGATCGTACTCTACAGCTCATCAAAGAAAACGGCTGCCAAGCAGGTGTGGTGTTAAATCCTGCTACACCACTCCACTGTTTAGAGTTTATTATGGATAAATTAGACGTTATTCTATTAATGTCTGTTAATCCTGGGTTTGGTGGACAAAGTTTTATTCCTTCAACACTCAATAAGTTACGACAAGTACGTAAACTTATTGATGATAGTGGCTATGATATTCGCTTAGAAGTTGATGGCGGTGTTAAAGTTGATAATATCGCTGAGATTGCTGCTGCTGGTGCCGATATGTTTGTGGCTGGTTCAGCTATCTTTAATCAACCTGATTATAAAGTTGTGATTGACAAAATGCGTCATGAATTAGTAAATCAACCATCTAAAAGTTAATACAAAGAGATAATAACTATGTCAAAACCTGTGGTATTAAGTGGTATTCAA
>Ga0105355_10005418_pt1 | contig 10783 bp, 9 predicted proteins | sample GOMGulsemesocosm_2_FD_83508 | JGI IMG/M metagenome (GOLD analysis project Ga0105355, IMG submission 83508) | Methane-oxidizing microbial communities from mesocosms in the Gulf of Mexico - GOM9C Gulf of Mexico | ecosystem: Environmental > Aquatic > Marine > Cold seeps | place: Gulf of Mexico...
CTGGCGAATTAGGAATTGAATCAGAGGGAGGCGAGTAATGGCTGAAGAACTAGAACAAGGCGCTAGCGCTGGTGAAGAATCTGTATCATTTTTAGATCGTGCTATTAGCGCAACTAAACAAACTGCACCGGATAGAACCAAAGAATTACTTTCTTCTTTAACTCAAGAAGCTATGTCAGGTACCGTTACCTGGAGTAAAAACCTTACGGATACTATTAATAGTGCAGTTGCCGCCATTGACGAAAAAATGTCAGCGCAACTATCAACTATTATGCAACAAGAGAGCTTTCAGAAGTTAGAAGGTTCTTGGCGTGGTTTGCAAAAATTAGTGCAAAATAGTGAACTAGGTACATCGCAAAAAATTCGTTTAATGAACATCTCTAAAGATGAATTATTAGAGCAATTTGAAGATGCGCCTGCAGTTGACCGTAGCCCATTATTCAACGCTTTATACCAACATGAGTACGGTACAGCCGGTGGTGAACCATATGGTTTATTATTAGGTGATTACGAATTTTCTCAATCAGGTGAAGATGTTGCTTTATTAAGATATATGGGTGAAGTTGCAGCGGCGAGTCATGCGCCATTTATTTCTGCGGCGTCGGCTAATATGTTTGAATTAGACAGTTTTACTACGTTTAGCGAAGGCAAACCTATTGCTGCCGCATTTGATTCAGCAAGTTATGCATCTTGGAACGCTTTTAGAGAAAGTGATGATGCTAGATATGTTGCGTTAACGATGCCAAGAACTTTAGCTCGTATGCCTTATGGTGGCACTGGTAAGTCAATTGATTCATTTGACTTTAACGAATTGTCTTTAGACAAAGCAGGCAACCCAAAACCAGCAAGCAATGATGATCTAGTATGGTCGAATGCCGCGTATGAATTAGCATTGAACATGAATAAATCATTTGAAGCTTATAGCTGGTGTACGGCTATTCGTGGCATGGAAAATGGTGGTAAAGTTGAAGCTCTTCCTAATTTAACTTACTTGTCTGATTCTGGTGATTTAAAACAACAGTGTCCAACTGAAGTAAACCTTACTGATGAGCGCGAAAAAGAGCTTAGTGATTTAGGTTTCATGCCATTAGTCCATTATAAAAATATGGATTATGCTGTTTTTGTTGGCGGTCAAACCACTCAGAAACCTAAAACGTTTACCGACCCTGAAGCAACTAGTAATGCAGCAATTTCTGCTCGCCTACCTTATATTATGGCAAGTAGCCGTATTGCTCATTATTTAAAAGTAATGGGTAGAGATAATATTGGCTCTAATATGGAAGCTAATGATATCAAAGAGCAGCTAAGTAAGTGGATAGGTCAATATACTAACTCAGGTGCTATTGGCAACGATGAACGTGCTAAAACACCTTTAGCTGAATCGTCTATCGAAGTTGTTGAGCAACCAGGTAAGCCAGGTGCTTATGCGGCTGTAGCGCGATTAAGACCTTGGTTACAAATGGAAGAGTTAACTACTTCTATTCGTATGGTAGCCAACCTTCCTTAGGGAATTTAAGAGCCTAAGTTTACTTAGGCTCTTTAACTTTTATTACAGCAGCGATCCTTAAAGCGATTGTTTATTACGAGTTTGATTTGTAATGCTGTTATAAGTTTGGCTTTAGCCAAAACAAGACCCCATAAATGCCGATCTACAATACACTGTAAAAAGGGCGTTTTTACTGTAGCAACCATTTACGGGAACGAACCTTAATATCTTGTCTAATTTAGAAGCTAATAAAGCTAAAGTAATTCATTTAATCGCCAAGCTAGATCAGCTAATGAGCGAGCAATTGTCATTGGTGGTTGCCGATGAAAAATTCCAGCAGCTAGAAGCAAGTTGGCGAAATCTTTATGCATTAGTTAATCTGCCGATAAATTTCAATTACATTAAACTAAAAATATTAAATATCTCTTGGGATGAAATATCAAGAGATCTCAATTTATCATCGAAAGTCTCCGACTCAAAGTTACATAATCTCATTGTAAATAAAGAATACAATACCCTAGGGGGAGAACCCTTTGGCGTAATAACTGTTAACCACAATATAAGTAAAGAGCTCGATTTAGAGAGCTCATATGATGATATCTACACCCTAGAGCTATTAGCGGCATTAGGTGAAAAAAGTTTAACCCCCTTTATTATCGATATTAATGATGACTTCTTTGGTATTAGTACTGAAGAATATGTCTCGGACCATCATAAGATAGATAGAGCATTAAAAGGCAATGACTTTATTGCTTGGCATCGTTTAAGAAAGTCTAAAAATGCCCATTTTTTAGCGACGGTATACAATAAAATAGCCTTTAGAAGGCGTTATAGAAATAGCCGTGTTGGCTTTATTTTTAATGAGCAATCAGAAGACGAGTATTTCTGGGCCAATACCGGTATGACCTTTATGAAAAATATCATGGTTGAGTTTTCTAGGGTTAAGTGGTTTGGTTTTTTAAAAAATAGAACGTTAAGAAATAACTTTGGCAGCTCAATTTCTGTTGGTAATGGCAGTTTATATGAAATACCTGTATTTAAAGCACAACGTTCTTTAGAAACGGCTAAAGTATTGAGCGAAAGAGGAATTATTCCTGTGGTATACAATACTTTATCAAAGCGATATTATTTTTATTCTAATAACTCAGTTCAGTTTGATGAAGAAAATAAAGAACAAGTCATCCAAACTACCTTAATGGTAAGCCGAATAGCACATTATCTAAAAATAAAATTAAGAACGTTAATAGGTTCAATGAAAGAGGCAAATGAATGTGAAGAGCTGTTAAATAATTGGTTGCAGCAATACTGTTCAAACTCTACCGTTAGTGACGAAACCGTGTTAGCTGCTCACCCCTTGAAACAAGGACGAGTTAAAGTTGAAAAAGAAGAGGGGAGTCATAATAGTTTTAATTGTGAGATGTTATTGATCCCTCAATATCAATACGATCGACTGGAAACTAAGATAACACTTTCTACACAGGTGGACGGGTAAATGAGTCTTTTTTACCAAGTTTTTTTTAATTCACATTATCAAGCTAATGAGCAGGATTTACAGGGAGCCATTTATGAAAATATTAAACAAATTTTTAAAAGTGAAGCTTCATTTGTTTTTGATAATAAAACAGAGAATAACGAGTTGCTAGATTCACACTTGTGTTATGGTTTAGAGGATATGAGCTTATTAAGCCGGTTAAATACCGGTGAGCATATTGCTTTAAGAGTTAAAGAAAAAATAATACGTTTTGAACCAAGAATTAAAAACGTCTTTGTGCAATTTGAAACGGAAGATCATACCTTAAATACCATGAACTTTTTAATCTATGGTGATGTCACCCAAAATAACATCACTCAAGCTTTAGTATTAGACACCAATGTTAGTTTAACTAATTTAGATGTCTCAATTAGTGATGAAATATTAAATGATTAATCGGATGATCAAGTTTTTTGATAGGGAAATTAATGCTGTAAGGTACGGCATGGATTCTTTTCGAAAAAAATATCGTCAAGAAAGCGATACCCTAAATATCAATGAAGGCTATGAACAAGACCCAAATGTTTCAAGAATCATCGATTCATTTTCTTGGTTAACGGCGCAAAATAACATTGAGATTGAGAAATTAAAAAGCCAGCACATTGATTCACTAATCAATAGTGTCTCACCAAATTTGTTTAAAGCCATTCCCGATGTTATCAATTATTCACTAAATCTTGATGAAGACGTCAATAAAGTGATTAGTTTAAAAAATGATAATATCTTAGAGGTAGAGATTAAAGGGGAGCAGTTCAAGTTAACACCTGCTTATCCAACTAATATACTGCCTTGTAAAGTAATTGAGACTCAACACCTTAGTGCACCATTTAACCATATTACGCCAAAAGGCTTAACGACAGAAACCTGTATCAGAATAATAATTGGTAAGGTAGAGGATGAAATAGATTTAAAACAGAGCCTTGCCAATGACTTCGTTCTACATGTGTCATCAGACGATACAACAGAACGTGCAATTAGTGATATTTTACTGCAAGCAATTACTAAGGTAACGTTATCTAGCGATCAGTTTGAACAACCAATTGTCTTAAATAATGATATTTTTCATCCAATTGTTTTAAACGAAAAATATTTAACAACACCGGTTAAACCTAATGAGATTAAAACCTTATTTCAGTTTAAAGAATTTTTTGGTTGTCGAGAAAAGCTAAACTTCTTCACCGTAGAACAGTTACCAGTAGAGCAAATAACCGTAGCCGAAGAAATTTACTTGGATCTGTATGTAAATATAAACTCAGAACATGTCGATTTAATCTCTCAATTAACCTTTAGCCTCAATAAAGGCCTGTTACGAAATTTATTCACAAAACAATCTGAACCAATAACAGTTAATAATAATGAATTAAGTTATCCGATTTTTTCTGACTCAAATGATCAGTCTAATATAAAAATTTGTAGCTTAGACACCATCTATCATATTGAAGGCGAACGAATTAAAAAAGTTAAAAATGTATTAGGCAGCGAGCTTATTGATTTTAAAAAAGAGCTGTACTGGGATCAAGATATACAGATAAATCATGCTGGTGTTGAAGAGTATCATTTAATTTTACCGATTCTTTCCTCTTTAATACATGCCACTTTTTATGCTGATATTACTTGCGTATCAACTGTGATGAAAAACAGCGTGTTCACAGGTGATATAATTGAAGAAACGTCGAGTAGCTTTTATCCTGGAGAAATAAGCATTGATGGTTATTCTTTTCAAGGCAGTAGTTCAAGAGTAAGTAATGATAATTATTGGCAGTTCATCAAGTTACTTTCATTTAATACCAGTAACTTATTAAATAATGCTAGTGCAAAAAGTGAGTTGGTATTTTATCTCGGATTATTAAATGATATTTCTTCCGTTTGTGAAGAAATCCAAGCGATTAAGTCGGTTCACGTTAAACCGTCTTCTCATCGATTTGTTATTGATGGTAGCGTAATGTTTGTTGCCGGAAATAATATCACTATTACTTTTGATAATGAGTTGAAGAAAGCGAATTATTATTTGTTTGCTGCTTTATTAAATGACTTTTATCATGCCTTAACTTCCTATGATCGATATACTTCTTTAACAGTTGAATTCACCAACTTTAATTGGCAATCAATTGAATTTTCACCAAAACTTGGTGATAGGAGTACATTTTGACTATTAAAGTAGATGTTACTGAAGAATTTCAATTGGTGAGATTGTTAAGGAAGAAAAAGGCCAAAAACATAGAGTTTACTCAATCACTTTTTGCGGATAATACTAACGATACATCGATTGAATATGAGAAAAAGGGCACAGATGAATACTTAATTATCGGTGAAAGTAATGGGTTGTTGGGGCCGTTTGCCAGTTTACCTGGTTATTTAATTGATACCCTAAAGCAGCTGTACCATAGTGGCGAATATGCGTTATTGGATTTCCTGCAAGTCTTTAATAACCGTTTAATAAAACTTGCTAACAAAATTGTTGCGTATCGCTCAATCGTTTACCGCTTAGAATTTGAAGAATCCGATAAAAGTAGAGATGAAATTTTTAAAGAGTACTTGAGTAGTTTTACTGGCAGTTTAGCAAGTGATTCGCCTGTGCTTATCCCGAGTACTTTGCTTATTCGTAATGGCTCTCGATCTCTAAATAATTTGAAGCAATTACTTGAATTTTATTTTGATTTTAATATTGAGATCAAAGCAAAGAATGTCGAAAAGTTTGTTATACCAGCTGATGTTCGTTCTACTACATCTGGTTCGCCATTAGGTGCTGGGATGGTGCTAGGTGAATCATATAAGGGTCTTGGGAAATCAATTACCATAACGATGAACTTTGATGATTATCAGCAATATAAATCGTTTAAAGCGAACAACGAAGTCATCGACAAAATTTACCAACTGTCAAATTTGTATTTATCTTCAGAAGTGAAAATTCAGTTAAAAATGCAATATCAAGGTCAGGAACGTAACCATTGGGTTTTAGGAAATACAGTCTCAGATGCTCCTAAATCACTTGGTGTAGATAGTAGTATCACGAGTCAATCTAATATAGAGCAACATGTCACAATTAAATAGGGAATCATTATGTCGCAAGTATCGTTAACAAGATTAATCAGTCATTTAAACAGTGATTTGAAAACGGCGTTAGAGTATGCCGCTGCAGAAGCAATGAAAAGTGAAGTTGGTGCCATTGAAATAGAACATTGGTTAGTGGCTATCATGCAAAGCCCTAGCAAAGAACTACATCAATTTTTAGATTCACAGCATGTTAATGTCGCTAATTTTTTACAAGAATTACAACAACGCATTCAAAAATTAGACAAGGTGAATTCGGGTCAACCGACGATTAGTCCAGATACCATAGAATTAATGAAAGATGCCTGGCTGATAGCCTCTATTGATTTTAATCACAATGAACTACGCGCTTTACACCTTTTTGTTTCATTACTTCAACCTGATAATTTTGGTTTAACAAGTCTTCAATTTGATAGCTTGTCTTCTGTTTCTATCGAATCTTTAAAAAGTGCCACAGCTAACTTATCGATGCCACGCACTGCCAATAGCAAAGCACAAAGCCCTAGCAGTCCAAGCGGTAGTGTTGCAGGTGGCGCCTTAGATAAATATACGGTCAACTTAACGCAGGCAGCCATTAATGGCGAATTAGATACCATTTCAGGCCGCGACGATGAAGTACGTCAAGCTATTGATATTTTGTGTCGAAAACGACAAAACAACCCTATTTTTGTCGGTGAACCTGGTGTCGGTAAAACAGCTGTTGTCGAAGGACTTGCTCAGAAAATAGCAGACAAAGAAGTCCCGTCAATTATTGCTGATGTGCAATTACATACCCTTGATTTAGGTTTGTTACAAGCCGGTGCAAGTGTCAAAGGCGAGTTCGAAAATCGATTAAAAGATATTATCAATGAAGTGAAAACTTCTGAAGTGCCTATTATTGTTTTTATTGATGAAGCTCATACCTTAATTGGTGCTGGTGGTGCAGAAGGACAAAATGACGCAGCCAATTTATTAAAGCCTGCATTGGCTCGTGGTGAATTTAGAACAATTGCAGCAACAACGTGGGAAGAATATAAAAAATATTTTGAAAAAGATCCTGCGCTAACTAGACGTTTCCAAGTAGTGAAAGTTGAAGAGCCGTGTGCTGAAGATGCTTTACAGATGTTAAGAGGCGTAGCAACGTCTTTAAAAGAACACCATAACGTATTTATTACTGAAGCGGCGCTTGATGCGGCAGTAAATATGTCAATTAGGTATTTACCTAGCCGTAAATTACCTGATAAAGCGATTAGTATTTTAGATACCTCGTGCGCTCGTATTGCCCTTACCCAAAATGCTAAACCTAGACAAATAGAAGCAACTGAGCAGGCTATTCGTTATTTAGTCAATGAAATAGCCGCGCTTGAAAAAGAAGACATCATGTTTAATAACGCTGCTGAACTAATTGAAGAGAAAACGGCAGAAAAAGTTGCACTAGAAACTGAATTAGTCTCTTTAAGTGATAAATGGGCGGAAGAAAAATCACTGGTTGATCAACTTACTGTCATCCAACAAGAAATTAACGACGATGAAGTTGAGTCAGATAATAATCAATTTACCGAGTTATTGACAAAACTATACGATCTTCAGGGCACTGAACCTATGGTTCATGCCATTGTTAATGAACAAACCATCGCAGAAGTTATTGGCGCTTGGACCGGCATACCCGTTGGTAACATGATAAAAGATGAGGTTGCAAAATTACTTTCTTTAGAAGATTCACTTCACCAGAGAGTGATAGGCCAATCACACGCAATAACCGAGCTTGCCAAAAGCATTCGTGTATCAAGAGCTGGTTTAACCGATAAGCGAAAACCAGTCGGGGTATTCTTAATGTGTGGCCCAAGTGGTGTTGGTAAGTCAGAGACAGCCTTGTCTCTTGCGGATCAATTATACGGCGGAGAAAGAGATCTAACGGTTATTAACATGACCGAATTTAAAGAGGCTCATAAAGTTTCTATGCTGTTAGGCTCACCAGCTGGCTATGTTGGTTATGGTAAAGGTGGTGTACTGACTGAAGCCATACGCCGAAATCCATATTGTGTTTTATTATTAGACGAAGTTGAAAAAGCCCATCCAAGTGTGCATGACATCTTTTACCAAATATTTGATAAGGGCTCAATCCAAGATAGTGAAGGCCGACATATTGATTTTAGAAACACATTAATTATCATGACTTCTAATGCCGCTGATGATGCTATTATCGATGTTTGTGACCGTTCAGCAGATCGTCCTGAGGTATCAGCGTTAGTGGACGAAATACGCCCAGCTTTACAAGAGTACTTTAAACCAGCATTTTTAGGTCGTTGTAATGTCATTCCATATTTCCCACTTAATGAAGAAGAGTTGGCAAAAATTGCCCTCATTTCATTAAATAGAGTCAGTAAGAAGCTTGATGAAACTTATGGAGCAAGTTTGCATTACGATCAAAATTTCATTGATTATGTGGTTGAAAAAGGTAATGAACCGACAATTGGTGGTCGAGCGCTTGAACAGGTCATCAATCGTAATTTGATGCCATTGCTTGCTGAAAAATGTATTGAAAAAATCAGTAAAGGTGAGAGTATCACTCAGGTGAACATTACTGCTGATCTAGACATCAAAACCTTCAGCTTAGACATCGAATAAGGAATAGGGCTTGAATAAGCTTATAATTGCCATTGGAGTAGGTGTAGCAATGTTGCTACCCTCGGCTCCATCAGTAGCACAAGAAATGGTGAGATTGGTTACCCATCAATCTTATCCTTTTCATTATACTGAAAACAATGTCATTAAAGGCAATGTTATCGGCGAACTAAAATGTGCCTTTAACCGTTTAGGCCTACCGTATAGGGTCGAGATGTCACAGCAATGGCGAAATAGTTTACTTTTACAAGACGGAAAAGTGGATGGGCTAGTGACTACGGTTAGCAATAAGAGCAATGAAGATTATGGTCAAAGCTCCAAAGTTATTAGTATAAAGAACACTTTATGGTTTAACATTGGTGCGCCATTAAATATTAATAATCAAACTGCTGAATATAAAAAATTTGCGGTTGCTGCAATCTTTGGTAGTGAAGAATGGTACTCGTTAAAAAAAGAGGGCTATAATATTTCGTTTCAACCAAGAAATGCCACTGAGCTGATACAGTTATTATTGGCTAACAAGGTGGATGCCATTGTTAGCACTCAAGCGGTAGTGGATAAATCGTTACGACAAAACCAAAATTTTGGTGTTAACTTATCGCACACTGAATATAAAGCGTTTGGCTTAAAGTTACATTTCTCTAATGACTTTATTCACAGTAGTCCAAATTTTTTGGCGAAGTTTGATTATGCTATTGATAATTGTATTTTGACGTCTTCAGGAGACCAATAATGAATTCAGCATTAATGCAAATTACTGAAACGCCAGCCAATATAAAATTACTTACTCGAATGATAACCATTGAACAAGAAACAGTGGTTATTGGTAATTCTATAGAAAGTGATTTAATTCTAATTGACGATAATGTCGAAGATAGTCAACAATACATCTCAATCACGCCAGTATTGAACGATAATTCTTTTATTTTCAAGGCGCTAACTAATAAAGTAATGATTAATGATTCTGAAGTATTAGAGTTAGCCCCCATTACCCTTAATGATGGCGATATCGTTAGCATATATGGTTATAAATTATTGTTTTCTTGGGATAATGCTACTTCTGATTCCTTGGTTGAAACCGCAGAGGAGATAGTCATTACTGAAAATGCTTATCAGCAAACTGATACTTTGTCTAAAGGCAGCCTTGGTTTTGATGTTAACAACATCCTCAGTGGTATTGAGCAGCCAGAAAACAATATAGATGTTGCTGAACCACTATTAGAGTCTTCAGCATTTGATTATCAGCCAGAAGAGTTTGTTGGTTTTGATAATGACCAGCAAAGTAAACAATTAGATAACATTGAAGAGAAACTCGATTCGTTAATTGATACTTGTAATAACCCATGGCTTCAACAAAAAGAATTACTTCAGATCATTGAAAAAGTTGTAGAAACATTTGTCAAAGAGTTTTCACCACAATATATAGAAGAAATTATAGGTAAACCTGGAATTCTCACTGGTAGGCATTGGAAGGTTTATCAAAAATACTTTGCTCAAAAGCAAGAAACAGGGCAGTTTTCAAGGCAGTTTAAGGCACTATTAATAGAATGTTTACAAGAAAAATAATTACAATACTATTAACGATATTATTCCTTGGTTGCTCTAGTGCACCAACGTTTAATAAAATTACTTTTCCGATTACCGTGACAATAAGCACAGATAATCGGTTGAATTTAGCCGAACAGGTGGCCAATCCTGTTGGTATTAGAGTTTATCAACTGACAAAGTCTGAAACTTTTGAAAGCGCAGAATTTATCGACTTATTTCAAAATGGTCGAGAGGTTCTAGCGGATGAATTGGTGAAGCACTCACGCTTATATCCAGTGATGCCTGATACTACTAAATTATATGATTTTGATATTTTACCTGACGTGCGTTATCTCGCTGTGTTAATTGAATTAACGCAATTTGATCAATCAGAACACAGAGCAATCGTTGAATTACCTGAAAACATCCTGATTGAAAATGAATTTATGTTAAATATCAGAGAGAAAACTGTTAAGTTATCATTAAAAGAAAAAGAAAAAAGTATTTGGACAATAATAACAGATTTTTGGGAAGACCTGCTGTGAATAACAAAATGGTATGGAGAGAGGGAACCTTTATTTACC